>Ga0209427_10001411_pt1 | contig 27682 bp, 25 predicted proteins | sample DeeMarSWOR136_30_FD_187465 | JGI IMG/M metagenome (GOLD analysis project Ga0209427, IMG submission 187465) | Marine sediment microbial communities from White Oak River estuary, North Carolina - WOR-1-36_30 (SPAdes) (version 2) | ecosystem: Environmental > Aquatic > Marine > Intertidal zone >...
ATAAATATTATCATCTGTAGAACCTACATAAATAGTCCCATTATCATCAATTACTGGTGATGAACACCAACCTCCAACACTTGTTTTCCATTTTAAAGAATCATTTGGATAAAAAGCATAAAGTTTTTCATCAGTTGAACCAATGTAAATAGTTTCATCCTCAGCAATAGCAGGAGATGATAGTATCGATTCTCCTGTTTTATAACGCCATTTCAGAGTACCATCTGGATTAACAACATATAAATGATAATCAACTGAACCAATATATATCGTCCCGTTTTTATCAATAACTGGAGAAGAATACATCAAACTATCAATTTCAAGTTTCCATTTTTCTACAAACCAATTACCAGTTTTACCATAAGGACTACGACCAGTATGACGAACATCATGCTGAAACATAGGCCATGAACTATTCATCAAACCACCATCACCTGTCTGTTCTGATACTATTTCATTGGATATTTTAATAGTGTTACTGATTACAATAGGAGTCAATATTGAAACGATAAATAAGAAGATGATTCCAAATGATAGGAAGTTTCTTTTCAAGATTTATAAGCCTCCCTCTTATAATTTATAAAACGAATCTATGGTATATAAATCTATAACACTAAAATAATAAGAGTTTTTGGAGGAGTAGGTTTAATTTTCAGGTAATTCCCAACAACGGAGGAAAAGTCCAATTGTAAACATTTGAACAGCTGCCGTCATATATATAAAACACATTAAATGATAATAATCCTTGAATGGGTATTGGAGAGCTAAATCACGATAATGTTCCCATAAATCAGCATAATATCTACCATATTCTAATAATAATTCACATATAGGTCTCTCAAATACAGGATTTTTAGCGTTAATTAAATCTTTTGCTTCTAGATAATTTTCTAATCTGTTAAGTAATTTTTCTGCAAGATGTGTCTTCCCATTAGATTGACATTCAATACAATCATCATTAATATCAGATGTCTTTTTAATCTGTATTTCATTAGAAATTGCAGGTTGTATACCAACTCCAATAAACAAAGCAATAATACCAAATATCAATAATTTCTTTATTCTAATCACCAACCTACGTTCTTACAATATACAAATATAATATTATCAGTTAAAATTCCATAAATGATAAACCTAATAGGAGGGGTGTTCGTAGGATCTATATATACTCTTTCACCTGAATTTAAATGATAAAATCCAAATGGGAACAGTGATACAATACGTAGATTAACAGCATTAAAAGATTTTTGATATTCATCCTCAGACAGATTCTCTATTCTACCAAATAAATATGCTGTTATTGAATATTCAGCTGATTCTGTATTTGTAGATACTGTTTCATCTTTAATTGATACAGCATTGAAACTCGGGATAAATGCAAGTCCAACAAACAAAGCAATAATACCAAAGACTAATAGTTTTTTCATTCTATACTACAACCCTGAAAAATACTTACATCTGGAATTTCATACGGACTTTTAGCAGGATGCCAATCAAACATCGGATATGGGTAAATTCCGGGAATACCTCCATGACCGTATTCATCTGGTGGAATAATCCAAAAAGGCTCCCATCCTATCAATACCTTAGGAAATATCATCGGTTTACCCCAATAATTTTTATCCCAACTTACCTTGCTATCTAAAAAAGCAGATAAAATCAATCTATTTCTAATAAAATTATTTTTACTAACAAGACAGTTATAACACACAAATGAGGATAAAGCAATTTGGTTATTAATAAAAGCATTCAGGATAATATTATGGTTGCCTTCATAATTGAGATTTAATGCTATCCCCGAGTTATCCTTAAATATATTATAACCAACATTAGCTTGTTTTGTAAGATATAGATCAATACCCCCTTTCTCATTATTTGTAATTATGTTCTTATAAATATTTATATCAGAGGAATAAGAATGACTCCAAATTCCATGCATATTATTACTGAGTATATTATTATAAATCGTAATATTTTTTCCAATATAATTAATACCGCCTGACATCCACCAATGACCACTATTTTTTAAAGTAAAACCACTAATATTAACATTATTTGCACGTAGTGCAATTACAGTACCCATCTTGTTGCCATCAATGATTGTAGTGAATTTATCTTCACCTATGAGATTTATTGATTTTTCAATTAAAATATTCTCAATATATGGTGAGGAGTAGTTGTATACATATACCTTATCACCATTATTAGCATCATCTATCGCATCCTGTATCTTGGTATAATTGTTAGGTCCACTTCCGCCCACATATAAATTACTACCCCTATAAGTTAGGTTAACAATTGTGTTATCTAATTGAATTCCACTTGAAGGTATAATACATATACCGATAAAAAATACAATTATCCCAACTACCAAACCTTTCCTTAAAATCTTGTTTTGCATATTTCTTTTCCTCCCAAATAATTATTTAACATCTTTAGATTATTTAACATTTAACCCTCTAAATATCATATGGTTCCAATATTGGATGCCAATCAATATTTTTAAAAAATATCCAAGGAATTAGATAAGGTATAAATCTTAAAAATTTATACTTTAAACCAATCCAATCATCCCAATAATTTTCTTTCCATATATTTTTACCATTGCCATATGCATTTTTACCGTTATTTATAAAATTATTATAATATATTTCATTTCCATAAATAGTACTACGAAGTATAGGTTGTAACAACCGAATTCCAAAATCATTATTATCTATTATATTATTTCTATATATGTAATTATAATTACAGTAAAAGACGGAAGGAGGACATAAAAATATTCCAATACCATTACCTAAAATATCATTTTCAAAAATATTTATAAAACAACCTGGTTCAATATCAATTCCTATATCATTGTTCTTAATTATATTTCCAAAGATATTATTTACATATCCTTCAAATGGTAAGGACTTCCAACTTAATGGTAGAAATACATCACCAGATAATAAAGAACTTACACCAATAAATATACCGATTCTATTATTAAAAATATAATTCTCATAAATTTCATTTTCAACAGAACAATCGAGAGTGACACCATGATCATTATCAATTATAATATTTTTACAAACAATATTATGATCAGATTTGCTAGCTTTGGTAAAAATACCATGTCTGGAATTGTTACTAATGATATTCCCAGAGATGAAATTAAAATATGAACGAAGTTCTATACCTGCATCCTTCCAAAGATAACTTCCAGCGTTTTGAATAGTAAATCCACTAATATTTACAAAATCAGCTAAAACAAAGATAACATCCCCAATTTTATTACCATCAATAACAGTAGTATTCTTATCTTCGCCTATCAGATTTATTGTTTTATTAATCCTTACATTTTCATAATATATGCCGTTAAAAACATATACAGTATCACCATCTCCCGAATCGTTGATTGCATCTTGTATTTTAGAGTAATTCCCAGGACCGCTACCACCTACATATAAAAAACTACCTCTGCTAGCTTTTTCTGTTTCTTTTAATTGAATATTAAAACCAGAAACTATACTAACTCCAATAAACAATAAAATTATTCCAACAATAAAAGCTTTCTTAAATAACTTGTTTTTCATCATTTTTTCCTCCCAATTCTATATATTCTAATCAGATATATGGTATATAAATCTTTAATACCAATGGTTTTTCTAAATATCATATGGTTCTTTTGCAGGATGCCAATCAAAAGTAACCCAAGGAATAACAATCCACATACCAGGAAAATGAAAAGGTATACCGGGAAAATAAAATAATTGTCTTGAGCCAATAATCATTTTAGCAAAATTTAAAGGTTTATTCCAAAAATTTTTATCCCAAAAATTATTATTTATAGCCCCTCGATTCATACTAAAACTTGCATCTATTTTACCATTATTTTTAAATATATTTTTTATAATATTATTATCTGATGAAAAGGATTCTTGATCCATTAAAATGATTCCCCGATAGTTCCAGCCAATTAAATTTCTAGAGATTTCATTATTACAAGAATCTCGTAAATATATCCCTCCAGAATTATTACAAATTATATTATTAAAAATAATGTTATCCTTGGAATCACCAAGAATTATTGCATAGCTCCACATATCTAAAATATTGTTATATGAAAGATTGTTGTTTAAGGAATTTTCTAACCATATTCCATAATGATGATGCTCAATTGTATTTTCAAAAATCAGATTTCCCGATGAATGATAAAGCCACAAACCAGTTTCTCCATGATGTGGAATACAAGTTATAATATTATTATAAATTTCATTATTATTTGAACTTATACATACCTCTGCATCGTTTGGGATGCCACCACAATTCTGAATTGTAAATCCAGATAAATGAACTTGATTAACAACTATTCTGATTACATGACCACCAGTTTCCTCACCATCTATTATTGTAGAATATTTGTTCTCCCCAATAAGAAAAATTGATTTATTTATAATAATATTTTCAAAATAAGGTGACGATTCATCATAGACAAAAACAGTATCACCATCACTAGCGTTATTAATTGCATCTTGAATCTTTGTATAGTTACCAGGTCCGTTACCACCGACATATAAGGTGTTATCTTCATTTGTTATCCTTATAGATTTCTTTTCTACATTCATACCAGCAGATTGATTGATACTAGCTTCAAATAATAGGAATATTATCCCTAATATGAGGATGGTTTTATTCATAATCCTCCCTCAACTCCATAATATAAATCAGATTACAAGTATATAAGTGTTATATAGAATATTATTTTTTCCATTTATTAGGATTATACCGATTTCGGGCGAGAAACAAGAAATAGGACTTTAAAAAAAATCATACAAATAATCAAATTTAGATTGATTTGGTAGGTAGATACAAGTGGTTTTATGCACTCCGGTATAAAACCTATTGGTTTTGATTCAGATTATTTTTTTAGATTTTTACATAAAATCTTTTCTTCTAATTCTTTTATTTCTCTTCTTGTTTGTGATTTTCTTTTATATAAATAATATAACGCTAATGTTATTGGAATGGTAAGACATACTATAAAAATAATTACTGCGATTTGACCTCCAAATTTATAAAGAAGAAGTGAGAAAATTATTAAAAATGGTCCTATGGCATAACGTATTATAAATGGACCTAATGTAAAATTATCTTTATCTTTATTTATATAAAATAAATGATATTTTATTATCTTTTATAATTAATGCAGAGTTTCTTTTTACCTTTTGTTAGATATCCTGATGGACATTATTTTCGAATATTTTTTCGAAAGATCCTATCTTCCAATTCTCTAATTTCTATTCTTTTTTGTGAGTCTTTTTTATCACGATAGTGAATATAAAGAATTCCTAGTGGTATCAATGATAAATAATAAATAATAAGTATAATTAGAAAAATTAAATCAATAGATGCCTTATTTATAGAATAATTAATAATTAAAAAAAATATTAAATAAAGTGGCCATAAGAGAATTATTTGTAATAATGTATATATTTTAATAAATTCAATTAGTTCTGATTTCAAGTAATATATGCAATATTAATGATTATAAAAAAATATTTTGGAGGTTTATTTTTCGCTTTCAAATCACCTTGATTAGAATTTGAAACAAAATTTATCCAAGTTAAACATGTTTTTTAATCAATTTTTCAAAATATTGGTTATCTGTATACCATAATATTTATATAACATCAAATAAATAATTTACTAAAGGCGTCTATATATGAAGCTTATAAAATGTATTATCATAATTTTAATACTTTTTTTCATTGTTAATATTTTTCCAGCTTCAACTGTTATAAGTAAAGAAAATGAATACAGGCCAACTGGACGATTCGTACATTTGCAAAGTTATTTACAATGGAGTTTTAATTCTTCAGCTCTTAGTGAACCAATAGTGCCACGAGCAGAAAAAAGAGCAGTTACCATATACTTAGATTATGGGATAAATTATGGTGGTCTTTTTAAAAATTTAGCAAAACTTTTATTACAATATTATAGAGACAGGCAAGTGAATATCAAATTAGAGATAGGTGACCATTCACCATGGTGTACTCCGACTTTATTTACATATACTATTACTACAAGGGTTGGTGAAGCTGGAGAAACTGGTTTACAAGCAACATTAAATTTAAAACTTGATATTGATGCACCAGCATATGCCTCTGGATTTGTTGAAGTAAAAGTCACTGTTCCAAAAGTTGGCTTGATACAAGGATATAGTAACAATTATACTTTAGAATTTACTCCTGCCTATCTTCCATTGATTAAACCACAAGTTCAGGGAGGAAATTCTATGAGAATTGAACCTATGGATACTGCAGTTTTCCCAATTGAGATTGAAAATTTGGGTAATGCTCAAACAAGAGTGAAACTTCAAGTTGTAAATGAAAACGTCCCAGATGGTTGGACAGCTAATGTTACAGATTATATTATTTTAGATGAAACTAGAGGTTCAAAGGGTATTGCCTATTTAACTGTAAAACCTCCAAAATCAGTTGGTTATCATGATGATTCAGCTTCAATTAGTGTTGAGCTTGTTCCTGAAAGTGCCCGGAATCCTATAGACCAAGGACCTCCACAATATGTTAATTTCCTTGTTGAAAGTAGAGGGGATATCAAATCTGAAGAAAAAGGATTTGAGATTGACACAAATTTTTTATTAATCTTAATAATTATCATTTTAATAATTATTATCATAGTAATTCAATTGAAAAATAGAAAAAAATAACTCTTTAAGACTATTAAAAAATTCAATGGTTTTTCAGTCAGGATTTAATTAAGGAAGTAAATCTTGAATCATTCTTTTAATACCATATACTATTGTTATGACACCTGTTATAAAAAATATCCATGTAGTATAATTTACCCAAGTTGCAACATTATTAAATGAATATGTATTAATATAGTCATCCCAGGATAAACTAAAAATCAATATTATAATACCTAATACCAAGATAAATAGAGCCACTATTATATCTACAGAATTAACAATTCTTTTTATTTCTTTCTCATCCATTTTACCTACCTCAAATAAGTTGGTAATAGATTAAATTGGTATAATTCTTTTGAAAATTTTTGAGCCCTTTTATTCAAAGGGTTTTTATGCTATTATATAAATAAGATAAAGGTCGAGGTGTAACCGGAACCATTTCTTTACTTTTATCCTCTTTGAACTGTTAAAATGGATTCACCTATTAAATTTTATAAAAACTTCTTTAACTATTTTTTAATCTTTGTTTTATAATAATAGTTAATAATTATAATAATTCCTATTGATTAGTTTTCTCATATTTTTTCAATAAAATAGAAATAATAAGAAGATATTAAGCTCAAAAATATAGGTTGATAAAGCTAAAAATAAAATTTTAATACTTCGTTGAATTTGTTAAAAGAAATTTACTACAAAGAGGAATTAAAATATGAAAACATCAAAGGAATACAAACAAAGTCTCAAAGAAATGAGATCTAATATATATAAATTTGGAGAACTTATAAAAGATGTTACCGCTCATCCAGCAACGAAAAGAACAATCCAAGGTCACGCCCAAATATTTGATGCTGCACAAAAAAAAGAGTATAAAAATATATTAACAACAAAATCAAGTTTGACAGGAAAACAAGTAGTTAGATATCTTTCCATTATAAAAAATTCTGATGATATGATTGCAAATGTTCAAATGAAACGGTTAATGTTTAATTTAACAGGGACTTGCACGGGAGGAAGATGTGTAGGATTCAATGCAATAAATGCGATGTGGACTGCTACTTTTGATATGGATAAAGACCTCGGGACAAACTATCATAAAAGAATCCAAAATTGGTTAAAAAATGCACAAGAAAGAGATATAACAATATCTGGTGCTCTTACAGATCCTAAAGGAGATCGTTCTAAATCTCCATCTGAGCAAAATGATCCTGATATGAATCTTCGTATAGTAAAAAAAACAAAAGAGGGTATCATAGTAAAAGGTGCTAAAGCAATGATTTGTGGTGTTGCAGCTGCAAATGAAATTTTTATAATGCCTGGTTCAGGATTAAAAGAAGCTGACAAAGATTATGCTGTTTCATTTGTAATACCAAGAGATATTGAAAATTTAACTATTGTTGAAACAAGAAGACCAAGTGATGAAAGAGAACATGAAGAAGGATATGATATTCCGGTTGATATTGGTGGAATAACTCAAGCTTATCTCTTATTTGAGGATGTTTTTGTACCAAATGAACGAGTTTTTATGAGTGGAGAATATAAATATTCACTTAATGCAGTGATGAACTTTATAGCACTATATAGAGCAGCAATAGGGGGATGTGTTGCTGGCCAGGGTGATGTTATGATAGGTGCTGCTGCTCTAATGGCACGGGCAAATGGTCTATCTGAGAAAATATTTAGAGATAAAATCACTGAAATGATAATAAACAATGAAACAACATTTGGAATGGGAGTGTCAGCAAGTGCTCTTGGAAAAAAACATCCATCAGGAGTATGGATTCCAGATCAATTGCTTTCAAATGTAAATAAGGTCCATGTTGGAAGACTACCATATGATACAAAAAGATTAACTCAAGATATCGCAGGTGGGATTGCTGAAACAGGTTGTTTACCATCTTGTAAAGATATAAATGATAAAAAATATGGAAATCTTCTAAAAAAATATCTAAAAGCCAATTGCTCAGGTGAAACCCGTGCAAAGATTGCACGTCTAATAGAATGGCTTACCATTGGTGCAGGGGTCCCAGGTTGTATGCATGGTGGAGGATCACCTGATGGTGCAAAATTAATGATTAATTCAAGAACAGATATAAATCATTATATCAAACTAGCAAAACGTTTGGCAAATATTGATGAAGAAATAAATGTTGAAATAAAGAAGAAATAAATAAAAAATTTGTAAGTCTTATGAGCTATCAAATAAATTTAGAGCTAAAGCCTAACAATATATATGAAATAGACTGTATTAAAGGACTTAAAATAATAAAAAAACAGTCCATGTTAGTTGATGTTATTGTCACATCACCCCCTTATAATATCGGTAAGAAATATAATCAATATTACGATGAAAAACCAAGAGAGAATTATCTTGATATGATGGAGGAACTAGCTGAAGAATGTAGTAATATCATGACCGATAGTTCATCATTTTTTTTAAATGTCGGAGGTAAACCGTCAGATATGTGGATCCCACTTGATATTGCACAGCGTTTTAGAAAAAAATTAACTCTTCAAAATGTGATTCACTGGGTAAAATCTATATCTATACCTAAAGAAGATGCTGGAAATTACCCAAGTATCATTGGGGATATATCTGTTGGACATTATAAACCGGTAAATAGCAATAGATATTTGACCAACTGTCATGAGTATATCTTTCATTTTACTAAAAATGGAGATGTAGAACTTGATAAATTGGCAATCGGTGTTCCATATCAGGATAAAAGTAATATTGGACGTTGGAAAGTGGCAACCAAGGATCTCCGCCCTCGTGGCAATACTTGGTTTATACCATATGAAACAATACAGAAGTCACGTTCTCATCCAACTGTTTTTCCAACAAAGCTTCCTGAGATGTGTTTAAAGCTGCATGGTCTTAAAAAAATAAAACTTGCATTGGATCCATTCATGGGAATAGGTTCAACTGCAATTGCATGTAAAAAACTTGGGATTGGTTTTATCGGATTTGAAGTGGATAGGTCATATATAGAGATTGCAAGAAAAAATTTATCTGACAATATATAAACAAAAATTAGATATATTTTTAAACTATTGTGTTTATATTCTTTACAAAGGGGGCATAACAATAAAAAAAGAGAACTGTCCATTTTGTGGACACAGATGGATTCGAAGTTCAGAGGAGTCACCAATAAAATGCCCAAATTGTGGTAGTAAATATTATTCCCAGGAAGAATTAGCAAAAAGACAAGAAGAGTAAAAAAATTATTTTATTTTTTCATTTCTTATAGATCCAATTATTTCTTTTCCAAAAGCAGTTAAACCATACAACTTAATATTTTTACCACTTTCTTTTTCCTCAACTAAATTTAAACCAAGAAGAGATTCATCCTCTTTATATCTGGTACCCATCCCCCTTAATGCTCCAATAACATTTGTTGGTGTGGTTTTTACATTGTATGCTATTTCAGATGTATAGCTACTGCTAGGGCTAATTTCAAAAAGATATTCTGCAATACTTTTTCGAACATTACTTCGTCTTAGAGCCCTTATGACTATTGGCCTTACTACATCCATAGGCAGCTCTAACCTACTATCTTTTTGCATCCCGTCCAAAAGTAGATACAAAATGTTGTTAATAAAAGTATTTACTGAGGGATAAATAACTGAATATGCATCTGCATATGCAACTACATATGCATGTATTTGTAATTATAATTCACATAGTTTTTTAAACAAAGATACAATATGAAAATATCAAAAGAGGTATAAGATGGATTTTCCAAATGGGACAAAATTTCGAGAAGAGGTTGATTCCAAAACAGGGCAGAAGATAAAAATAGCTATACTTCCAGATGGAACGGAACTTAAATTTTATACAGAGGAAGATTTGGAAAGTATATAGACAATTTTTAAAAAACAATGTCTAATAAAATTAAAATTGAAGAAATGGATAAGAAAATGCAGAAAGATGGTTGGAGATTTTTAGGACCAATTCTTCATTATGAAAAAGCATGGAAAGAACAAGCATCGATATATGAAAAAAACGGTGATTATGTTGTATCAGGGATTGATTCAACTGGGAAAAAAGAACTTAATGTACCTATTTCTAAAATTGAAGCTGAAAAAAGAATTGATGAAAGTTTAAAAGAAATAAGAAAATTTATGCTTGGAAGTTCAGGTTAATTTTCAACTGTTTTTACCATGGCCAAAGATGGTACCATCCATCTATAAAAAATAGGTCCATATTAACTGTAATAAAATCAATTTGGCCAGTTATATCTAAATCTATTTCTTGTGGTGGCCATAAATTCCAGGTAACCTTAAAATCCTCAGCTTTATAAGATTCACCAATTGTACGAAGCCCAATCAAAGGACCTTTAATAATTAAATCCATGGTGCTTAATGGAACCCAATTGGTATCTATTGATAAATATCCTGAAGTATCTATTAACCAACTTGTTGTCAAGTAATTTGCTATTGGTTGAGCATTTAATTTTGCAACCCACCCACCGATACTTAGATTTATATCAACATTTAACTCATTATTCTTATAAACTGTAAAAGTACCTGGATTTGTAAAATTCCAATATGCATCCAGATCAATTGATTTAAGTCCTGTTACCTCAAAATTTACAATTGGATTTATTTCAGAGTCTCTTATAACGAAATCTGTTCCATCTGAGTCGATTTCTATGTGATATTCACCATTCTCAAGGGAAGGTATCCATTCTGCATAAACTCTTCTTGGAGTGTTACGAAGAATAGAATATATGGAATTTGTTATATAATCACCTTTTATTTGTAGTTCAATATTATACATTTCATCACATTCATAAAGGAAGCTTCCTCCTCCATTTGTCAGAGGTGTTATTCCAAGTGAAAATAAAAGTTCCTTGGGTAATTTGTCAATTGTTAGGATGGTTTCCTTTGAAACACCACTTTCAGTAGTTGTAAAAGTGGTTGTTACCTTACTTTCTTGTGATGATTCCCGATTAAAATTATACTGCCAAACACCCTGTTTCTTTGTTGATATAAATGATATATCAGTTTCAATCGCTGGGTCAAATCCTATAGATGTTCTTTGATTTATTGTATCACTATTTACTTCTGAGAACATCTCAATTTTCTTATTTTCATTACCATTATCATATATTGGTTTTATATTTAGATTCACTCCTCTAGTCCTTTGAAATAGATAAAAAAATATTTTTAACGAAATGGTTGTTGAATCAGGTATTTCATTTCCAGTTTCACTTGGGGACCAGTAGCCCAGTTTTAGAATATTATTACCAATTTCCAAAGAAATCGTAAAATCACTTTCTTTAATTTCATCACTAATACGATCAATCAATAAAGAAAAAATCAATCCAATTCCTATATCATTACTAATTTCAATCCATGGATAGAGAGAAAATTTTATATTTATATCTTCACCGTTCTCATTACCTGTTTCAGGATTATTATCAACATCTATTTTAGTAGTACCGCCAAACATTATTGGAGTGGTTTTCTCAGTTCCATCACAATTAGTATGGATATAATTTGTAAAAATCCCAGTTGATATGATTTTAGGTCTGTTTGATACTATTTTATCTAATAATTTATTATAAAGGTTTACAAATCCTAGTCTATTTTTTATTATCTTTGTTTCATATTTATAAGACTCATTATTTGTATTAGCTAGGATTCCAGGTGTAAGTGTTACAAATGTAAGGGCAGCAACAACCAGTATCACAAAAATTTTTTTACAAAATCTATGATTTTGATATTTCATATATAATCCCCAATAATAGATATTTATTTAGGTATTTAAAAGTATGTTAAAAGTAATTTATGGAAACTATTAAAAATAAAGAAGAAGGGAGAAATTATTCTCCTTAGGTTTTTTAAATTAGTCTTGCAAGTATTATGTCTAGAAGTTTTTCCAATCGTGGGAAGAGTTCCATTAGTATATCTAGAATTCCAGTATACACTGGTTTATTTACTGGTTTGCTTCTTGGATCATCACCGTCTTCTACAACTAAGGTCGGGTCAGCAAACATTGCATATTCTACCATTGTTTTGTAATCATATCTATCAAAACTTCCTGCAAATGTAGTATAATAGTCTTCGATATTGTTATGCCAACTTTGTCCTAGTATTTTAGTACTCATTATCTCTTCAAAACAACGTACTTCCATCCAACCCATACGTCTACTTACTTCATTTCCTGGAACTCCGTAACCTATTCCTGAAGCTGCAAACGTAGCAATTCCACCGCCACCTTTTCTACTCAGTGTTACCCAGCCAAGGCATGGATCTTTGTATGAAAATTTATTATTTGAACAGGAATTATAAAATACAACTGGATATTTGTAATCATTATTAATCATGTAAGCATCAAAGTCATAATATGACCATCCAGCGTATTGTGAAATGAGTGTTTCAGGTGGTATCCATGTATGCTCATCATTTGGTGGATGAGTTGCCCAACTTATGGGGCTTCCATGACCTGACCAGTCAACAAAATCAACACTTTTTTTCCAACCACTTGCAAGTTTAGGTTTGGTTAAGCTTCCATCACTTGCCCAACATCTTAATGCTGTATAACCTGGAAGTTTTTCCATAACTTTTTCATTTGCATATTCACCTTCAATTTGTGAATTACCTGTAAATGTGTCTCCGCCAGCTTGCAATATTCTCTTTGTCATTTTATTGTGCGCCTTATACTCAATTATTTTACCAACAATAGTGTTAACTTCTTGCACATTATTACAAGGAAGCCTAGCAAGATATACATCTGGAATCACATCAACATTTGGTATATCATATGGATATTCACAATATCTTTCATCACCATCTCTATCCCAGTTTGAAAAACCACCTGTATCGTTATAAATATCAGCATAATAAAGATCGCTTGGGAAATTATCTTCTATATCATCACTGATCCAAGCGTATCTAACCGGGAATATTTCTTTATCTTTAATACCTGCTCCAACTAGAAGAACATATGTAATTCCCATTGTTTCAACAGCATCTTTGATAAAATATTTAATATCTTCCTGTTCATCAATACCAACACCAGATGGTATCTCATCAAGTGTAACCATAATCGTTCTCACAGGTGGATCTAAGTTATTTTTATGATCTACAAGAGTTTGCAATGCAGTCTCAAATTGTGCAGGTGCAATTATCAAATAATCATATTCCTCTGCAAAATTTACCGGATTTGCTGGTGGTGTGTATTTTACATTAATTGTTGCACTCTTTGCATAATAAACTTTGTTTTCTTTTGGTTTGTACTGTATTGGATTTAGAGATACTACTAAAAATGTAACATGCTGTTCATTGTCTAAACCCGCTGCAACTCTATAACTGTATCTCTGCTCTGGATAAATCTCAATATCCTCATAAGTCATTAATTCATTAGTTTTTTTAATGTTATGAACCGTATTAATTGAGACAGGTAATGTCTCTGGCGCAGGTTCAACTGGTTTAGATATTCCTTTTACAATGGAATCTGCAAATGTGACTTTAACATTATCAATTTTTGTTCCAAAAGGTAAAGTGTATACTTTTGTTACAGCTGGTACCATAGGTTTATCTTCACTAATGTAACTATTTGTCGCTTCTGATAGTTCAATTGATATATAATCTCCAGTTTCACTAAAATTTGGAGTTGAAAAATTGATTTTTTCAGATATTATATTTTCATCATTACTTTTTGTTCCACTAACAGCTCCAAGTCCTCCAAGGACTAATATTCCTACCACAAAAAATGGCAAAATTTTATTCATTTTTTACCCCCTTATTAACATATGTTAATTTAGTATATATTAATTTCTTATTTAAATGTTTTTAATTAATATTTGAAAAAATCTATGATTTTTGTAAAAAAATTATATATATGACATATATGTTAACAATTGTTAACAAATTTAATAATAAAATTGGAGGTGAAAAAAATGATACGATTAAAATCAATTTTTTTAGTGATGATAATAATAACTCTTTCAATATTTACTATTGGGATTAACGCTAAAGATATTTTTTTAAACAATAAACAACAAAAAATACAAGATGAAATAAGTCAACAAGCATTATTTGACGCAGAAATTACCTTTAATATATTAACCGGTGAAGGTTGTGCTTGTACCCCAATTCCAGGAACTATTATTTCAGCATATAGTGGAGAGGGCAACACATCAGGTGTTACTGATGAAGATGGACTATGTATTTTAACACTTGTAATATTAGGGGAATACAATATAATAATTGAAGCAGATGGATACCAAATGATTGATTTTGAATTTAACGTTCTTGATGACCAAACATTTACTTTCCATATGTTTGAAAAAAGAGAATCATCTCAATCTGGCATTCCTTCGGAATACGGACTTTTATCAAAAAAGTTAGCTAATTGATTTGTAAATTAGTAAATCAAAACAAACAATTTATTTTCAAAAACATATAGTTTAGATTATGAAATCCTAAAAAATTCTATTTTTTTACTTAACTATTATTAACTTGTTTATCTTTTCGATAAATATGAAATGTGCAGTATTATTTTCAGGTGGAAAAGACTCAACATATGCAGCATATTTAGCAAAAAAATTTGATAATGATATAACCTGTTTAATATCAATAATATCTGAAAATCCAGAAAGCTATATGTTTCATACTCCATCTATTTCAAAAGTAAAAAAACAAGCAAAAGTAATGAATTTACCAATAATTGTTCAAAAAACAAAAGGGATTAAAGAGGAGGAACTAAAGGATCTGGAGCATGCTATAAAAAAAGCAAAAAATGAATATAATATTGAAGCAGTGGTCACCGGAGCAGTAGAATCTGCCTATCAGGCTTCAAGAGTACAAAAAATATGTGACAATTTAAATTTAGAATGTTTTAATCCTTTATGGCAGAAGGAACCTGAAGAACAATGGGATGATCTTTTAGAAAATAGATTTGAAATAATTATTATTGGAGTAGCCGCCGAAGGTATGGAAAAGGAATTTTTGGGTAAAAAGATTGACCGGCAAATGATAAAAAAATTGAAGGAAATTAGAAGTAAATATAGAATTCATCTTTCTTTTGAGGGAGGAGAAGCTGAAACATTTGTTTTAAATTGCCCTCTTTTTTCAAAAGAATTGGTAGTTCAAACAAGTCAAATCTATGGAAGAGGGAATTCTTGGAAAATGGAAATTGATGTAAAATGATATTACTTATCAAAACACCTAACAACAAATTTCATGATCTTGAATTTGTAAAACCAATAGAAGACATATTAAAAAGAGACAATATCAATTTTAAATCTGTCCATTATACAAAATTGGATAAAAAAATAATAAATATTGCAGATAAAATAATTATTTCTGGAACAAGCCTAATGGATAATAACTATCTTTCTCATATAAATAATTTCAACTGGATTAAAAAGATTGAAAAACCTATTTTAGGTATTTGCGGTGGAATGCATATCCTTGGATTAATATTCAATGGAACTTTGAAAAAATTCCAAGAAATTGGTCTTACAGAAGTAATTTTTAAAAATGATTTTTTAGGATTTTGCGGAAAATATATAGTTTATGAGTTACATAATTTAAATGTTGAGTCAAAAGAGTTTAAAACATTTGCAATGTCAAATAATTGTACGCAAGCTATCAAACATAAGAAAAAATCGTTTTATGGCGTCCAATTTCATCCAGAAGTTAGAAACAAAAATCTAATAATTAATTTTGCAAAACTTTAAATATATAAATTTTTTAGATATAATTTTTATATCAATAATACATTTTCATTATTGGTTTTTGGGGAAATAGAACTATGAAAAAAATAATTATCATTGGTTGTATAATATTAATAATTTGTTCAGCATTTACCTCTACATCTGTAAATATAAACAAAAATGCATATTTTATATGTAAAGGAGAAACACATAATGTATTTAACGATGCATTTCTAAATCTTTTATTAAAGGGGTTGGAAGATTACATTTCAGATTATAATAAGACAAGTTTTATCAAAAAAACATATATGGTTAGTATGAGGGATGGAATTAAACTTGCTACAGATGTTTTTCTCCCTATTGGCTTATTAAAACCACATGGTTCTATTCTTTTAAGGACTCCATATAACAAAGATGATTTGAATGATCTCGGAATTCTATTGGCACTAGTAGGTTGGCCTACAGTAATTCAAGATATAAGAGGAATGCATGCATCTGAAGGAACATATCAGGGTTTTAGAAAATGCCAGAATGATGGTCCTGATACACTTGCCTGGATTTCCTCAAGAGACTGGTCAAATGGAAAGGTTGCAACAGTTGGTCCTTCGGCACTTGGCATTACCCAATATTTTACGGCTGGTGCAAACCCATCAGAACTTGCATGTCAAGGCGTAATGGTTGCAAGTCCAAATCTTCATAAACATGCTGTTTATCAAGGAGGAGAATTCAGAAAGGTTTTTGTTGAAAAATGGCTAGAAAGTGTTGATGCATCATATTTATTACCTGAGATTTTTGAGTATGAAAATTACTCTTTAGAATATTGGTCTAATGTAACACTTGATGATAACTGGGAGGACATAAACGTTCCAGCAATTCATCTAGGCGGATGGTATGATATTTTCCTTCAAGGAATAACTGATGGATACGATGGTTACCAGCACTTAAGTGGTCCAGGTGCATTGGGAAAATCCAAACTAATAATCGGTCCATGGACACATGAAGGCTATCTCACTTATGACCAAGGACAATTGTTATATCCTGAAAACTCAAGAAAAATTGTTGAGCTTGTTTTGATGTTTCTTGAGATGGTAGAAAATTATACAATGGGTATTGACAATGATTTTCCAGATAGACCAACTGTCTGGTATTATTTAATGGGAGATGTTGATGTCATAGATTCACCAGGAAACGAATGGCGTTATGCAGATGAATGGCCAATTCCTGCTAATTATACTTCTTGGTATTTACATGAAAATGGTGTATTGAGTAGAACTAATACAAGCCAATATGATCCCCTTACATATACATATAATCCAATAGATCCCGTTCCAACTATTGGAGGTCAGAACCTTAAGATTCCTGCTGGTCCTTTTGATCAAACATCAATTGAAAGTAGAGATGATGTTTTGGTATTCACAAGTGAAATATTAACAGAACCAATGGAGATAACAGGACCAATAACTGCCAGACTATTTGTTTCCTCTGATTGTCCAGACACGGATTTTACTGTTAAACTCACAGATGTTTATCCAGATGGCAGATCAATGCTAATTACAGATGGAATTTTACGTATGAGAAATCGTAATGGTTCTGATCATTGGGAATTCATGGAAACTGGTGAGATTTACGAAATAGAAGTTGATTTGTGGAGCACATCCCTTGTTTTTAATGTGGGGCATAGGATACGGGTTGCTATATCTTCCTCAAATTACCCAAGGTTTTTAGCAAATCCAAACACAAAGGACTCTATTACAAAGAATAACACTTTTAACATAGCCCAAAACACTCTTTATATTGATAGTAATCACCCATCTTGCATAATTTTACCAGAGATCGAGCAGGGTCAACCAAGTTCCCCACCAAAAAAACCAACTAAACCCAAGGGTACAAGATTTATTAGATATGATACTTATCATGAGTATTCAAGTTCTGCAATAGATCTAGAGAACGATCAAATATATGTCTTATTTGACTGGGGAGACGGATCCTCCTCTGGATGGCTTGGACCATATAATTCTGGTGAAAAAGTTAAGGCTATCCATAAATGGACTAGTAAGGGAACCTTTGAAATAAGGACAAAAGCAAAGGATTTAACAGGTGCACAGAGTGAGTGGTCTGATCCTTTGTCAGTAACAATGTTCAAAAATAAATATTTAAATCAAGAGATTATTTTAAATTTTTTGAACAAATGCATAATTTTTAGTAATTTTATGAAAAATTTATATAAATATGAGCAATTATCTTTATAAACTAAGAAATTATTAACATGTGTTAATTAGGGGAGAATCATGAAAAAGAAAATAGTAGTAATAGGTCTTATAATATTTTTAGGTATAAATTTCTCAATTGCCTCAGCAGGTTTTAATCAAAAAATTAGTATAAATAATCAAATAGAACAATCTTCAGAATATATTTTCAGTGAAAATTATTATGTTCAGTGGGAAATGAATTTTGGGTCAGATGATAACTATGGTGCAAGATACGAAGGTCCCCAACCTATTGGAGATTGTGATAATGATGGTAAAAATGAAATGTTAGTTGGTGGCAGGGATAACAAATTAAGAGTCTTTGAATGGGATGAAACAAAAGGAACTTATCTGGAGATGCATACATTATTTCCTCCGTTATACCCTTTTGAAGATCCTGATGCAGGTGGTTTTGCAATTGGCGATATAACAAATGATGGCAATAATGAGATAGGATCTACTTGGGGTACATCTGTACATGAGTGGAATAATGGTAAATACAAAACAATTGGTTTTAATTCCTGGATATTTCAAAATGATGGATGCAGTGCAGATTGTTTAGTTGGGGATTATAACAATGATGGTCAGAATGAATTAATAGTTGGTGGTGGTCATTTCCATGATAATGGAAATGTCCCAGAGATTGTAATATTCAAATTAAATGGACTAAGTCTTGAAAGAGTAGCGGAATGGGACAATCCAGAACCAGATTATACCTATGTTTATATGCCTGGAATTGGTGATATAGATGAGGATGGGGAAAATGAAATTGTTTGTGGATCAGGATTGAAAGTTTATGTCCTAGATTGGAATAAGGATACAAAGCTCTTTGATAAAACTGTTATCAAAACAACACAACAATATTGTTATCCCTTTGCCTGCGTTTTAAAAGATAGTGATGGGGATGGAAAAAATGAGATTCATATTGGTTATTCGCAACCAAAGGTTACAATACTAGAATGGAATGGGGCAAACTATGAGATAAAATATGAAAAAGAATGGTATGGAGAAGAGGGTATAATTGAAGCACTTGATGTTGGTAATGTTGATGATGATATCGAAGTTGAGGTCTGTGTAGGTACAAATTTAATTCATATTCTACAGTGGAATGGCAGCACTTATGTTGAAGAAGCAGTTCTTCCAACTTTTGGAAACCTTGCAGTATGTTCGATAGGGGATTGTGATAACGATGGAAAAAATGAGATTCATGCAGGTTCAGTAATAATTGACCATGGTGAGGATTATATGTCCTGGGTTTTTAAATATAGTAAAAATCTATCCAGTAAAAAACATACCATACTTGCAAATGGAAGAATAAAAGTATACGTAAAAGGCGGGATTTTGCAGCTTCCTTTAAAAAATGCTTCTGTTCATGCTTGGAATATCCAAACTGGAACCTGGTACGACATTCAACCGAATTATGACGATAGCAGCATTTATTCAAGAAACGATTTACCAGAAGGCGAGTATTTATTAAGAGCCTTAATGGAAGGCTATAAGGTTCAAGAAACCACAATTGTTATTGATGCTGGGGAGGAAACAACTTATACATTCAGCTTAGAAAAAGCAATTGCTCATTCATCAAAAACCTTTGTTTTAAATAAAATTCTTGAAAAGATACAAATTATATTTCCAAATTTGGAAAAAATAATAAAATTATTTTATATTGAGGCGTAAATATGAATAAAAAAATCTTATCAATAGTTATTTTTATAGCTTTAACAGCAACGATTTTGCCTGTTACTAGTATTAAAGTTGAGAATATTACTATTAAAGAAATTGATAATGAAATAGATGAAATCAAAAGTAATTTTTTTAATAATTATCCAGTAATGGATATACCTCTAAGTTTGATTGAACCGGATAAACTTACTCCAAAACCAATTCCAAAAGCAACCCCGGATGAATTTAGTTGGGCAAATTTTAATGGTAAAGATTGGACAACACCTGCAAAAAATCAAGGTAATTGCGGAAGTTGTTGGGCATTTGCAGCCTTAGGGGCACTTGAATCTGTTATAAAAATAAAGGAAGATTGTGCTGAATTTTATCCTGATCTTTCTGAACAATATATCTTATCCTGCTTGCCAAGGGCTGGAAGTTGTCATGGTGGAAGTGCATCTGGAGCATATGACTTAATAATGGACACTGGTCCTGATGGTAACTATCATAATGGAGTTATCTCGGAATCATGTTTTATTTATGAAGCAAATGATGATATACCCTGTTCAGAAAAATGTGAAGATTGGGAAAATCTACTTGTTCCTTTAGAGGATTTTAGTAGCTGGAGGGCAGATGGAAGTAATAGTGATAGAGAAAAGATTAAAACACAAATAATTGAAAATGGCCCTGTAGTTGCTCATCTAAAGGCAACTGATTCATTTATGGTATGGGGTTCAGTTGATCACAGTCCAAATTCATATTTTAGAAATTATCTACCAACTTTTGCAATAAATCATGTTATAATAATCGTAGGTTGGAAGGATAGCGTTTTAGTTCCAAAAGGCGGGTACTGGATATGCAAAAACAGCTGGGGTACAGGTTGGGGCTATGATGGCTTCTTTAATTTGGTTTATGGAAGTCTTAACATCGAGAAATATTGGATTATATCACCAGATTATAACCCTGATAGCTATGATTGGCCTCCAATTGTGGAAACCGGAGGATCTTATGGAGGTTACTTAGATCAAGAGATAACATTTGATGCAAGTGAGAGTATAGGAGTTGAAGGTGAGATTAATGACTATTCATGGAACTTTGGTGATGATGCAACTGCAAATGGTGTAACTACCTCTCATAGCTATTCAGAATTAGGTAAATATACTGTGATGCTTAATCTTACAGATAGCGAAAACAACAAAGCATCTGGACAAACCTATGTTTGGATTCAAGAAACAAATGTTGAACCCAATAAACCAACTATCACAGGTCAAACACCGGGTCATGTAGGGGTATATTATAAATATATTGTTTCATCAAATGATCCCGAAGGAAACGATTTATGGTATTTTGTTGATTGGGGTGATGGAACAGATAGTGGGTGGGTAGGACCTTACCCGTCAGATGAGGAAGTAATTGTTAGACATTATTGGAATAAAAAAGGATCTTATAACATTCAAGTTAAATCAAAGGATGTTTTTAATGATGAAAGTGAAATTGCAGAATTTCCAGTCACTATGCCACTGGATAAGATATCCTTAAAGCTATTGTTTTTTAGATTTCTTGAGAAAATAATAAACACTTTTCCATTTTTACAATATATTTGGTATTAGATATATGTTGGTTATAAGAAATGCAACGATTGATGATTTAGAAGGCATTACCAAGATTTACAATGATGCTATAAAAAACACTGTTGCTACCTTTGATACTGAGATAAAAACTATCAAAGAACAAACTAAATGGTTTTCAGACCATGGTAAAAAAAATCCTATTTTAGTTGCTAAGGAAAACGACTCTGTTATTGGTTGGGCAGCTTTAAGTAAATATTCAACACGCTGTGCATATTCAAATACCGCTGAAATCTCTTTATATGTAAGAGAAGAAAATCAAGGTAGGGGAATAGGTAAAAAGTTAATGAAATCATTAATCAAGGAGGGAAAAAAAGCTGGACTTCATGTGATTATTGCTAGAATTACAGATGGAAACAAAAAAAGCATCCATATACATGAATCAGTCGGATTTAGTCATATTGGAATTATGAAGGAAGTAGGATGTAAATTTGGAAAACGTTTAGATGTTTATTTAATGCAAAAAATATATAACGATAAATATTAATATATAAATATCTGTGTTTTAACACAAACTTAATTAATAAAGGAATATATTAACGATTGTTAATAGGGTGATAAAATATGAGGAAAAGAATAATAGTTTTTATTGCAATTATGCTGTTTGTATCAAATACTATAACTGTTATTGGATTTACTGATAAATTAAATGGTATTTCTATTAATTATCAAGACCCAAATCAAAATTATCGAACAAAAGTTAAACATTTAGATGATGGAAGGCTCCCACCAGATCCAGGGGAAGTTTCACCTGATTTTATTTTTAAAAAAAGTAATGTGGTAAAGATAAATGAAAATCCACCAACTAAAAATTTGCTTGCTGATGAAAATGCAATTATTAATATCCTTGAAATTATAGATGAAAATCTTATTGTTGAATATCTGGAAGACTTAGTTTCTTTTGGACCACGGGTCACCGGCTCAAGTGCATGCGAAGCAGCTGGCGATTATATCTATAACGAATTTGTAAGTTATGGTCTTGAGGCTAGATATGATCCCTGGTCTTATGGAAGTTACTCAGGAAATAATATCGAAGGTACACTCCCAGGATTTGATGAAGAAAGTGATGAAATCTATATCATATGTGCACATTATGATTCAGTTTCAGGAAGCCCTGGTGCAGATGATGATGGTTCTGGTACAGCTGCAGTACTTGCTGCTGCTTATACCATGAGCCAGTATGATTTTAATCATACGATCAGATTTGTTGCTTTTGATGGGGAAGAGCAAGGTCTTTTGGGAAGTTATAGGTATGTTGAGGAATGTAACGGGAATGGCGATAATATAATAGCAGCATTGAATGGTGACATGATAGGTTATGCTGAAAACCCAACACAGGCAAGTTACATTAAGACCTATGAAAATCCAGCATCTCAGTGGATTACAGATTTTACAGAGGAAGTAAGCCAAACCTATAGTGATTATTTTGAATTGACAATCGTTCCAAGTGGACCTGCATATAATTCCGACCATGCAAGTTTTTGGGATTTTTATTATGATTCTATAATGTATCATGAGTACGAATTCAATCAATATTACCATTCACCACAGGATACTATTGAAAACATGGATACTGACTATGCAACAAGGGTATCCAGATTAGAAATAGCTACCTTAGGTGAACTTGCTGAGGCTCGACCTTTGAGCGAACCTCCAGAGACACCATCAAAACCAGAAGGAGTTGAAACTTGGATCATAAATATTGAGACATCCTTTTCAACCTCTACAACAGATCCTGAGGGTGATCATGTGTATTATATGTTTGACTGGGGGGATGGAAATTTCAGTGAGTGGGTTGGACCCTATGCCTCAGGTGAAACCGGAAAAGCCTCATATGCATGGGATGAACTTGGAGATTATGAAATAAAAGTAATTGCAAAGGATATATATGAAATCGAGAGCAATTGGTCAGAACCAGCATTCATTTCAATTGTTGAAAATGAGCCACCTGAAAAAGTCACAATAGATGGTCCATCAATGGGTGTTGCTGGTAAAAAATATGAGTATACCTTTGTCTCAACAGATCCAGATGGACATGATATATACTACAGGGTAGAATGGGATGACGGTCAAAACACTGGTTGGCTTGGACCATACAGCTCTGGTGAACAAATAACACTTAATCATTCCTGGAATAAAAAAGGTGAATATTGGATAAAAGCCTGGGCAAAAGATACACTTGATGGAAAAAGCCAACAAGCAAGTTTCAGATTCACTGTATTAAAAAATGCGAAAAGCCAACAAACCAATCAAAGATACATAGATACTTTTATAATTCGAATTCTTGAAATGATTACTAATCGTTTTCCAAAAATCCAGAATCTAATCAATATTTAAATTCTGAAAGAGATAAAAAATATAAAGAGGGATAGTTTATCTATTGAAGCACATGTATGTTCTTATTCTTACATATATCCTTAAGTCTCCTTGGCCATACCGTTACACTGCATTCTCCAAGATGTGCTTTTTTAAGTAATAACATATAGGTTCGAGATTGTCCAATACCACCACCAATGCTGAGAGGTATTTCATCATCGAGAATCATTTTATGATATGGCATATTCAAAAAGTCAGTTTGACCAGTAATTTCAAGTTGCTGTTTGAGAGTTTCTTTTGTGACGCGTATTCCCATAGATGTTAATTCATGTCTTCTTTTAGTAACTGGATTCCAAACTAGTATATCGCCATTCAACCCATGCATTACTTTACCATCATCTGAAACCGTTTCTGTAATCCAATCATCATAATCAGCTGCTCTCATCTCATGAGGATAACCATCTTTTAGAGTGTAGCCGACACCTAAAATAAAAATCGCAGGATATTTTTGGATTATTTCAGTTTCTCTTGCTTTTCTTGGTAAATCTGGATACATATCAAGTATATCTTCTGCATGGATAAATCGGATATTATCTGGTAAACTTGGATATTTTTTACTTTTTAATTGTGGAAATTGTTTTTGAACATGCTTTTCCGCTCCTTTCAAAATTTTCCATAGTTTTTTAACAGTATCCTTAAGATAATCAAGATTTCTATCTTCTGTATTTATCACCTTTTCCCAGTCCCACTGATCAACGTATGAACTATGATCATGATCAAGGAAATAGTCCTTTCGAACAGCTCTCATATCTGTGAAAATTCCCTGACCAACTTCACAATCATATTGGGATAATGCCCATCGTTTCCATTTAGTTACTGCTTGTACGATTTGAGCATCTATTTTTTTTGGTAGACCAAGACCGCATTGGAAATCAATAGGTGTTCTAGACCCATCCCTGTCCAGATAATCATTCATACCACTATCTCTATCAACTATTAACGGACATTCAACTCTAAAAAGATTAAGCTCTTTATTTAATCCTTCTTCAATATAATTTTTCAGCAAGGATATTGCAAGTTGTGTTTCTTTAGGCGTTAATAAAGATTCATAATCTGTTGGTAAAACCTTTTGAACCTCTTCATAGGTTCCAATTCCAGGTCCTGCTAAATCTGCTTTTTTATTCATCATAGACATCAATCCTTTTCCCTGGCATACAAAATACTATATTTAAAGTTTTATTATAACTGGATTTTTATTCAAAATAATGTAATAGTTTTTCGTCAAGCAGTCTTTTTCTAACTAGAGGATATAATTTTATTTCTTCCTCTTCTATCATAATTTTTTCCAAACCCATTTCAATCAATCTATCAAAAAAGTATTTTTTGTCTATGTAAACTGATACTATTGCTATGTTAAAACTTAAATTTTTTTCTTTTAAATATTCTAAAGCTTTTAACTGGTAATCAAAACCATCTTTTGCACCTGTTAACATTGAAAATTCTTTAGAATTACATCCTTTAAAACAAATTCTGATATGAAGATTTTTAAATTTTGATAATTCATCGATATAGGTTTTATTTTCTCCCAATAGTATACCATTTGTTTCTAGAATAAATAAATATTTTGGATCAATATTTTCAAGTAAAGTGATTAAATGTTTTTTACCAATAGTTGGTTCACCACCAGATATTCTTATTTGATGGTAGCCTTTTTTATTTGCTATGTTATTTAATATTTCTGCAACATTTTCAGGGGTATAGAATTCTCCGACATTTTTTGCATTCCAAACACTGTTGCTTGACCAGCAAAATTTACAGCGCAGATTACATCCAACTGTATCAGCAGTCGCAATTCCCCCGTAAAAACCCGCAGGACGGAATCGATAATACTTTTTCATATCATCCTTAATCACTAGGTCCTCAATTTTTTTTGATAGTTTTATTGGATCGTACATTCTATCATACATTCCATAGTAAAAAATGACATAAAGTAAGAAAAACTAATATTATAAATTAATCATTTGATTTAAATTAATAATTCTGTAAAAATAATCCAAAGAATAATATTTTTGTAAATTTGAAGTCTTAATAATCTTTAGGTTTTGATATTATAAATATTTACTTCATAAAATTTTTAATTTATATTTTTTAAAAAAGACAATAATAAAACTTCTATTTATAATATGTGATATAAAAGACATAATTTTTTATAATATGACACATTATTAGTTAAATATGACCAATATAAATCAAGAAGTATGGAAGTTTATTGATAAAAGTCCATCAATAAAACGAACAATGAGTTATGGCCTTATTAACAAAAGAGCACTTGCTAACTATATTAAAAAACAAATAAATTTACAAACTAATCTCGATGCAATAATAAGTGCGATAAGAAGATACAATATTGAAAATTATGACAATTTATTTCTAACAGCACAAAAAATGATTACTCATACAACTGATCTATCCACAAGAAGTAATCTTGTAAATGTTGTTCTTAGCAAAGATACAGAAATTCAAAAACTCATTCCAGAGTTTTTCTCAATAATAAAATATGACAGAGGAGACGTCCTAAGAATTATTCAAGCAGATGAGAGTATCAAAGTATTAATAAATGAAAAAAACCTTAAAAAAATTCTTAAAGCCCTCCCAAAAGAAAAGATTTTATCCATTGATGAAAATCTTGCTGAGATCAATCTTCATTTAACTAATGAAGCAAAATATACTCCTGGTGTTCTTGCTATAATTACAAATGAATTAGCTCTTAATGGAGTGAGCATTGTAGAGGTTTTATCATGTTTTCCAGAACTTTTATGGTTTGTATATCAAAGTGATTTATTGAAAGCATATAATGTATTGTATCAACTTTGTCAACCTAATAAAAAATAAATTATTTTACATAATATTTTAATTACTAAACAACTCCCAAAATATTTTTTCCAGATAAAACTTCATCATGCATCTTTTGAATCATTTCTTTTGATAGAGGTCTTGTCATCAATTAACAGTTTAAAAGATATATAAAAATGTTACTTTCAAATGGTAATTTGCCTCTTTATTTGCTATTGAATTAAAGTCTTATTTTGCAAGTAGAGATAGCAGTCTATTCATTAGCGGGAATTGTTCTAAAAACCTCAACAATGGTAAATTTATTGATTTACTCTTTTGGATGCTGATTAAAAATGGTTCAGACCAATCACTTACGATTCCATGCTCATCTTCTGCTCTTGCAATGATTTCATATGTTCCTTTTTCAGTCCATGAATGGGATACAGTTAAATCAGTTCCTGATGTAGTAAAAGAAGTTGTCTCAATATCTCCATCACCCCAATCAATTATGAATCTTATATCATCACCTTCATTATCTATAGAATTAAAAGTAAAATCATATTCTATATTTGGTTTACCAGAATTTGGTCCATCTATATCTGGTGCTGTTGGTGGTTCATTAGGTTCTTCTTCTGT
>Ga0209427_10001412_pt1 | contig 27660 bp, 20 predicted proteins | sample DeeMarSWOR136_30_FD_187465 | JGI IMG/M metagenome (GOLD analysis project Ga0209427, IMG submission 187465) | Marine sediment microbial communities from White Oak River estuary, North Carolina - WOR-1-36_30 (SPAdes) (version 2) | ecosystem: Environmental > Aquatic > Marine > Intertidal zone >...
GTTCCGCGCTGATCAGACTGTCGGTCTGTGGCTGCGCCGAGCCTCTCTCGTCTGCACCTACCACAGCCACGCGCGCACCGTGCACCTGGTGAGCTGTCGCCAGATGGGCGGAATCAAAACCCAGAGCCTGGGAGATCAGATCAAGGTTCTCCTGCACTGCGGCAGGGTCATCTCCGAGCTCTTGCCCAACATTCAGGCTATTGAAGTCACCGCCACTCTTGCCGCCCAGCCGTGTAAAGATGGCGTGCATGACTGGGGGGTGTTGGGCCAGCGACTCGAATTGGTAGAACACCACGCCATTCCGTGACCGTCTGATCATGGGTCTGGCCAGCGGTCAGGAATCATGCGGTGCAGGGCGGCCTTTCTACCCTCGGCCAGCAACAACTTGCCTGCGGCAGCGGAGATTATGCACTGGCTCTGGTCTAGCCGCCAGCCAGACTGCCGGCTCAGGCCCAGACACTTCTGGCTCAGTGTGGTGTTCGAGTTGGTTCGTCCGTCTGTGTTCACAGTCACCACCGGACTCTCTTTCATGTGGCGGTCAATGGGATGTTCAGACAGGCTGGGGATGGCGCGTGTCTGGACGCTGCCAGTTGGACACTTCTGCAGCGTGATGCCCAGTTTGCGCAGAGGCTCCAAAAGTGAAGGATCCTCTCCGAGTTGCACGCTGTGGTCCACTCGCTGTGACTCCGGGAAATCGATTGCCTCGCGGGCGCTCTCGGCGCCGACGATCTCACCTGTATGTACGGCCCGCGGCATGCCCACGCCGCGGGCCCGGCAAGATGGCATGCGCTGTTGGGAACCCCCACGGAGGGCTTTGTCTCCCGCCAGATCCAGCCCAACCACTCTGCCAGCTCTATACCCTGCTGTTCTCCCAACTCTCGCACCTTCTTGGGGCGAACTGGGGCGTCCAGGTGTACGTGCAGACTCCCCTTTGGCAGGCCGCGGATCGCTTCCTCAGAAGGGCCGTTCAAGGGCCTGCTCCTCCTCCCTTCAGGTTGGCTGGCTGCCTGCACCTTGCCCGCGTCCTGCTCCCATTGCAATCAGGTCCCACGGGAGCTGTTCGCCTGGTCCCCGTGCGCGGGTGTATTGTTCATTCTCCAGGCCGTGCTCCTGCAGTGCCCGCCGCCAAGCCGCGAGCGACGGGGATGGTAGGCAGGCCAGCACCGGACCAAGATGCTGGTCACCCCGTGCGAGCACTGCCTGCACGCCGGCCCAGGCGACGCTATCCGCTTTCATGCGCACCCCGATCTTTCGCAGGCTACCTCGCAGTTCGCGCATGCGCTGGCGCAAGATGGGAATCGGGGCCATGGACTCCCTTTCAAAGGGAGTGTGCGCCTTGGGGACAAACGCTGCGACGCTGGTCACGATCCGACCTGGAAACACCTGGGCCACCGCCTCGACCAGCTGGGTGATGGCCGAGATGTCGTCGTCTTCTTCTCCTGGAAGGCCGATCATGAAGTAAAGCTTCAATTCTGCAAAGCGACTCCTTGAAGCCGCTGCAGCGGCTTCAAGGAGGTCCTGGTCTCTGATGGGCTTGCGGATCGCCAACCGCAGTCGCTCGGAACCGGCTTCTGGGGCCACTGTGAGGGTGCGTGCGCCACTCGCCGCCAGCGCGCTGAGCAAGATCTCTGGCAGCGGATCCACGCGCAGAGAGGATACAGAGATTTGCATCCCGTTGTCCAGGAGACCGGAGACGAGATCCTCGATTTGTGAATAGTCCGACACAGCGGCAGATACTAGGCCGACTTTGGAGCGCAAGGGCTGCCCGAGGCGAGCCTGTTCGAGCAGACTTGCCGCACTGCGCTCGCGAGGTGGCCGGTACAGGCATCCAGCCAGACAGAATCGACAGCCCCGTCCGCAGCCGCGCGCGATCTCTATGAGGTGCATGTCGCCGAATTCCGTAGACTTGGTGAAGACCGAGGTATGGGTTGGATAGGAGTCCAAGTCCTTCACCCACTGGCGGTGAACCTGGGGTGCCTCATCTGCCTTCTGCAGCGCCGGCACGTACACACCGGGGACGCCAGCTAATTGCCGCAGCAGCTGGTGTCGGGTGCCAGTCAGGCCATCCCGGAGCACGTCCAGCAAACGGGGGAGAGCCTCTTCCACCTCGCCAATGAAAATGGCATCGCACAGCCGGGCCAACGGAGCGGGATTGGCAGACGCGGCTGGCCCACCAGCGAGTAGGAAGGGATCGGCTTGATCACGGTCTGCAGACAAGGGAGGGATGCCCGCGCCATGAAGCAGTGCTACCCAATTGAAATAGTCCAGCTCGAAGGAGAAGGTGGTGGCCAGTACAGCGAACTCCGCCAACGGCCGCTGGGTTTCCAGGGACACGGGCACCGCATGATGTTGGGGTTGCCGATAGCCATGAAAGACGCGTTCGCATACCACGTCTGGCCGGGCGTTCAGCATACCGTAGAGGCTTTGGAGGGCCAGGCTCGACATGCCCACGTGGTAGGTGTTGGGGTAGATCAGCGCAATGGGCAGCCTGCCGCCCCAGTCCTTGATGACTACTCCCTGCTCGCTGGCCAATATGCGCTTCTTGGCGGCAATGGTGGCCCACTTCATTGCTTCAGTAGTCAAACAGAGGCTGCATGGTCTCCCCTTCGTGGATGCGACGGATAGCCTCCGCAAACAGAGGCGCTACGGAGAGAACCTCCATCCCCTTGATGCGCTTCTCCTGTGGTATCGGAAGGGTATTGGTGGTGACGATCCTCTTGATCTCTGGTATGGCGCCCAGGTGCTCAATGGCAGGGCCGCAGAGGATGCCGTGGGTGCAAACCAAGGTGACCTCTGTGACCCGGTGCTTGAGCAACAGCTTGACTGCCTCAATCATCGACGTGCCGGCAGCGATCTCATCATCTGCTAAGATAACCCGCCGGCCATGCACTTTGCCGATCAGCCCTTCCACGACGACTTTGTCGTCACTGATGCGTTTCTTGCTCACAGCAGCCAGTGGCAGCCCCAACTTGCGCGCCAACTTGGCACCTCGCTTGGCGTGTCCGATGTCTGGCGTAACCACCGTCGTATCGGTCAGATCCTTGTCCTGGAAATAACTGGCAAAAACGGGCATGGAGCTCAGGTGATCGGTGGGCACACTGAAAAAACCGTGCACCTGATGCGCATGAAGAGTCATGGTGAGGACCCGCTGTGCCCCAGCCGTCGCAAGCAGATCGGCCATCAGCCGGCCAGCGATGGAGATTCGCGGCTCGTCTTTCTTGTCGGAGCGGCTATAGGAGAAGTAGGGTATGACGGCCGTGACGCGTTCGGCCGACGCAGAACGCGCCGCGTCCAGCATCATGAGCAGTTCCAGTATCCTGTCGCTTACGGGAGGAGGGTAGAAGGGTTGCACGATGAACACGTCGCGCTCGCGCACCGTCTCGTTCAGTTGCACGTACAGGTTGTCGTTGTGAAAGTGGGTCGTGGTCGATGGACTCAGAGGCACCCCGCGCAGAGCACATATCTCCTCTGCCAACTCCTGGTGTGCGCTCCCGCTGAAGATGCAAAGCCGGCCTCTCAATCCTGTCTCCTTTCTGGAAGATCGGTTCTGATGCCGTCCACGATGTGTTGCCACACCACTTGCGACGCCAAACAGCCGGAGCTGTGCTGCACCAGACTCTCTTGACTGGACTCGTAGGTGTGCGCTGGCACCAGCTTGGCTGCTTGCCGTCACCGGCCCGCGACTGCGAAGGTAAGGGCCGGCACGACATAGCTGCGAACGAGAATCGGGTTGAGGATCAACAACGACAGGTATGCACAGGCCAGAGGAAGCCACTGCCAACGGGTTGGCAGCCACCGCAAAGTGGCCAGCAGCGCGGCTCCAACAAGGAGAAGTGCCACGCTCCAACCATGCAGGTCACCGCCTAGGATGCCCTGTACAACCAGAAGCAGAGCGAAGAGCAGCAGAGCTGCCACCAGCAGCCGCGCTGTGCGCCACCGCAGGATCTCCTCCAGGCCCAGTGCTGCACCGGCGGCGATTGGTCCCAGTGCTGTGAACAGGTATCGTCCCTGATGCTGTACGAACTTGATGTTGTACCCCAAGTATGTAAACAGGCTGAGAGCGAACGAGACGACCAGGAGCAACAACGCACGCCCTTGCCAAGCCGTTAACCGGACCTCCCCTCGCCAGAGTCGCAGAGTGTAGAACATGAAACCCAGCACCAGCACCCCAGACAGCAGCGCCAGGGCCTGATACATCCGGCCGTCGACGAGCACGCCCATCCAGCCGAATTGAGCCCAGAAGCTACGGAACGTGGTCACCACGAACTGCTCTGCCAGGCCAACCGCACCGATCTGGGACAGCAGGTCCGTGGTACGCAACTGGCCAGTCACCACCATGTCATGCCTTCGCCAACCCAGGACATCAAAACCCCCATAGACCAAGGCATTGCGTGCGAACCATGGCCCGGCAAGGAGCAAAGAGATGGCAAGCGCGTACAGCACATGCTGTACGCTCGTCAGCGTCGCGATGCTTGCGTCATGCTCTCGGGATCTAGTCTGAAGGAGCGCTGAGATGACCACGGTGCCCAGTGCTGGCAGGTAAAGGGTGGTCTTGGTCAACAAGGCAAGGCCAAGCAGCATTCCGGCAACTATCGCGCGCTTGTGGGTGAGACCACTGCGGATGTCCCGCACGGCCTGCCAGAGGATCAGCAGCAGAAGGAGCTCTGCCAGCGTGTCGTTGTTGATGGCGGCAGTCATGGCGATGTGCATCGGCACGATCGCTGCGAAGGCAGCGGCAACGAGAGCGAGGAACTCGCCGTGAGCGAGGCTGCCGGCCTCGTCATCCGTAACCTCGAAAACGGCGCGTACCACGCCGTAGATTAGATACAGCACTATAGCTCCCAGCAGGACGGAAAACAGGCGCAGGGCTAGGAACTGTGCGTCATATCCCAGTCTGGAGGTCAGGCGGTATACCAGCGCCGCCAGCACGTAGTACAGGGGAGGCTGGTGAGACTCGTAGCGGATGGGAGCAATGGACATATGCGGGGGAAAGCGAGCACTCTTGATCTCTTCGAGATACTGGTGCGGATAGTCCCCCGGTTCCAGTACAGGGAACCCGCGCTGTGTTGCCAGGTGCTCTACGTAGTTAAAATGGGCAGGTTCATCTGGTGCCTGCCACCTTGGCGTCTGCACCGCATAGAGCGTCGCCACAATAACATAGGAGGTGAGAATGAATGCCAGAACCAGCCGGGATGTGACCTTGGAGATGCCCATGGGTCAGCCTGTGTCTCCCTGATGCGACGGAAACACTATGCGGGGCGATATCGCCCGCGCAGGTCGTTCCAGCGCACACGCAGAACATCACGCAGATTGCGCCACGAGTCCTTCAAAGGGTTCACTTTGCTGTCCGCTCCGTAGTGCCACTGCACAGGCACTTCGGCAATGGTGTAGCCCCACTTTTGGGCCAGAAACAGAATCTCCACATCGAAGGCGGTGACCACTGCTCCCCGCACGGCACCGGCCCCAGCCCCGTAGAGCTGCATGTTCCCAAACAGATCTTGTGCAGCCTTGTGCCGGAAGGCCTTGAAACCGCATTGAGTGTCTTGTATCCCTGGCACGGCGACAGTGCGCACAATGAAATTGAAGGCGCGGCCCATCAGGTGGCGATAGGTAGGCTCGTTGTAGCGCCTCGCGCCGAGGCCTTCGCGGGACGCGATAGCCACATCGTGTTCGCCCTCAAGGTAAGGGAGCAGCTTGTCTAGCTCTTCAATCGGGGTGGCTCCATCCGCGTCTGTGAACAGCACGTGCTGCCCGAGAGCGGCCAGTACGCCAGTGCGCACGGCATAGGCCTTTCCGCGATGCTCGTTGCGAATCAACTTGACGATAGGCTGAGTGGCTGCAAACTCCTCCACGGCCTGCACCGTGTTGTCCGCGCTGCCATCATCCACAACGATGATCTCAGCAGGATAGCTCTTGGTCTGCAGAAAGGTCACGATGTTGTGCAATGTTTGCGGCAAACGCTGCTCTTCGTTGTACGCTGGCACGATGACGCTTAGGTATGGTCCCGTCTCGGTCTGTTTGATGTTGCCATCTCCCGCACGGTTGTTGTGCACTCTGCCATCAGTGGCTTGTGCCTATCATAGCCCATGACGCGCCCTTCAGTCAACCGGTTCCAACAGATCCTCCAACCGCTCGATTGACACGCGGCGCGAACGCTGTATGGCACGCCGTTTGCCGAGCATTCGCGGCCACGTGAGAAACCCCGCCAGTTGGCCGCGCAGACGCGCGCGCGCCGCCGCGCCGCGCCAGGCTGTGAGCGCATCGCTGGCGATTCGTAGCTGCGCCGCCAGGATGGCTGGCCAGTATTTGCGCAGCAGCGGGCCGGGGATGTTCTTAGCGATGACGTAGATGGTATTGCGCCCCGTGAGGTAGCTTGCCGTCACGCCTCCACCGCTGGCGCTCAGGTGGTGGTAGGCAACAGCATGGGGTGCAAAGACCGTAGGCCAGCCCACCAGCTGCTGTCGCCATGCGATGTCGACATCCTCGCAGTACATGAAAAAGCTCTCGTCGAACTGTCCTATCTGATCCAAGACGTGGCGTCGATATGCGGCTGCACCGCCGCAGGCGGCGAACACCTCGGTACCAGCATCATACTGGCCCTGATCCTTTTGCCAGACGCCACGGTTCACTGGCAGGCCGTCGACGCGAAAGCTGTCTCCAGCTGAGTGGAAGTGATCACGCCGATCAAAGAGCATGATCTTGCAGGCGATGGCTCCTGCCTCTGGGTGGGCCCGGGCAGCTCGAGCGATCTCTTCGGCCCAGCGCGGATGGACTTCCACATCCTGATTGAGGGGCGAAAGAAGCTGCCCCTTGGCCCGCTCGATTCCGGCGTTGACTGCACCAGTATAGCCCCGGTTCTCGGTCAGGGGGACGAGTGTCGCCTCTGGATAGCTCCGTTGAACCAGCGTGACCGACTCGTCGGTTGAGGCATTGTCTACAACGATCACCTCCAAATGCTCATAGGTCTGAGATCGAAGGGAGTCAAGACAAGCAGGCAGCAGCTTGGCGCCATTCCAGCTGGGAATGATGACAGACAGCAGCTCAGGCCTCACGGAAGTAATCCTTGAGAGCCTCTTTCCAGGGGCGTAGGGTGATACCCAGCTGCGCCTCCCCACAGAAGTTGCGGAGCTCGCATTTGGCGGGCACTTTGGCCGGCCGCTCGTAGCCCTGGGTCGGGAAGATGGGATAGTCGGGACGACCGGCCAACTCGAGGATCGCCTTGGCCCATTCGTAGCGCGAGCAGACTCCGGTGTTGGTGAAATGGTAGATGCCGTAGAGAGGATGGGCAATTAGCTTGGTGATGGCTTCGGCGAGGTCTGGGGCGTAGGTGGGAGACCCGACTTCGTCGGTCACATAGTGCAGCTCGTCGCGCTCGTTGGCCAGCTCAAGGACACGTGTCACGAAGCTCCTGCCAGTTCGGCTGTACAGCCAGGCTGTGCGTACGATGTAGAATTTGGTCAGGAGGCTCTGTGTGTAGTACTCACCAGCCCATTTCGAGCGTGCGTAGACGCTCTGCGGGTTTGGCCTGTCCCACTCCCAGTATGGTTGACGCTTGGTTCCGTCGAACACATAGTCTGTGCTGATGTATACCATAGCTGCATGGCAGCGCTGGCAGGCCAAAGCGACGTTCTGTGTGCCCAGCCCGTTCACACTGTAGGCCGACTCCGGTTCTAGTTCACATCGGTCGACATTGGTGAATGCGGCCGTGTGCACGACCAGGTCGGGACGAAAATCGACGATGGTCTGCAAAGTTCGCTGGTAGTTGGTAATGTCGTGCTCTGGCACGTCCACGAGCAGCAAATCCTGGTGGCTGAGCGTGGACTGCAGAGCTGTTCCCAGCTGCCCAGCACTACCTGTTATGACCACGCGCATAACTGCTTCCTCCCAGTACTCTCAGTTTGGTGCCTCTATCGCTGATGCTCAAGAGCCCGCGCTGCAAGATGGCCACGGCAACAGGAGACAGAATGGCCATTGTGGCGATGAGCAGGGCCTGCATCAGGCTCGCAAAGTGCAGGTAAGCCACGGCAAAGCTGGGCAGGTACCAGGAAAAGAGTGGCCCATTCCACCAGGTGCAGGCCGCTACCAGCAGTCCAATGAAGAACAGTTGCAGCAGAGCGTAATCGTAGGCATGCCGCATCACTGCGAAGGCGGAGCGTTCCCGCTGCCGCCACGCCGAGAAAGCAATGACCAGGGCACCCAGCGCGAAAGCGATGGCTGCGCGTCTGGCGCTGGGCTCAAGAGTTGCCGCCAACCCGCCGGCGGGGATGCGACTGAACGAGTATGTGCCCCCTTGCTGCAGGAACAGAGCGTGGTAGAGGCCCGTGGACAGCAGCGCCGTCAGCAAGCTATACCACTTCAGCCTGCTTCGATTGAGCCAGATGATCCACAACAGGATAATTGCGGTGCCACCTATGGGCATAGTACGTCTCGTGCGCTCGGCACGGACGCGCGAGTCGCGCGCTTGTGTCATCTCCTGGTCCACCTGCCGTACTGCCAGTGCTGCCAGCTCCGCTGCGCTGCTATGGTTCTTGACCTGCAGAGAGCTGAGCGCGACCAACATATCACCTTCCGCGGTCTGGCTAAGCCCGCCCCTGCCGATGCTACCCAGGTAGACGTTGCCTATGCGCACGCGCTGACTCGCCAGGGTGACCAGTTTCTCGGCCATATCCACCACGTCCATTCTGAGCATGTCCACCTGCATGTTCCCTTGTGCCGTGCTGGGCACGGGAGTGCCAAGCAGTGCTGCTATGGTGGGAGCGATATCAGTCTGTGCCACAACACCATAGTCGCCGGCGCGAACGCTTTCGCCAACCATCACAAATGGCGTGGTGAGTGAGACCTGCTCTGCCCCACCGTTCCCCCCTGCGTCCAGATGCCCATAGCTAGAGACCACAATCAGGGCGCTGTGCTTGAGGTTCATGCTCTCGGCTAGCTGCCGGACGTATTCATCGCAGTACAGAGCGGCTTGCTTGTACTCGGGACTCGCTGCGCCATGGTCTCGTCCAGCGACTTCAGCCTGTCGCAGGTGGACCAGCAGAAGATTGGGCCGAAACTCGGCCAAGAACATCCTCGCCCGGTCAATGACCTGCTTGTCGGCAGCATCGCCCTCCGTGTTCACAAAATACTGGGTGTACAAGTTCTCTGCTGGCACAAGCTTTGCCCACCAATGGAAGCCAGTGATACCGGTGGTAGCCCCGACGCGGTTCAGGGCAGCGAACAGGTGATCCACCGCTATGGGCTGAATCCATCGGTGCTCGCGGTCAAAAAGCGGCGCGTCGCTGATTTCGGGAGTGGTTCCACTGACAAGTGCTGTCCATGCGGCCAATGCACTGGAAGGAGGATCGGAAAGAAGGACGGCGTGGGCACCCTGTTCTCGCAGCGTGTTCAGGTAGGGCATCTGTAGCGAGGTGTCGTAACGTAGTCCGTCGATGATCACCAAGACCACCTGCGAGGTTAGCGGCCGATTGACGTACTCAGTAAGCGGTGGGGCGCCTTTCAGCGGCGAACGGTAACCGTAGATGGAGTTTACCAGCGCATTGACCCACGCGTAGGCTCCAACGGCGATAGCGGCTAGAATCAGTATGGTGAGAACAACGACCATTGCTTTGCGCATGCACGCTCTCAGAGATCAGGTAGCGGCGAGAGTTCAAACTCTCAGCTTCAGGGCACCTGGCAGGATTCGGAATGTGGCGGGGGCTTCGCCGATGAGCTCGCCTTCGGCCTGAATGAACATGCGCTGCTTGGCCTCCACATGCACCTCTTTCGCCTGGTATGTCTCAACCTTTGGATGCGTGAGATGGGTGCCTCGGTACACGCGCGGCACGTTAAGCAGGAATTCCACCTTGTTCAGATCCTTCAAGAGCACGATGTCAAAGATGCCGTCATCTGCTCTGGCTTGAGGACCGACCCACATGCCGCCGCCGAAATACTGGCCGTTGCAGATGATGACAGAGTTAAGCCGACCTCGCACCAGCTGCCCGCCCACCGTCACCTCGACGTCCTTGTTGCGATAGGAAACTAGTGTGAGTGCCAAGGCAGCGAGGTAAGGGATTGTGCCGCTGATGCGCTTGCTCATGCGATTGACGCGGGCGCACGTTTCGCTGTCGAATCCAAGACCGGCCGTGTTGACGAAATAGTGCCGTACTGCCTTGTCGTCACGAATGCAGCGAATCTCCCCAATGTCCACAGCACGACATCCAGCGCCGAGTGTTGCCTGGAACGCCTGAGCTGCATCGCGAGGAACGTCGAAAATGCGCACAAAATCAGATCCGGTTCCCCCGGGTATGATGCTGAGCACCACGTCAGGGTGCACCTGGTTGTCCACCACCAGGCCGTTGACGACCTCGTTGACCGTGCCATCGCCGCCAAAAGTGATGATGTAGCGAAAACCTTCGCGCAAGGCACTTCTGGCAATCTCCGTGGCGTGCCCCGGGCGCTGTGTCAGTTCGGCGCTGAAGCGCAGGCCGGCTGCTGCCAGGACATCGCGCAGGTCAGGCCACCGCTTGCCTACTTTTCCTCCCGATGCCGTGGGATTGATGATGACCTTGGCTTCATGTCTATCCATGCTGCCGTCCCTATTCTGTCGGTCTAGACCCCGCATCCGCCAGATTCTACTGCATAGATGGCACGGAGGCAACTTCGCTTCATTACGGTGGTGGATATTGCCTCAGCCTCACAAGGGAAGGTCTGCTGGAGGGTCAAGCGACCCAACAACGCAACATTGAGCTCGATGACGGAAGATCCGACCGCGTTCCCGGCTCAGGCGCGTGGGGCGGAAGGCAGATACCGTGCGGCCGAGGGCCAAAAAAGGCGCTGAGGTTGGGCGGAGGCCTGAGTCAGGTGGCAAAGTGCACAGCACCCGATGCTGGCGTCGACTGTGCCGAATGGGAAGGCTGGGGCGCACCGCGCGCCAGCTATTCATCTGCCATGGTCATCAAGGTGAGAGCCGTGACGCGGCCGACGGTCCCTAGCTTCTCCTGGGAGATGGTATCCGCAGTATCCTCGGGCCTGTGGGCGTACTGCGGCTCCTCCCAGGACAGCATCACCGCAGGTATGCCACTCAGGTCAAATGAGCGGTGGTCGCTTGTTTCACTGTCTTGCTCGAAAGACAATCGTCCCTGCACGCGCGGCGCGGCATTCTCCAAATGGGCCAGGATCCTTGCGTCTTCCGTTTCATCGCACCCAGCGATGATGTAGAACCCCCTGCCTTGGCCAACCATGTCCAGCTGAATCATGGCGGCTGTCATGTCGAGAGGGAAGACCGGACGCGTGACATAGTACTTGGAGCCCAGCAGCCCCAGTTCTGTGCCGTTCCAGGCAGCGAAGAGCACCGTGCGGCGCGGCTGGTAGCCCGTCTCGTGCCACAGCCGAGCGATTTCGAGCAAGACGGCCATGCCACTTGCATCGTTGTTGGCGCCAGGATAGACGGTGCCATCTGGCAGGCGGCCAACATGGTCCAGGTGGGCCCCGATGATGAGCACTTCATCCGAGACCTGCGGGTCGGTGCCGGCTAGCACTGCCAGCACATTGGGTACGCGGACGGTCGGCGTGACCGCCAGTGACACATCTACCAGCGCTGACAGCGGCAGTGGCAGCGCTGGTGGCACGTCCTCAAGCTGCCAGGGGCGGTACCCGGACAGGTCCAGAATGGCATCCGACGCCTCCTTGGTCAGCTCGTACACCGGAATGGCTCGGCTGCTCACCAACGGCACATCATTGGACTTGATGATCATCGCGCTGGGCCACTTGCCGGTCATCAGCAATAGGGCGCCAGCTCCTCGCCGCTCCGCGTCGGCCGCATCATCCAATGGGTTGGCCGTCTCTTGCGCCAACACCACCCGACCACCAAAGCGCAGATCCTCAGCCCGGAGGTTTCTAACGTACAAGACTGTGCTGGAAGCCTGTCCACCGCCGGCCCTTCCCCCTAGCAGCAGGCGGAAATCGACCCCATATCGCAAACTCAGCAGCGAGCTGCCATCTTCGCCGAGAATCTGCAGCGTAGGGGGTCTGATCAAAGCCGTCTGACGCGCGTCGAACCACTGGAAAAAGCTGCCCTCGTCGCCAGCTGGCCGGAGCCCGTACGCTGCGAACCTGCCCGCAATGTAGTCAACTGCAGCCCGGTTTCCCGAACTGCCTGCTTCACGCCCGGCCCAGCTGAGCTGTGCCAGCGTGTGCACATCTGCCAGGGCGTGTTGACCATCGAATCCAAGGGCCGTCTCGACGTACTGGGGATCAATGTGACCTCGCAGCACAGACTCTCGCCAGGCCGCGTCAAAGTCGGCAAAGGGCGTGTCTGTTGCCTGCAAGAACGCTTCCTCGAAGGACAAATCGGTACCGAGCAGGCTCAGCCAGTCCAAGAAGGTTTCGCGGCCATAGTGTTCTCTGAAGTAGCTTACCGTGTCCCAGCCCATGCTGTACATCAAGTCGAAATCGTCTGGCTCGACCTCACGCCAGTTGACCAGGTCAATCAGGGTGAGTGACCGGTTGCTGCGCACGAGATCGTACACGTCCCGGCGCCACTCGCGTACTTTCTGATAGAGCCACTGAGCGTCATAGAGCCCAGCCTCATAGTGCGCTGTGCCCTCGTGCACAGCGCCGTGCTGCACTCCCTTCTCGAAAAGAGCGCTGTGCGTCAGTTCGTGAGCGATGGTAGCCCCAAGGCCATCAAGGGCCAGCCGCTCTGAGGCTGGAAGGGCGAGTTTGATGGACTCGCCTGGCTCGGTCCAGCCCCGCGCGGGGGGCATGGACATGTAGATTGAGAAGCTGAAGAGATTTCTCTGGTGGTAGACCTTGATCTCGATTGGCGCTGTAGGGCGGAAACCCAGATCGGTGGTAACCTGATCGTAGGCACCCTCCGCCAACGACAGCAGCCTGGGCGCGTGCAAGCCGTGGTCAGGATGCTCGTACTTGAGCACAAAGTGCTCGCTGCGATCCTCCCCCAGGGCCACATCGCTGTAGTACCAAAGATCGTCCGCCTGCACAAAGCGCGCACGGTAGGTCACGACGCTGGCGGCCGAACTGGGCTCAGAAAGCGCATACCTGACCGTGAGTTCCGCTGTAGCCTGGTCGCCGTCGAGCGAGAGCAGCCGGCTGTCATAGCTGAATTCTGCAGCGGGATGCAGCGCTAGGTCATCAAACCAGTGGCTTTCTTCTTGGAGGAGTATCGAGTCGGCCGGATCTACTGTGGCAAGGAAGGCCACCTTGTCCAACTCCAGCACAGACCTTCTACGCTCTGTCAACGTATCCCGGATGCCCGTCGCGGCCCGTTGCCACGGGTCGAGCAGCGCCACACGCCATCCCTCATCGTCCAGCGTGAGTGGCGCCTGCAGAGCGGTCCAGCCCTCGGTATCAAGCAGGTGGCTTGTGATTGCCCAAGCCTGCGCTCGCCAGATCTGCAGCTCCTGCGAGTCAACTGCGTACCGACCGGGCATCTCGCCCAGAGTCCACAAGGCGTTGTCTGCTTGCGCCTGTTGCAGTACCGGCATATAGTCCTGCCGGATATCAGCGAGGGCTTGTGGGTCGCTGGCTTCGCTTACCTGCCAGCAGTCGATCAGACCCTGCCCCAGCCAACTCGCCGCTTCCGCGGGCCATCCCGCACGCTGCAGTGCCCACTCTGTTAGGATACCGTCCAGGTCAGCCGGCCGGCTCAGCACGATGCCGCCATCGACGGACCATCCATGTGCCTCCTCAAACCCTGGCGGCGGAGGATTCAGGGCGTGAAGCAAGTCCTGGCTGCCAGTGCCAAGTGCGGACGGGCTGCCGCCCTGACCAGGTTCGCTGTAGAAAGCGATGGTGACTGTCTCAGGCAAGTCCAGGCCCACCTGATCGGTGAGGAACTCGTAAAGGATGTCCCCATCGCGCACCAGGCGATCAGCGACCAGGGGCGCCTGCAGGTGCTGTACTCGCGCGTGCTGCCCAACGGATTCGTCCCATGCCGGTCCGCCGAAGTACCAGTCGAGGTCCCGACGCCGCCACCGTACTGGCAGGGTGGCAGTCGCGCGCGAGTCGTCGGCTTGCCAGCGGTAGTGGAGAGTCACTGTCGAGGTCGCGACGTCCCCAACAACGATCGGCGACGACACGGTGGAGGTGAACTCGGCAGCTTGTCGGGAGATGATCGTCGTTAGCCAGGATTCTTCCTGGCTCAGGAGGTCTTGGTCCCACGGGTCCACTGTCCCTAACACGGCATTGAGGTCTCGCGTGCCCAGAGCTTCCGCGCGCCGCGTGGCGAGATCCTCCAGATCCTCTTGCTCCCAGCTCATGTAGAGCGTCACCAGGTGGGCCAACTGGCCTGCAGCTTCCAGTCTGTCCGGGTCGATGTTGCTGATGTCGTCCTCGGGAACGTGATACACCAGGTCAGGAGCTTCACCTGCCCACCAGATGTAGAGTGCGGCAGGCACGCCCGCTGCGACGAAGGGAGCGTGGTCGCTTCCGCCCTCAGGTTCAGACTGCACAGGTATGCCGAGCCAGGCGGCTGCCTCCATGGACTGCCGCGCAACGAGACCGCCCGGCCCGATGGCAAGTGTGGGGGTGCCGGCGCCAACCATGTCGAGCTGCAACATGCCCACGGTGTCTTCCAAAGGGTAGCGAGGATGTTCTACATAGTGTTCCGATCCATTCAGGCCGATCTCTTCGCCATCCCAAGCAGCAAACAGGACCGTGCGCTTTGGCACATAGCCTCGCTCTTGCCACAGGCGCGCTATCTCCAGCAAGACGACGACTCCGGAAGCATCATCGTTTGCTCCCGGCCACACTGTACCGTCCGGGTCAGCGCCCATGTGGTCGTAATGTGCCCCAACAATGAATACTTGGTGTTTGCCGTCTGGATCAGAACCTGGCAGGACGCCCAGTACGTTGCGGCCCGTCTTGCCGTGCTCATACTCCAGCGGAAGATCGATGCGTGCGGAACTACCCAGCTCACGGGACTTGTACTGGATGGTGAGATCGTCGATCGTCATGCCACTATTGGCTATCAGATCTTCCACAGCCTCACGGCCAATGATCAGCGTGGGGATGCCCTGCGGTAGGAGAGCATCGCTGCGCGCAGTGCGCCTCATGCGGAGGTTGGCATCGTCTAGCTGTGCCAGCAACAGAGCTTTGGCGCCGTGCTCCAATGCTTGCCGCTGGATTTCGTCGAATGGCCGTGTGTACCGGCTCAGCACGATGGCGCCCACGGCGTTCAACCCGTCATAGTCATCATGGTTGCCGTCGCTGAGCCACAGGACCGGGCCTTGGACCTGGCCCCCATCCGCATAGCCACCTGGCCAGATCATGTATTCGTCCCTGAATGGGAACTCTTTCACTGCGAGACCGGCGCTGTCCAGCAGCTCAAAGGTGGGCATCGCCGTCAGCTCGGCATAGGGGACAGGGAATTCCTGGAAATAAGTCCCGTTGTCGCCTGCAGGCTGCAATCCGTACTCTTCGAAGCGGGCAGCGATCCAGTCACCTGCCAACCTACCGCCTGGGGAGCCCACCGCACGCCCGGCATACTCGGCGCTGGCGAGCTCAATGACGTCCGCCAAGGCACGCTCTGTGTCAAATGCCTGGGCCAGGCCCAGCCAGTCCTCCTCGCGCACGTCTTGGCCGGGGCTGCGCATCACGGGCACTGTCTGTGGAGTGCTCGCTGCCGAGGGCTGGACTGTCGCGGCGGGTCGATCGGGGACCGCAGCCACTGCGTTGCCGCGAGGTGCGGGGGAGGTCGCAACGACTGACGGCACTGCTTGCGGTCTGGACTGCAGGCTGGACCACCACACACCCAGGGCCAGTGCCCAAACAGCCAACAGCATGGCGATGACAGGTATCCATCTTGGGTGGGGCATCCTGGGCCTGGTTCTGTCAGGTTCTTCCTTGATGCTATTCATTCAGTCTTCGATCCTTGTGCTGTATCGATCGGCTCTGCCGGTCATCCTGGGTGGGTGACACAGGAGATACTCATCCGTTATGCGCGTATCACGCGCGCGATCGTCTGTAGCATTGATGCAGACATCTCACCGGCTGACTAGGAGCTACTGCCCCGGAAGCCAGGTCACCAGGCCTTCAAAGCCCGGGTCTGAGGTAAGGCGACGTGGCTCCTCCTGACCTTCTTCGAGGATATATATGTCACCTTCCTGCTCACTCGAGAATTGCGTGTATGCCAGGGAGCGGCCGTCTCGAGATGCCGACAGGAAGAGCACATATGATGACGATCCGGTGATGCGGGTCCAGTGTTCTTCGGGACCGGGCTGCGTCGAACGATGGTACAGCGTGTTGACTCCCATCTGCTCATCATATCTCGCTACCGCGTACAGGCGCTCTGCAAGCTGCCCGCCACCGCCCTCACCTGGAGCCCACAACAACTCCGACACATCGCCAGTTGGAGCGTCAAATGCGTACAGCTCGCTGGCGTCGTCCTGCATATCCAGGACATGCAACCTGTGATCGGCTCTGGAGTAGGCCGCAACGCGTGTCCCATCTGGGGACCAACAAGCCGCTGTGATCTCCGCGATGTCGGGATGTGTATGAATCTCCCCGCTGCCCAGGTCCACCAGAAATGCCGTGATGCCTGATGTGCTCGCTGGTGCTCCCTCTACCATGATGTACTCGCCTGCCGGCGACCACGCGAGGCGCATGCCCTCCACCGAGGCCGTAGCCACGCGCCTGGATTGGCCGCTGTCAACGTCAGCCAGGAATATCCCTGCCTCCTGCTCAGCGTATTGCCCGTCACCGTTCAAGTCCTCGACGCCAGCAAAGGCCAGTTGCCTGCCGTCTGGCGACCAAGTTGGCGCGACGGGCGCAATGCGTTCCACGTGGCCGCTGACCTTTCTCGGCTGGCCTCCTTTGTGGCTGACAACAAAGACGCCCCCAGGTACCCCCGGACCTGTGTCATGACCCTCCGCTAAGTTCAGCTCCAGGCCTAGGAAGGCCAGGCGCGGTTTTGTGTCAACGCTCGCAGAGGATGCTTCACATACGGGAAAGAGCTCTGCCGTTTCGGTTGTGAGCAGCCTCGTCGCCCCATCTCCCCGGATGCCCAAGGTGAAGATGCGGTACGTGCCATCCCGCTCTGACACGTAGGCGATACGATCAACGCCCGTCAGTGCTGGAGACTGTCTGGTATTCGCGAACAGGCAAATGGTTGCAGTGATCAGGCCGACGGCGATAAGCGCCAGGATGCTCCAAACCACTTGCTGTGTGCGCTCACTCATCTGCTTGCCTTGGGGCAACTTGCGGGTGGCAAGGACCTAGTAGTCATACTCACGCCCCAGCGTGATCAAGGCTAGGTTAATGGCCTGGCCGGCCTCGCCCAGCTTGGAAATGCTGATTCTGTCTATCGTGTCCTCAGCCGGTGGAATACCGTCGATCCTCCAGTTCACAGCCAAGTTGCGTGTCGTGAAGGCGCTTTGATACGGATACTGGACGGTTTCTCCCTCTATGGCGGGGACGCCACTGCTGTCAGCAGCCCGCAGGAACAGATCGACCAGCTTGCTGTCGCCTCGGACGACCAAGTCGCTGCCGCCCCGGCCGAGTCCGGTCAGGTTGACGACAGCTTCCGTTTCCAGGACGGAAAAGACCGCTTGAGATCGCAGGTACTCGTGAGCGCCGGAATGATCCCATTCCCCTCCAGTCCAAGCGACAAAGAACACCGTGCGGCGAGGCTGAAAGCCGCGCGCAGTCCAGAGGCGCAGAATCTCCAACATCACTGCAATGCCTGTTGCTCCATCGTTTGCACTGGTGAACACCGTCCCATCCGGCTGGCGGCCAGGTCCGTCATAGTGCGTGGCAACGATAACGAGCTGCTTGTTCAGCTGTGCGTCGGAACCTGGGAACACCCCCAATACGTTGTCCGTCCGGATCTCCTGCACCGGAGACAGAACGACACGCACGAGCAGTGGCCTCGTCAGCCAGCGCACTCGCCAGCCCTCAGGAGTGGTTGCTTGGTCAGCGAGCTCCTGGCGCAACTGTTGCACGGACAGGCCCTCAGGAGCCAGCAGGCGATCGGCGGCAGTGGGGCTGATTCGGATGATCGGCAACTCAGGTGGCCGTAGATAGTCTTCGTTCTGGTGAGCCAGGTGCAGTCGGGGGGTGATGTCCTCGGTGATGAGCAGAAGGCCCGCCGCACCTCGGATCTGGGCCTCGACTGCAAAGCCAGGTGGAGCATTGTCCTCCAGGAACATCGCGATGCGGCCGCGCAGGTCAAGCCCTTTGAACTCCTCGACCGCGTACGTGAGCTTGGAGAAGCTGAGCAAGGCCAGAGGAGCACTGGCTTCTCCTGATCCACCGTGGCCACGAATATCCACCCCAAAGTCGGTTCGGTAGGCAAAGGACAGAACGGTCTGTCCCATCTCGTCAAGCAGCGCCAGTACGGGCTGCTCGGAGGGCTGGACGACGCGCGCCGTGAGGGGTAGGCGATAGTCCAGCCCCAGTTTCAGGGTTTCCAGCCCGTACTCGGCAAAGCGATCCGCGATATACGCAGCAGCTCTATCCAGCCCAGCTGTGCCCGCTTGGCGTCCCTCCAGTCCTGGAACGGTCAGTGCCTGCACGTGAGCCATGGCGCCGTCGGCCTCAAAGCGTTGAGCCAGTCCAGCGTAGGAGGGAGCGGGGCCAACATGCGTGATGATATATGCCGTCGCCAGGCTGATAACAATGACAATTGCCAGCATTCGCTTGCTGAGGATGAAAGCGGTGCTCACACCCCGCTGCTGGACGATGCGTCTCAGTCCCTCGCCCAGCAGGTTAAAGCCGAGCACCGCGAGGAAGAAGGCAAGGGCTGGGTAGAACACCATCCAGCTTTTGCTGCGTGCGAATTGGCGTGCGCCTGCCATCATCGCACCCCACTCCGGGATATCCGGGATGTTGATAGCCGTCGTGTCTCCTATCTGCACCCAGGTACCACCACCGATGAAGACACCGATGAAGCCAAGTTCGCCCAGGATCATGAGCACCGCGCCCATCTCAAGCACGGCAATGATCACCAGCGAGGGCAGCACATTGGGCAGGATGTGACGTATCGCGATGCCCAGCCCATCGAGACCCACCACTCGTGCCCCTTCAATGAATGGCTTGCGACGCACAACCATGAATTCGCCACGGATGTACTGCGCAATTTCGGACCAACCCACAAAACACAGTGCAAGGATGAATACGGTGATGCCGCCTTGAATGCCCAGGGCAAAGATGAGGATCATCCCCACCAGCAGTGCGGGCAAAGCGGTGGTTACCTCGATCAGGCTCATGACCGCACGGTCGACAATGCCCCCCTCGTGCCAGCCTGCCAGCATCCCGAGCGCTGAGCCCAGCAGTACGCGTGCCATGGCGATGAACAGACAAGCCACCAACGTGTTGCGCGTGCCGTAAAGCAGTATGCTGAGCACGTCACGTCCCCATTGGTCGCTACCGAAGGGGAGTCCCGGCATCGGGGGAAACGGCGCAGTCGTGTACTCTCCGTCAATCACCATCGTGCTCTGCTGGCCCGAAAGGTAAGGGTTTGACGGGGCAAGCAGCGGCCCGAACAGCACGACAAGGAACAGCCCCAGCACGATCAGGCCACCGAGAACGAGTTCGCCATTTACCGACACGCGCAAGCGACGACGTCGGCGCGGACGTTGCGGGGCTTGCTGCTGTGCGGGCAATTCGATCGGTTGCGCCTCCGAGCCGAGCCAGGTGAGGTCAGGTTCCGGACTCAGGGCGCGTCTGATTCGTTCAATCAAGGTAGTGCATCTCCAGGTAGGTCGTGCAAGCTGGGAGGGCAATACAACTAGGCTTCAGTCCTCAGCCTAGGGTCTACAAGCCGATAGGCGACGTCAAGCAATAAGTTGACAAACATGAACGTCAATCCCAGAGCAAGGGCAAGGGTGATGAGCAGAGTTGTCTGCCGCATGCGGATAGCCGTCAGCAGCGTGTCACCCATGCCTGGCCAGCCGAAGAAGTACTCCACCACCGGCAGGCTGCCCAGCGAGAAGCGCAAAGACAGGCCCAGTGCAGTGAGGATGGACACTGCGGCGTTAGGCAGCACGTGATCCCCCCAGACCTGGCGAGTCGGGAGACCCTTGGCCCAAGCAGTCCGAACATAGTCTTCGTGGGCTGCCTCACTCATCGAGACGCAGGTCACGCGCGCAATCTGGGCCAGGGGACGTGCCGCCAGCACGAGGGCGGGCAGAACAACATGCGCATCCCACCCAAAGCCTCCCACAGGTACCAGCCGCATACCAGTGCGCTGGTACCACTTGATCTCAAGGATCTGCAGCAGCAGTGCGACGAAGAACGTCGGCAGAGAGATGCCGAGAAGTGTGGTGGTGAGTACTCCCGTGGAGATGACGGATCCTTCCCCGTAGGCGGCAATCATCCCTGCCGTGATTCCGAGAACAGCAGCGACGAGAAGGGAAATCAGCAGCAAGCCGATACTTTTGACATAAGTGTCGGTCAGGACGGTCGTCACCGGCACTGCGATGCGGCTGCGCCCCCTAGCGCGCAAAACGAAACCCAGGTCGCCTCTCAGCAGGCTGTCAAGGTACGTTCGCGTCTGCCGGGCGGACCGGCCGATCATGGAAGTCAGATCACGGAGATTGACTCCACCACTAGATCGCCGCATCATCTCCACGCCGAGGGCGCAGAAGAAGATGATGGCCAGGCTGATCAGTAGGATCCCTGCCAGCCGGCGCAGCACGAAGCGGCTCATGAAGACGATTCTCCTCGGTGTGGTGTATTCATATTATACCGCATTCTGTCGCAGGGGGTTCATTCCGCGAAACAACCATCACAGTAGCGGCAAAGTCGATCTGTGAATCCAAGAGCACAGTAAGACCAGAGCTCGACCCGGTCACACAGACCGACATGTCTCGCTACCGAGGTGCGCCCCATCCTTGCCGTACATAACCCGGCACTCGGCTAGATCGCTGCACCGCTTCACCCGGGCGAGCATCCGTCTCCTGCCCTCTCCCATCAATACCGCCGCCCAGACAGGTCCGGCAGAACATCAATCAGGCGATATCATGTGCCCAGGCAAGCGGCTGCCAGTGCTATGCCAGCGACTCCTTGGGGAGGCGCAGCGATCAACGTTCGCATAGTTAGGGGTTCGCAACAGGGTGCAGCCTGTAAGCCAGACGGTTGGGGAGTCGCCGATACTGCATGCGGACGGATTATGCAGGGTCTTGCACGCGCTTTTCCCAGTCGCTGCGCCTTAGCTCCATGTCGTAGAACAGAAGCTGCGTCCGCCCAAAGCTGCGACGGAAGTACCGTCGCAGGTCGCGGTATTGCTCCTTCTCCAGGAACTGGAGATCCTGTCCTTTGGGGACGTTGCGATAGTGATGGCCTGTCCGTTGGAAGCCCAGTTTCTCGTAGACATGAATAGCTCGCTGGTTCGTTGCGGCAACATCTAGAATCAACTTTGCAAAGCCCAAGGTCTGGAAATAGTATGGCAGGAAGCAACGCAGAGCCTCGCTACCATAGCCCTGGTCGACGTAGTCAGGTCCCAGGCGGATGCCCAATCTGCCCGAAGTTGGCTTGGTGATCTCTCGCAGACTGAGCGCACCGATGAGCTGGCTGTCTGCCCGGCGCTCGATGGCAAACCACAAGCGCGTGGGCTCTGAATCGTGCAGCACAGCCCAGACATCTCTGCTCAGTGGCGTGCTGCGCGGCAGGTGCCACAGGGAATGCAGCGGGTCGCGGTACGGATGCCAGGCTTGCATTCGCTGTAAATCCTGCCGCCCCATATTGCGGATGGCGACGCGATGCCCCTCGAGGCGAACTGGTGGAGTTGTGCTAAGCACTCAGTCCTCCACTGCCGGAAGCCCAGGAAGTGGATTCACCCAGTGTGAGCACAGAAAAGTTGCCATGGTTCCCGGGTTGCCAGCCCTCGGCGCGCAGCTAGCTATTCGCATTAACGGCTGAGGCGCCTGGAGGGCCCGGCTTGGTGTCCCAACGTACGTCTCCGTAGGCATCCTCGGACCATCCTCGCTGCAGGAAGCGGTGGAAGGGCTCATGCTCTCGGCCCACCGTGGTCGGCTCTCCGTGACCAGGCAGCAACTCAGTCTGCGGCGGCAAGACGAAGATGCGCTCCCACAGCGTCTGAGTCAGTTGTGCGAACTGCGCCGCCGAGTCGGTGTGCCCCGGGCCGTTGGGGAAGATCGTATCGCCTACGAGCCAACGATGTCGGGTCAGTTCCAAGCCCACGCTGCCGGGCGTGTGCCCTGGCAGACAGTGAACCCGCACCCAGCACTGCCCAAACCGCACCCTCTGACCATCATGCAGCTCGAGGCTGGGTGGCACAGGGAGCAGATTAGAGTCTGCGGGGTGCACACCGATGGGAGCGCCCGTAGCGCGATGCAGCTCCTCCAGTGCGCCGATGTGGTCGGGGTGTCCATGCGTGAGCAAGATGGCGACCAGTTGAGTGCCGGCGATGGCACTCAACAACGTGCCCGGATCGTCTCCCGGATCCACAAGCAAGGAATGGGCTTCACCGCAGAACAGGACATAACAATTCGTGTCATATGGACCTACTGCAAGTCGCAGGACATCCATGTTCACGGTGCAGGCGTGCACTGGCTGCTTTGGCAGTCTGCCAATCCTGTCGATAGGCTGGAGAAGCGCAGCAGGGTATGCTGTCGCCTGTAGTACGCGATCTGCTGCGCCTGATTGTCTTCCTCTGGAGCAACTGCCAGAGCACGCAAGATGGAGGCCGCGGCAGCCTCGGCCGACCGCTTGGGCAGCCGCTTCCAGGGCAGCGTGAACTTTCCGCTGCCGTGGACTCCAACGATGTCAGGCACCGCGCTCTTGTGTGGCTCCCAGGCCAAGGCTAGCGCAAAGGACAATACCGGACAGGGCATGTGTTCCAGCGTCACTTCGAAAAGCTCCGACTGCGTTCCCACGGCCAACACGACCAGTGCGAGGTCCTCGTCGCGCAGTTCCTCGACGCCCAAGGCAGGCACCTCCAGCAATTGTGCCAGGGCGATGGCCAGTGGTTTCGAGTCCTCTTCCACGGGCACGATGGCGTTGAACGGCCAGCTGAGCGCGGAGCTCATCGCCAACATCCGGCTACACGTTGTGGCTACATCGCTGTAGGTGAAGGTATAGTCTTGGTACATCGGGACATCAAGCCCATCGTCGCGGCCGCTTCCCAGCACGATGACTCCATGGTCGGCGTATAGGAGATCCTTGCAGCCCATCGCATGAGACGGAGAGAACTCCCGATGGCGCCGAGCCACCAACAAACCCTCACGCAGGGCAGCAGAGTCTACATCGTCCGGTGCCATGCGCACGGCCTCACGAAGTGTGCTTTCTGCTGCGGCATAGTCACCCAGCGCTAGCTGGCAGTCGGCTATGGCTGATTTCAATTGCCAATCGTCTGGGTACTCTTCGAGCAGTGACTCGAATCGAGTCAGGGCAGCCCCAAAGTGGTCTTGGGCATACTGCACACAGGCCAGTTCGTAACGGGCCGGGGGGTCGTCATCCTCAATCGATAGACAGCGGCTGAACGCCTCTCCAGCCTCATCATAGCGTTCGAGATCCGCAAGGGCGCGTCCCCAATGAAACAAGCTCTCGTAGTCTCCGCTCAACAAGACCGCCGTGTGGAACTCGTCAACGGCCTTGGTCAGCAGACCCTTCCGCTGGTAGTGATGCCCCAGTGCGATGTGGGCGGCTGCGATGCTGGGATCTGCCTGAACGGCGCGCTTGAACTCAGCCATGGCTTCGTCCAACCGCCCCCTGCGCTCCAGGTGTTGCCCCATCTCTATGTGCTGGTAAGCTTGACCGGGCTTGAAATCGGTAGACACGTCACATCCTGCCTGGTGCTGCTTGCGATGTCGCCGCAATTATAGCGCTTTCGCCCTGGCAGTCAAACATCCGTTGTCAACGGAGTGGCCCGCCATAGTGATCCTCGGGCTAGCCATCAGCGTGCGGCTAGGCTCCGCAGGCGGCAACTGAAGTTGAGCGCAGGACGTAGGGGTGATCTCGTCGGTAAGCGCAAGGAGTACGCATGGCACGCCCTGGGCAGAAACAAACGTAACGCAGGCGGCGTCGCGAGCCCCTCTCGTCGCTGTCGCGCTCTTTATCACCGGCGACTCAGAGCCAGCCTCAGCTCTCTCAATCCGCGTGCCAGGGGATCAGATAGCGCTCCAGGGCCTGCACAATGAGGTTGAAGCCAATGCCAAGGATGGCTGTGACCGTCAAGGTGGCGTACAGGTCCGCTGTACGAAGTGTCTCCCAGGCAAGCCACATCATGGCACCCAGGCCTTTTTGCGCGGCCACCAACTCGACTGCCAGCGTCAGCACCAGTGCAGTGTTGAGCGACAAGCGGACGCCGCTCATCGCAAGTGGAAGTGTGGCCGGTGCCACGACGCGCGAGAAGACTCGCCTGAGGTCGGCACCATAGTTCTCGGCTACTTCGAAGTAGATAGGCGGGATCTCGCGCACGGCGGCCATGGCGTTGATCAGCATGGGGAAGAAACAGGCAATGGCTACCACCGCCAGCTTGGAGCTCTCGCCAATGCCAAGGATGATCATGACCAGGGGCAGGATAGCCACCTTGGGGATTGGGTGCGCGGCAGCGATAAAAGGATCAACGACGGCGCGCAGCTGGCGTGACCAGCCGGAAACCAAGCCCAGAACCAGGCCGGGCGCTGCGCCCAGCCCAAAACCGACAAAGACTCGGTAGAGAGTAGCGCCCAGGTTCTCTCCTAACCTGCCAGTGCTGAGCAGGCGGCGGAGCGCTCGCACCGTCGCCGAGGGCGGCGGGAAGAAGAGTGTCGAGATCCGCCCCGTGCGGCTTCCCCACTCCCACACAGCCAGCACTAGGACAGCAAGGAATGCTGTCACCAACTGCTCCGGGGGTATGCCGGGGCTCAGGCGGTGACGTAGAGGCTCTTGCGTACTTCGTCCTTCAGTATTTCCCATATGTGCCACTTGATCTCTGCCACGTCGTGTTGCTCGCCCGCGCGCAGGTCCCGAGGTCGAGCGAGAGGGATCTTGATATCCTCGCGAATTCCTCCTGGGCGCCCGGTCATTACCAGCACGCGGTCACCCAGAAGGATTGCCTCCTCAATGTCATGCGTGACGTAGACGACTTGCTTACGGTATTCCTTCCATATTCGCAGCAGCTCTTCCTGGAGCACAAGCCGGGTCTGTGCATCCAGGGAGCCAAACGGCTCGTCCATGAGCAGCATGTGTGGATCGCAGACAAAGGCCCGTGCAATCGCTACCCGCTGGCGCATTCCCACGGACAGTTCGTGCGGGTAACAATTGGCGAAGGCACCCAGCCCAACTCTTCCGATGAATGCGTGTGCCCGGTCGTGGCGTTCTTGCCTGTCTACGCCCCGCATCTCCAGCCCAAAGGCAGCGTTGTCCAGGACTGTCATCCATGGGAAAAGACCGTGCTCCTGGAATACGAGGGCGCAGCGCGGACGACCGTCCGCTGGCTGGCCGTCAAACGTGATCTCGCCCGATGTGGGTTCCAACAGACCGGCAATCAGCTTGAGCAGCGTTGTCTTGCCGCATCCGCTGGGCCCGACTATGCAGAGGAACTCTTGATCCTCGACACGAAAGCTCACATCCTCCAAAGCGGGTATTGGACCATTCCGCGTGCGGTATATCTTGTGGAGATGTTGACACTCGAAAGCCATCGGCAACTCCGGTCCGAGGGTTCAGTTGGCGAGTCTGGGGTTCTGTCAGCAAACCCAGGCAATACTACACACAACAGGTGGCCATGTCAACTTGCGGCCCGCAAGGCCGCGGGGAAGCTTTGCGGCGATGCCACCGTGGTGGACTGGCTTTTCATTTCCGCGCGGCAAGTTGGCTTGGCTTCGGCGGTTTCACTGGGGGCAGCCTGCATACGAAGTTGCCTACCTTGTCCGTTTTCTCTGTGATCGAGTCAACCATCTGGATTTCGAACCGTACCGGTTCGCCGAAGTAGTTTGTGAACTGAGTCTGAATCTGCGAAAGATCCCCTTCGCCGGGCCTTTCCCGCAACACCAGCTGCAGCACGAGGTGGTCACGGCTTTCCTGAATAAGCAGAAAGCGATGAATCCAGTCACATCCCCTTGCAAAGAAGTGAGACGGCGCGGGGGACAAGAGTCGGCCGCTTGGGAGCTGAATCATATCCCAGTCCCGGCCGCGCGGGGCGCTCATGAGCGGGAAGGAGCAGCCACAGGAGCAGCTGTGATCTAGCAGCGCGCAAATGTCACCAAGGCGGTAGCGGATGAAGGGCATCACAAAGTGGCTCAGGCTGGTGATGACAGCTTGCCCAGGTTGGCCCGGGGCGGCCGGTTGGCCGTCAGCCAGGCACTCCAGGATCAGCTGATCTGCATTCACATGCAGCCCTTCGTGTGTTGTGCACTCCACGGCAATCCGTCCCATTTCCATGCAGCCATAGAGGTTAAACATGTCCATCTCGAGGTCGGCCCCGAGCGTCTCGACCAAAGCGCGGGGAAGCACCTCTGCTGACGTGATCAGGATCCTGGGAGATGCCAGCTTGCTCAGGCGATAGTCAAGCGCGTGGAGAACAGCGTGGAGGTTGGTTGGATAGCACCACAGCAGCGTTGGCTGTGTCTCACGGAGGCGGCGGATCTGGTCGTCAACCGATAGCCACCCCAGAATGACGTCGGTGCGGAAGAGACCCAATCGGAAGCGCAGCCGCTGAGGTGCGGGTTCGCCCGGTCCGAGTATGACCATCCGATCACGGGGACGGAATCCAATCGAGTAGATTGCCCTAAAGTGATTAAGCAGTCGTGCGGCTCCTTCCGCATGGCTGAGGTATATTCGGAGTGGTGTTCCGGTTGTCCCGCCGGTCAGTATGGATACGCACGAGGAGAGATCAGTGCCACGAGCAACGGTGCGCTGCAGACCAGCAGCTTTGAGGTCGTCCTTGGTCGTGATGGGTACCTTGGTCAAATCCTCAACCGTCTGAATATCGCCTGGCGACAGGCCGGCGGAATCGAACAGAGAACGATAATAAGGTACGTTCTCATACGCGTGGCCAACTACAGCGCGGAGCTTGCTCTCCTGCAAAGCGCGCAGATCGGCGGCGGGCAGGTGCCGGTTGCGCAATAGCGTGCGCAGCTGCAGAAGCTTGGCGGTTAAGTGTTTGGCCATGGTGCAGTGCAGCGCTGTGGGCTCATGAACCTAGTCCCTCTGCTCGAGAAGCGAGAGAACCGGTCTGAACTTGGCGCCAGCGTAGGGCTGGAACTCAGCCTGGTACACGGCATCGATAGCGGCGTCTTGGCCGAGGAGGTGGCGCAGATCGGCGATGACGTCGGCAATGACACGGTCGAATGCAGCGCGATCGATGGTTGTCAAGCGCAGCTCGAATGTGTCGAGGGCATGCTGGATTAGCTGGTAGCGCAGCACGCCGGTGCGATGCTTGAACAGCTTCCAAACCAGCCTCGGATGCACGAAGGTTCCATCTGGGAGATGGATGATGTCTTCAACCCTGCCCTCGAGGTCAGAGAGCATGACGAAGGTGCGGCCACAGGGGCAGGGAACGGGTGAGAGGGCGGCGACGTCACCCAGGCGATAGTTGAGGAGGACGGTGCCGCCATTGACTAGATTGGAGATGATGACTTCGCCTTTCTCACCGGGCGGAAGCCTGCGGCCGCTGGCGTCAACGATCTTAACGTAGGTGAGATCTTCGTGCAGGTGGAATCCAGTTCGCTGTTCGCAGGTGAAGCCGATCTTGAAAGCCTCTGCCGCGTCGTAGTGCGA
>Ga0209427_10001414_pt1 | contig 27653 bp, 22 predicted proteins | sample DeeMarSWOR136_30_FD_187465 | JGI IMG/M metagenome (GOLD analysis project Ga0209427, IMG submission 187465) | Marine sediment microbial communities from White Oak River estuary, North Carolina - WOR-1-36_30 (SPAdes) (version 2) | ecosystem: Environmental > Aquatic > Marine > Intertidal zone >...
TTTTCACGGTTTCCTCTTCGATTCATAATGGTCTTAAATTTTCCGAATTCAAATCCAAAACGAAAAACTAGCGGAACCACAATAACTCAGGATCCAAGCAGCTTCTCCCGGATCCAGATACTAGGTTCACTTTATGACACATGACATATCTGCGCTCGTGGTGTCTGCTGATCGGTTCGCTCGCGCACCTAGACGCGCGGTTTTTGAGTGAGTTCATCTCTCCTAAACTGGTGCAGATTGAGATACGCATGGAAGTACACCGGCCCCATCTTTGATGCTCACACACACATCGGAGCCATCGACAACATATCCAGAATGATCGCCATCGAAGATGACTTCGGCGTCTCAGCGCAGATCGGGATCGTACACGATGAGGGAGGATTCCAGACCGCCAAGGAGCTGTACCCAGACAGGTTCGTGTTCGCAAAGTACCTCTCCCTGAGTGATATAGCGCGGTACAACGTGGAGCCCGTCCTCGACGAGATATCGAAGCTGCAGGATCAGGGCTACTCCCTCGCCAAGTCATGGTTCGGCCCCCGATGGCGTGACTATCGTGATGTCCCAAAGGATTTCCGCATCGATCACCCCAGACTGGAGCCCATTTTCCAGGCCCTCGAGGACAACGGGATACCACTCATCATCCACATGGGTGACCCAGACACCTACTACGCCTCAAAATACCAAGACTCGGAGAAATACGGCACCAAGGACGAACACCTCAAGCAGTTGGAGGATGTCCTGTCCCGGCACCCTAGACTAAGGTTTCAGGTTCCTCACTTTGGTTCACAGCCTGAGATACAAAGGTTTCCAAATCTCATAAGGTGGATGGAAAAGTTCCCTAACCTAGTGGTCGATACGGCGTCGTCGAGATGGATGGCCCGAGAGTTGAGCAAAGACACGGAGAAGGCCAGAGATTTCCTGCTCAGTTACTCAGATAGGGTCCTCTTTGGGACTGACCTGTTTGCTGGCAGAGGGGACAGTGACTACTACTCCGGTCGATATGTTGCCCAAAGAATTTTGTGGGAGACAAGTGAACGAGACACCCCGCTGCCTTTCCCAGACGATGATACTAAGGACTCGGGGGGCACGTATATCAACGGTCTAGATCTACCTATCTCTGTACTCAAAAAGGTGTACTGGGAGAACGCGAATCGAATCTATAAGGCGTAGAGCTCCTATTGACCCAAGCCTTCGCGCGCGCAATCTACAAGCCGTACAAGACTATAAAGCGCGCTCAGGCGATGCCCCGGCCCAGCACGCTGAAGGCCTCAGTCAGGAACACCTGCTCGAGGTCGCCCCCCTCCCCGATCCCGTAGTAGTAGCCACCTGTGATCCTGGGAATCTCCATGAGGAGCTCGGTGGGCTTGAACCACCTCTTCACGACCGTCTGTAACGCCCTTCCCTTGTAGCTCGATGAGGCGGCCCTTCCCAGGGGCAGGTGGGAGGGATTGATGATCATGGTGGTGACGCCCTCCCTGCCCAGGAGCTGGGCGACGTCGATGACGTCCGCCTGGGCCGTGTTGAGGAAGAGCGAGCGAGTACGGGCCGAGAGAGGGCCCTCCAGGGGGATGTTGGCTATCCCGTCGGAGACGATGACGAGGACGGGGATGGAGTCCCTGTTCTTCGTCTTCTCGTTCCTGAGGACCCTCCAACCCTCGTACATCCCGGAGGCGAGGGGGGTGAAGTCGCTCGCCCCGATCTCCATGACCCTCTTGACGACGAGGCCCAGGTTCGTCGTCGGGCTCTGCAGGGTCGAGGCACCCTCCCCCTTGAAGACGACGAGGCCCACCCGATCCCGCCTCTTGAAGGCCACGTCCCTCATGCTCATTATGGCGTTCCTCACGTTCACCAGGGAGGGGACTATGGACTCGCTCATGTCGAGGAGGAGGACGACCGTGAGGGGCGCCTGCATCTCCCTCACCTTCACCCTGATGTCCCCGACCTCGACCCTCAGAGCGAGCTCGCCCCTCTCCCTCGAGCGCTGGTAGGGGGCCGCGGCCCTGAACGTCGGACCGAGGGCCACGTCCCAGGGGCGTCGCTTGGGAAACTCGTAGGAGACGTACCTCCCGCGGTCCGCACGCGCCTTGGTCTTGGACGCCTTGCCGATCGAGCTCCTCAGATTCCGGTCTGCCACGGTCTTGAGGGGGAACTTGTACCGCCGCCTCTCCTCCCTGCGCACATCGAGGAGCTTCGCCCCCTTCTCTATCAACGCCTTATAGAGACCTCTGAAGGAGGCGAAAAGGGGGACATTGATGACACTGATGTCCTTGATCGCGCTAGCCGCTGTCCCCTCTTCCGGGGGTCCGGACCGGACCTGCTGCTGCATGATCTGCATCTTGAGCCCCGAGCCTATGTAGCGGTAGATGTAAAGGACGGGTCTGCGCACCCTCCAAGAGAGGAGCGATAGGACCCCGAGGGTGAGTGTCGTCACGAGCAGGTGCAGGAGGAACTCGCGGAGGGTGAGACCCTGGATCAGGGCCTCCGGGGGCAACCGAAACACTATGGCCCTCAAGTAGAGAGTCGTGAATGTGGCCATCAGACTGAGGAAGACTATGAGCCCCGAGATGACGAGGGTGAAGACGATGTTGTTCATGGGTTTCGAGAGCCTTCTCCTCTTCGCCCTGAACACTTTGGGCTGGTCTGTCGACGGCGCGTAAGGCTGGGACGGCTCGGCGCTTTCTACGCCTTTCATGGGGATCTCCCCGATGAGGGCCTCCCTCACCCTCTCCTCGATGGATGCTCTCGCCTGGGTCTCGCCAGCCTTCCTCTTCAACCGGTGGGCAACTGCGAGGTCGAGCACCCTAAAGACGTCGTCTTGGTCGACGGCCCCCTTCTCTTCGAGTGATGCGAGGGCGCGGGTGGCCTTGACGATGGCAATGTCAGACCTCAGCCCCTCTACGCCGAGCTTCGAGCAAGCGACGGCGACCCTCCTCATCACCTCCTCCGGCACCCCAACGCCTTCAAGCGCCCCCCTTGCTCCATTGATCTTTCTCCGCAGGTCCTCTTGTTCCGCCTCGAACTCTCCGTAGAAGGCCTCCGGGTCCTCCTCGAAGGACAGGTTCCTTCGGGCTATCTCCGCCCTCTGTTCCGGGTCCATGATGCGGTTCATCTCGACCTTCAGGGCGAAGCGATCCAGTATCTGGGGCCTGAGCTCCCCCTCCTCGGGGTTCATCGAGGCGATGAGGGTGAATCGGGAGGGGTGCTCGAGGCTCAGTCCCTCCCTCTGGACGACATTGCGGCCGGAGATGGCGGGGTCGAGGATGCAGTCCACGAGGTGGTCCGGCAGGAGGTTCACGTCCTCGACGTAGAGGATGTTCTGGTTGGCCCTACCCAGGAGGCCAGGCTGGAGCCGCTTTACGCCGCTGCGAAAGGCCGCCTCTGCGTCGATGTCCCCCAGTAGCCTGTCCTCAGTTGCGCTGAGGGGCAGCTCGACGATACGCATGCGCCGACGCCCGACCGGGAGGATGCCCTCGACGGCCCGCTTTTCTAAACATGTCGTGCACAGGTTGAACGCATCGCTGGGGTCGCAGTTGAACTCGCAGCCCACGACGTACTCTGTAGTTGGAAGCAGATCCTCCATCGCCCTGATGATGGTTGTCTTCCCGGAGCCCTTCGACCCTGTGACCAGGACTCCACCGAGACTGGGGTCTATGGCGCTGAGAATCAGAGCCGTCTTCACTCTGTCCTGGCCGACGATCGCGGCGAAGGGGTAGACGGGCCTCTGAGGCTGGGGCGAGATCTCACCTCCCCTTACCGGCGACGAGGTCCAGTGCCTTCTGGAACTCCTCCCTTATCAGATCCTCCGAGGCCGGTGGGTCCATTCCGAGGTTCCTCGTCCTGTGGCTCAGAGCGAGGAAGGCGCAGTCCAGCACGTCCTGGGGCTCGACCTCGGCGCTCCCGTTGAAGGCCGCGAGGGTCCTCGCGGACTTGATGGTTATTATGTCGGGCCTGTGGCCGTCCACGTTCAGGGCTATGCTCATCCTGGCGACGACCTCGAAAAGATGGTGGGGGACGTCGACCTTGGGCAAGATCTCCTTCGCCCTCGTTATCCTCTCAAGAAGCTCCGTCTGGCTCTTCTGGAACCTCTCTCTGAAGCCGATGGGGTCGTCCTCGAACTCGAGGTTGAGCCTCATGACCTCCACCCTCTGGTCTGGGTCCTCTATCGTCGAGATCTCGGTGTGGAGGGCCATGCGGTCGAGGAGCTGGGGGCGGAGCTCCCCCTCCTCGGGGTTCATGGTCCCGATGAGGATGAACCTGGAGGGGTGCTGGACGGATATCCCCTCCCGCTCTATTGTGTTCCAACCCGAGGCGGCGGCGTCGAGGATCACGTCGGTGATGTGGTCGGGGAGCAGGTTTATCTCGTCGACGTAGAGGACGTTCTGGTTCGCCGCGGCGAGGATGCCGGGCTCGAGGGCCTTCATGCCCTCCCTTATCGCCCTCTCGATGTTTAGGGAGCCGACGACCCTGTCCTCCGTGGCGCCTATGGGCAGCTCCACCAGCTCCATCTTCTTCGACGCCGCAGGGAGCTCCTCCCCACCCTCGAGTCGAGAGCGGCAGACCTCGCACATGTTCGTCAGGTCAGAGGGGTCGCACCTGAAGGGGCAATCCTTCACGACACTGACTGCGGGCAGGAGGTCCACGAGCGCCCTGACCGTGGTGCTCTTCCCAGTTCCCTTCGCCCCCCTTATCAGGACTCCCCCTATTCTGGGATTTATGGCGTTGAGTAGTAGGGCTCTCTTGAGGCGCTCTTGGTCGACGATCCCTGTGAAGGCGAAGACCGTCCGCGCTCGCGCACCGAGAGACAATTCGATTACTGTTTCTTTCATCTGAAAGCTGGTGTAAAAATCTTGTTGAAGGCAGGACGCGAGAAGGAGCTGGGATAATAGTCGCGGCTCGACCTTGAACGCGAAGGGTCGGGGTTCAATGTCAGGGTCTGGTGTCCGTGTCAGGGTTCGATGTCAGCGTTTGCGCTTGGTACCCAAAATACTCACAGCGCAACTCCCAAATGGCGGCTCTCATGATCGACACAATTGCACCCGTGTTTTCATGGTATGAAGGGGAGGCCGATAATGATTGGGATCTACTCCTCAGATAAATTTCTAATAATTGCTGCTTCACCCGTGTAACAAGGAGCTTGGACAATGAAGCGATTCGATGGTAAAGTGGCGATCGTCACGGGAGCGGGAAGTGGAATAGGTCGACGCATCGCGATTGATCTCGCCGCAGAGGGTGCCAAGGTCGTTGTCGCTGACATCGACGAGGCAGCCGGGGAGCGTACCGTCGCGGAGATCACAGCGGACGGCGGAGAGGCCCTTTCCGTGCCAACCGATGTCTCCGACGAGGCTCAGGTTGAGGCCATGGTCGAGGTAGTTCTGTCGAAGCTGGGGCAGATAGATATCCTGGTGAACAACGCGGGCATCACAGTGCACAAGTTGCTGGTCGACCTTGAACGTGATGCCTGGGACCGCCAGCTCGACGTGCAGCTCACCGGACCGTTCCTGACAACGAAACACGTAGGCAGGCACATGATCGCCCGCGGTGGCGGAGGAAACATAGTCAACATCTCGTCAGTCGCCAGCGTCATGGGACGCATCAAGTGCGGCCCCCACTGCGTCTCGAAGGGCGGCGTGAACATGCTGACCAAGGTGGCGGCCATGGAACTAGCCGAACACGGGGTCAGAGTGAATGCGGTGGCCCCGGGGCTCATCGACGTCCCCTCCCAGAGGAATGAGGAGACGCTGTCCACGGAGTACAAGACCAGCTACCTTCAGCAGGTGCCACTGGGCCGTATAGGCCGCACGTCGGACATCTCCAGCATGGTTCTCTACCTGGCCTCCGAAGAAGCGGAGTGGATAACGGGGCAGGTCTTCCTGGTGGACGGGGGTCTTATGTCGGGTCACTACACGTTCCAGGGGACCCACGACCACACGCAGCTATAGGGTCACGGGAAAAGAGTCGTTAATCTGTAGAGGGCAACCAGATAGACTTCCACCGATCGACACTTCGCCCGTGAAGCAGACAATCGTTAAGGGTCGAGCTCCAGCTCGTCCTCATCGAAGTGGAAGACCTCCTCAACGCTCGCCCCGAAGACGCGCGTGATCTTCACCGCCAGCAACAGGGAGGGGTTGTACTCCCCGTTCTCCATGAAGCTGAAAATTACGTTCAATTTTACGGAAACAATGTGCGCGCGAGGTGCTTTTAATCTATGTGGATCGTCGATAAGCCAGCACCGACATAACGACAGCAATCACTGCAATACCGATGGAAACATAGTTCAAGTTCTTCGAGAAGCTAAGTGCATTCCGTAGATCGACATTTTCTCCTTCAAGGTCTGATATTTTGTCGTCCAGCATATTGATCTTCGTTTGTTCTTCATCTAGCCGACTTTGCAGGCCTTCAGTTGAGTCTGTTGTCGTTTCAAGCTGTGTTTCCAGGACGCGAATGTTGCGCCCAGGGTCTTTCAACCAAGTGGCAAGGTCCGAGAGAACATAGTCCTCAGGCGGACCGAAGAGCTGTAGCCATCGATCCACGGGGTAATACGTGTGGCCTAGCCCGGGATACGTGATCAGAGTGTGATCGGGGTGCCCCCCCTCGGTCAGCCTCTGCTCCAGAAGGAAGGCCTCCGAGACCGGTCCCTGCTGATCCCCTTCACCGTGAAGGATCAAGACGCTGGCTGGGACATCGCCTATGACTTCCAGCGTGCCATCCAGGGCGAAGTGCGACTGATACCAGCTTCCCTGGAACTGGGTCTGATTCATGTACTCGAAGTACATGGCATACCGGGGTCTCAACTCGCCCGTCGCGTTGAGGAAGCCATCCCCATCAAGGTCAAACCCGGGTCTCCAGAGCCACTCACCGGTGCTGTTCTCGACCATCGCGTTGACCAAGGTCGGGTGGAGCACCTGCACCTCCTGTACCGAGGTCAATCCGTCGCTGTCGCCGTCTATCGCTTCGAACATCACCATGTTCCTCTCGACGACCTGGTACCATAACATGTCGTAGAGATTGTGTGCGCCCGCACCCATGAGCACGACCTTCTTGACCTCCGGGTTTTCTATCGCTACTATGGGCGCTATTATGGCCCCCTCGCTGCGCCCTATGATCGTGATGTCACCCTGATCGACCTGGCTCTGATGCATCAGAACCTTAAGCGCCTTCTCGGCGTCCCCTATGAGGTCCTGAACGGTCTTGTTTACGACGATATCAGCGTCCAAGGTCACACCAGTCAGACCCACACCTCTCTTGTTGTATCTGAGCACTGCGAAGCCCCTCTCAGTGAGGTACTCTGCAAGGAGGAGGTAGTGTCTCACGGGCTCTCCCGTTCCTGTGAGCTCCGCCGGGATGTATCCGTCCATGTCGGTGCTGCCTGAACCGTGTATGATGAGCACGCCCGGGAAGGGGCCATCACCGACGGCGGGGAAGGTCAGTTGAGCGTCCGTGGTCAACCCTTCTCCCAGGTCTATCACCAGGTCTCTGCGCGAGATCGTCTCTTGGTCCAGAGCCCAAGCAGATGGTAGGGAAGAGAGTACTACCATCAGCAGAAAACCAACAAACACCGAGTATTTCGCGATACACCTTCTTTCAAAGACCATTTTTTTTCATCCCCCCCTCAAGCAGACGGCAGCTCTTAGAGGTTGAGCTCCAGCTCGTCCTCATCGAATTGGAAGACCTCCTCAACGCTCGCCCCGAAGACTCGCGCGATCTTCACCGCCAGCAGCAGTGAGGGATTGTACTCCCCGTTCTCCACGAAGCTGATGGTCTCGCGCCTGCAGCCCACCCTCCTCGCCAGGTCCTCCTGCCTCAGCCCGTCCCGCGCACGCAGCTCCTTCATCCTCGTCCTCACGGGGGTCACCTTGAGGGCCTTCTACCATAGTACCACCTGGACAGGCCGAAGAAGCCCAGCAGGAACATCGCCGACACCGCAAGGTAGATGGCCGCATTCTTGGTGGGCAGGGCGATGAACTGGGCGGCGATGTCGTAGAATGTGAGCGCCATCATGAAGTATATTCCCACGAAGAGGGTGAGCAGGGCCGCCTTTCCGTTGACCAGCTGGCTCCTCTCGTCGGCGATGGGGAATCCTGTCCCCCTCTCTCTAATTACCCAATAAATCACCCCGACTCCGCCGACCAGGTTCCCCACGATCACGGGAAGCACTATCGAAGAAGCACCAATGCTGAAACCCTGATACAGGCCGACAGCGACGTACGTCAACACCACCGCTATGACGGTGACGATGATCCATCTCCGGCTGAAGTTCTCACTCATCCCGAATCCACCCTTTGTTAGCTTCAACACACACCATGTGATTTTCACCTAACATTGTGTAATGTAAAACACACATCGTGTTATATAAACCTAACGCCTCATCGATCAGGTAATCTGATCAGGTTAAAAAAATTGGAAAGGTTCCTCCTAGCATGCAGGCGAGCGTGCATGAGTGCGCTGAGAACACAAATTGGTGTGCGCTTCGGCATCACGATTTTAAGGGTTCGCACTTCGATGTATCGGCTGATTGATTCCCCAAAAAAAATTCCTGGAATAACAAGCTACCTGTTATCTGAAAGACCCTCTGCTACGCCTCTCCTCACGGTAATTCATGGAGCCTCCATCAAGACGCAGCCACGCCTTGTCTGGCTCTGTTCGTGGAACCATTTTACCCAGGGTCGAGAGACCTCCCAAGAGCAGGACGGAGGACTCCACGTAGAATGATGAGATGGACGGAAACATCAGCATCACCGGCACCATCAGGAGCGTAAAGATGCCGAAGACCCTGCCAATGGGGTCGTAGACGGGCCTTCGGCTCCTGAACCCTACCACGAATTGGAGGAACACGAGGACTAGGACGCCGGGCACCCGGAGGTCGATGAGTCCCAGGACGGCACAGCCGAGGCTCCCCGAGAAGGCCAGGAGAAAATCGACACCCGCGTCAAAGAGCGCGCCCCTCAAGGACGCTGAGCCCGTACGCCGCGCCACCTTCCCATCGAGGACATCGGAGAACAGCGCCACGAGGTAGAGCAACAGACACAGGCGAAAACGGGTCGTGGTGAGGCTCACGTAGATGAAGGGGATCAGAGCCGCCCTGAATCCCGTCAGGATGTTCGCCAGATGCGGCTTTATACCTGCAATCCCGTTGAAGGCCTGCTGCGCCACCCCACTCCAGGACGCCCCTGCGCGCTGATCGCAAGTGGGGCAATGACGACTGCGACGATGGCTTCCACCATGATGCCCACCTCCATTTGTACTCGAAATCATCTCGACGGAGGAGCCGAGCTCGTAACTATCTTCCCTCATCCCCGGTTCGAGCGAGGAGAATCAGGACCGCATCAAAAGGGCTTTCAAACAACGACCATCTTTTTTTAAGGTCGACGCTGAAAAAGTAGTATCGATTATCGGCTGGATCCGCCTTGGAACGCTTGTGCAACCTGTTCTTCGAGCTGTCCAACGAGGACAGGATCAGCATTCTCCGCATACTGAGCGAGGGCCCGCTGAACCTCACGAACCTCTCCAAGCAGCTGGGGGCCACCAACCAAGAGTGCAGCAGGCACCTCTCCCGCCTCATCGAGGAGAAGATCGTGGAGAAGACCCCCGACGGGCTCCACCGGATCAGCCCCTACGGGGAGCTGATAGTCAGGACGAGTCGAGCTCAGTCCTTCGTGGTCGAGCACAGGGACTACTTCAACACCCACAAGCTGAGCGCCCTCCCCGAGGAGTTCGTCGCCAGGATCGGGGAGCTCTCGAGGAGCGAGTACGTCGACGACGTCATGGTCGTCTTCCAGAACATTGAGAGGATGTTCAGGGAGGCCGAGGAGCGGGCGATGAGGATCACAGACCACTACCTGGCGCTTGGCGTCCCGGCGTCCCTCTCCGCCGCGGAGAGGGGGGTGAGGTTCAGGATCATCACCCCCGTGGACATAGAGTACCCCCAGGACTTCGAGGAGAGGACCGCCCCCTTCAGGAGGCTGATGCAGGAAGGCAGCTTCACGCCGAGAGAGGCCGAGAGAGCGGACGTCTTCCTGGCGATGTCGGAGAGGGAGGTAGCCGCCCTATCCTTCCCCAACCGGGACGGGAGGTTCGACTACCTGGGCTTCACTTCCAAGGACAGCGCAACTCTGAGATGGTGCGAGGACCTCTTCGAGCACTACTGGGAGAGGGCGAGGCCGAAGACGAATCTACCCTGGATGTGAGCGACTATCCAGGCAAGGACCCAAACATTATTCGTGAGAAGTATAATCGCATTGCTTGTATGAGCCTGAACATCACAGTATCCGTGCCTGGACTACCGCCCTCCAACACCCTTGCAGGCGATATACGCGCAAATAAAAAATTAAATAACTCTTATCCTCAGTCTTCACTGACCATTCTCGAGGAATCAGTATGAAAGTTGTGAACACCAGGGACATAGAGTGGGAGGACCCTCCCCGAGGCTACTACCTGACAGACGTCAAGCAGAAGGTCCTCTGGGAGGACGAGAAGACGGGCGCCACGATGGCCCTCATCAAGTTCCCCGTGGGCGTCTCCGACAAGATCCACAGCCACCCCGAGGCGAACCAGCTCTGCCTCGCACTGAGCGGAGCAGCGGAGCTCACAGAGGGCGAGGCGAGCCCACTGAAGGACGTGTTCGTGCACTTCCCCAAGGGAGAGAGGCACGGCGCCACAAACTGGACAGAGGAGGGCATAGTCCTCTTCTACTGGGACGGCCCGCCGAGACCCGAGATCGTCGAGTGAACCACCATCAACCCTTTTTCTCGCGCTCGGAGAGCCAGTACGACCTCTCCCAGTCCTCCACGTCCCCCTCGACCGGGGTGAACAGCGGGTGGGCCTCGGGTCGCTCCTCGTCCACCCCGAGCAGGGCCCGGTACGCCTCCACGTCCCTCCTCTCCAGCCTCTCCCTCAGGATTGCGAGCTCGTACCTGAGCTGCCCCGTCGTCACCTCAATTCGCTTAACGGAGTCCGCCGGGGCCACGATCTTCGATCCGTCGTACCTGTAGCCCCTCCTCACCGACTCGCCGTGTATCCCCCTCAGGTAGAAGCCGATGGCCGAGATGGGTTCCTCGTGCCCCTTGAACCTGTCCAGCTGGGGGTGGTTCCTCCAGCCCTTGGTCTGGTTCAGTAGGACCTTCTGGGCTAGGAGGGACTCCCTCCAGAGGGCCCCCAGTCCCTTCCAGTCGAGGTACCTGGGATGGATGGACCAGAGACGCATCTTCGTATGGCCTGGGGGAACCGCCCTATTTGAGCATGTGCGCCGGAGTTCGTGCTCGGAAAAAGGGAGGGTGTGGGTCACTGAAGTGTGAGGGACCTCTTCAGCGCCCCCGCCTTCTGCGACTTAACCACGATCTCCAACTCCGCGGGGGTCTTCTCCACCTTGACAGTCCACCTCACGGTCTTGAGGGTCTCCTCGTCCTTACCGCGGGAGGCGCCGTAGAAGGGGAATCCGGAGAGCCTGTCGCTCCTCCCCTCGATGTGGCCCAGATCCACCCTCCTCCTGCCCGAGACCAGCTCAACGCCGTCCCCGGGAGCCATGTACGCCTTGACCGTCCTGGCCACACCCATCTTCTTCGCCTGCTCGCTGATGTTCGTCGGCAGGAAGCCCTGGTTCTCCACGACGGCCTCCACAACGTACACGCCTTCACTCACCGGCGTCGCTTTAACGTCCCTGAATCGGAGGACGGGCAGGGCCTCGGCGAGCTTCAGGGCGAACATGTAGGTCCTCTCTATCTCCTCCATCAGCCACTTCGGCGGAGGGTTGCGCATCGTGTACTTGCTTCTCCAGCCGCCGATCTCGACGGGTCCCAGCTGCGGGTGATGGAAGGGCGTCCAGTCCATGAAGCCCTCGCCTCCCAGCTCCTCGTCGTTGAGCCTGAGGAGGGCCAGCTCCTGCTCCTCCGAGTGCTCGCGAGAGGCCTCGAAGCCCCGCTCCTTGAAGCCCCCCAGCCCCGCCTTCCGCTCCAGGCTCCAGAGCTCGATGCAGTAGACGAAGACTCCCCAGTGCATGTACCACCAGTCCTTGCTGTTGCCGTGCCTCGGACGCAGCTTGTCGATGAGGAAGTCGTGCCAGATGGACACGAGGGGGTACGTGGTGATGCTCTCGCCGACCGCCCCCAGGGCCTTGTACGTGGCCAGGTCCCTCTCGCAGCCGTTCTTACCGAACTCGTCGTCGGAGACCTGGTTGAAGGGCCTGAGTATGGCGCCGCTGTGGGTGTGATAGGTCATAATCCCTCCCAGATTCCTGTACTTGTACCAGGCGTCGGCGACTGCCCTCGTCTCCGGCTGGGAGATGGGGTAGGGCCCAGCGCCCTGCTGTATGGGGTGCGGAGCCCAGTTCGCCGGCCACTCCCTGTTCAGGTTCAGGCCCATCCTGGGCGGCGCCATCGAGATCTCCCCGCCGTCGTAGTTGCGTATCAATCCCTCTGCGTACATCCTGTAGTAGGTGCCCCCCTTCTCATCCGCCCCCCGCTTAACCATGATCCTCGGGTCAAGACCCGAGACCTTCCAGTCCCCCTGGGGGTCCCTCACGCGCATCATGGTGATCTCCCCGTCGTCGTTGACGTCCTCGGGGTACAGGCCGTCCTCCTCCACCCATTCCTCCTCAGGCAGCGGGTAGTACCGCGCCCCACCCGTGCTGTGATACGGGGAATTGAGGAAGAGCTCGGCACCGTCGGGGTCCACCCTAGGATAGATGTAGACCGCTTTGTCGTCGAGCAGCTCAGTGACGAAGGGCGACCTGCCGTACTCTGTCAGGAGGTACCAGGCCGTGTAGAGCGCGACCTCGCAGCCCGTGACCTCGCTCGAGTGCGTGTTGCCGTCTATCCACATCGCGGGCTTCTCCTCCGGGGGGCCCGTCTCGTAGTTGGTGATCTTCATCAACCAGAACTCCCTCCCCTGAGGCGATGCCCCCTCGGAGGTCAACCTGGCGAGATTGGGGTAGCTCTGGGCGAGGTGCCTGAGGATTTTTGTCATTTCGTCGTGATTGTGATAGTGTGTGAAATCGATCTCTAATTCTCCAGACATGAATTATCTCCTGACTTTCGATGAAGAGCTATTATAAACTTTCCAGATCCAGGACTTTTTACCCTCTAGCACGTGTACGAGATTCTGCGATAATTGGCTCATATAGAAGTCTTCGAGGGAGCCCCTCGCCGGGTCAGTCTGAGCCTCACGATAACCAGAAGCAGGTCTGGCTCAGAGACCTCCGCTGGACCTAGAGGGTTGACCCAATCTCTCAATTGTTGCACCTCTCGGCTCCGTTAGTTAGTACTTCATCCTAATCCAATCCGGGAGTCTACACCTCGGCCTTCTCAGCATCTCGTATGAAGAAGATGACGCACAAGAGCTGGATCAGGGTCGCTACGAGGACACAAATCCAGGGGTACGTCGAATTCAATGAGTAGAGAACACCCCCGAGGATCGAGGAGGCCATGAGGGGGACGATGAACAGGTACCCCATGTTGGGCCCCCCGCTCCCCGCTCCCGTGGCCCCGATCACGACGCTTCCCCTACCGATCGCCGCCATGACCCTTCCCCTCTTATCCCTGGGGACATGGTCGGCCATCAGGGCCGTGGCGGAGGGCATGAACAGGGCTCCCGCAAGAGCGACGCCGAGGCGTATCATGAGGACTTGACCCAGGCTCCTAGCAAGAGTCAGGGAGGGCAGGGAGAAGAGGGAGATGAGGACCGCGGCGAAGATGGCCCTCGTCCTGCCGTACCTGTCTGCTATCGCGCCGCAGGGAACCCACAGCACAAGCTTGAGAATCGACTCGATGAACAGTATCAGGCCCCAGTCGATCTTGGAGAGCCCGATCACGTCTGTGACATAGACGACCCAGAAGGGGCTGGCGATGCCGTTGGCGATGAAGCCCAGACCGAGGAGGACTCCGAGAGCCTTGACGCTCCGTGGCATCGCCCTCAACAGCTCCGGTAAACCACCGTAGGAACCTCTAAGTATCGGTATCAGATCCAGCCTCGCCCGGGACCTTTGTACGGTGGCGGTCTCCTTGAGGCATCTGACTGCGAGAGTCGCGTTCACGAACTGGGAGAGTGCCAGCAGCCCGTACAGGATACGCATCCCGTTGATGTCCCCGTGCGTCTCGAGGATCACCCCTGCCATGTAGGGGCTGAACAGGGAGAGAGCGCTGGCCATGGTGTTCATCGTTGCTACGACCGTACCCCTGATGCTGGGGTCGATGTTGTCGGCCATTATCGCCGAGGTTGGCGGGTACTCGAAGACAATGAATCCCTGGAGCAGCGCCCCGAGGGCTATCCACTCCCAGCTCGGCGCGAAAAGGTATATCATCGTGGTCAGGGCGGATAGGTACCCCGCAAGCGCGATGAGCTTCACCCTCCCCCTGCTGTCGGTGAGATGCCCCGAGATGGGGAATATTATCAGCCCCGCTAGGGGGAGCAGGCTGTTGACGAACCCCACCCTGGCCACGTCGCCCCCCAAAGCTAGGATGTAGAGGCTGGAGTAGGGCGTCACCATCCTCCTGAAGAACCTGCTGAGGGCCTGCCTGATGGTGAGTATTCTCAGGTTCGCGCTCAGGGACTCGAGTCTCTCAAGCAGCTGTTTCATCATGGGTTAGGACAGCTCTGGGTCTGGGATGAGCATCGTAACGATTGGTATCGCCGATGAAGTATTTCAACTATAAAGTTTATAGTAATGAAGCAGATATCTACTGGGATACTGACTATGGCTCACGATACCCATAACGAGACGTGCATCTGCCCCGTGAAGGGCATAATCGACTTAATCAGCAAGAAGTGGGCTCTATTAATCGTCAATGCGCTGGGCAATCATGGGACCCTGAGGTTCATGGAGCTGTCGGAGGAGCTGAATGGGATCAGCCCCAAATCTCTCTCGGACACGTTGAAGAGCCTCCACGCTGAGGGACTCGTCGTGAGGCGCTCCTTTCCCAGCATACCCCCGCGCGTCGAGTACTCTCTCACGGATGAAGGGCTCGAGTTCAGGAACGTGATACTGCCCATTCTGAGGTGGGCCTCTAGGAGAAACGGAGCACGCCACCACTCTTAGAGCTGATTCTAAAAACCGGGCGTCCAAAGCTCATAAATGGCTGATTGTATAGCGAACGAGCCATTAGTATGTACGCCTCTCACATCATTCAGCCGGTCGAAACCCAATAGATTAGGCCTCCTTCAACTCATCGATCTCCTTGCCTGGGAAGCAGAGAGTACAGTGGTGAGGTGCAGCAGAGTCATATCGCCGTCTTCGTGGGTGCCCCGTGCAGTGTAAGCCTGGGCCTCACGTTCACCAGCAGCAGCAGGTCTGGCCCCGAGACTGACTTGTCCGCCCTGATGAGGGCCTGGCCCGTAGAGAGCATGTGGGGCTCGACCTCGGTGCCCTCCACGATCCTCCGGAGTATCGCTGAGCCGAGGATGTCCGACTTGTGGAAGACCTTGATGTCGCTTCCCTTGATCACCTTCGGGTCGACGTCCTCCGGGAAGTGGGTGTCCAGCATCAGCCAGGTGCCGGCGTGCCTCTTCTTCCTGATCAGGTAGTTGATGTAGTCCGTGAACTCCCTGGAGAGCCCCTTCCTCAAGTAGTCGTGGGCCTCGTTGATGACGAAGACGAACTGCTCCCTCTCGAAGCCCTCGCTGTTCAGTATCGCGCTGATGACGAGCACCATGACGCTGAAGACGTCGTCGGGCTCCATCATTATCTTCCGGAGGTCGAAGAGGTTGACGCCTCCCACCACCAGGTGCTCGATGAAGTCCCCCGCCTCCAGGTAGTCCTGCAGCGTCTCCAGCCTCATGTAGGCGAAGCCCTTCTGGTTGGGGTTGAGGTCAGACCTGTCTATCTCCCTCTTCACCGTGTCCAGCCCGAAGTCGCTGTTGTAGTGCTGCCTCTTCACGATCTGGAAGATCTTCTTCACGTAGAGGGAGCCGCTCTTCCTCCCGATGGAGAGGACGTGGGGCCAGTCCTGCGCCGTCAGCCTGCTCGGGCTGATGCCTATCGGGTAGACCCTGCTGTCGTAGTCGCCCTCGAACTTCTCCCTCTCGTTCTGGTAAACGAAGGGGTCGACGAAGATCCTGAGGCCCGCGTCGGGGATCACCTTCCTGGGCTCGACGCCGTATCCGTCCCTCAGCGCCTCCACCTCGCCCCGGTCGCTGTTCCCGTGGACGATGCTCCAGAACTCGGACTTGACGTCCTCCCGGGGCTTGTGGAAGACTATCACCGTCGCCGGCTTGCTCACCTTGGAGACCCGGGGGATCGACCTCGACAGCAGCATCTCGCAGAGGACGCCGATGGAGTAGCCCTTACCGCTCCCCTGCTTGCCACAGACGAAGACGATGTGGGGCTCGTTCAGGTCGACGGCCACCAGGGACTGCCCCGACTTCCCCAGGACGCCCCACTGCTCGGGCACCTTGTCGCTGCCGATGAATATGTCGGGCCTGAACCTGTCGTCCACGACGGGCTCGGGCTCCGGGGCCTCATAGACCATCTCCGGCGGGTACTCGGGCTCGGCGGAGTCGAACTCGCTGTAGGTCGTGGCGTCGGACTCAGCGGTCCCGAACATGCTCTCCATGGGGGCCTCTGGCTCGGCCTCCTCGGGCTCCACGTATATCGGCCCCGGGAAGCCGGGCTCGAAGCGCACCATCGTCCCCTCCGGGGCCTGAGGCTCATCTTCGTAGGAGTACTCGGCTATGGGCGCATCGGCCACCGACACCTCCACTACCTCCTCCTCGGCGGGCCCCAGCAGGGGCTCCAGGTCGAGCTCGGGGAAGGGCTCGGCCTCCTCCTCACCGTGTCTCCCGAGGAGCATCACCCTCACGATGTAGATGAGGACCCCCACCGGGAAAGCAGCCGCGCACCAGGTCATTATCGTCGAGGGGGGCACCAGGCCCAGCAGGGGGTTCCAGGTGATAGGGTAGAGTAGTTTAAGGTCGCTGTACATCAGCGCGTCTAGGAAGACGTGCGACCAGACGCCCAGCACCGCCGTCCTCAGCAGGTCCCGGAGCCCCGGGTTCTGCGGGAGGACCCTGCCCACCGCTATCGGCCTCGTGAACCTCCTCAGGCCGTGCATCACGAGAGCCAGCGCCGCCGCCGCTATCAGGCTCACCCCCAGGGAGTGGAAGGGGCCGTGCAGCGGCTGGGGCAGGTCCAGCATTATCACCAGCAGGGGCTCGACGTCCAGGATAACACTCGCTATGATGAACGTGGGGATGTCTAGGTAGGGGTAAAGGAGCATTGAGATCAGCAGGGCTGGCCCCACGTGGAAAGGCGTGAAAGGCATATCTACTCGACTACCCACCGCAGCGGAAGTGATGACTGGGCTCACGGTGTCCTCGCATGAGAGCGCCAACCTCACTCATAGCTGAGCAGGTTTAAAAAAGGATCCCAACAGCTTAGAGGTGATACATCCATGAGCGCGAGGGAGAGGGTCTTCAACAGGATAGAGGAGGGCAGAGACGAGATCGTCGACTACCTCCAGAGGCTCATCCAGATACCCACACAGGCCGTCCCGGGGGAGAACTACGACGTGATAGCCGAGTTCGCCTCCAGGAAGCTGGAGGCCCTGGGATGCGAGATAGAGATCCACGACGCCACGGAGGAGTACATGGTCAGGTCGGGTAGGGACATCCTGGGCCTGGAGGGGCCCAGGAGCAACCTGGTGGCCACCCTGAGGGGCGGGGGCGAGGGGCCGACGCTGCTGCTCAACGCCCACACCGACACAGTGCCCGTCACGCCCGAGGGCTGGACAGTCGACCCCTTCGGGGGCGAGGTGAATGACGGCAGGGTCTACGGCAGGGGGTCCTGCGACGACAAGGGGGAGCTCGCGGCGATGATCCACGCCGTCGAGGCCGTCGTCAACTCAGGCGTCGAGCTGAAGGGCAACATAGTGGTGACGGCCACCCCCGACGAGGAGATCGGGGGCATCGCAGGCCTGGGCTACCTCATCAACGAGGGCCTCGTGAAGGCCGACATGGGCCTGGGCATCGACGGCAACTTCGGCAACCTGATGATCGCCACCAACGGGAGGGTCCGCTGGAAGGTGAACACAAGGGGCCTCGCCGTCCACTCGGCCAGGGCCCACACGGGGATAAGCGCCATAGAGAAGATGTCCAAGGTGGTCCTCGCGATAGCGGACTACCGCAGCGACGTGCTCCTCAAGCGCCAGGAGGACGTCCCCGTCTCCCCGGAGTCGAAGATGGACAAGCTGAGCGCGATGATAAACGTGGGCAGCATCGAGGGGGGCCTAGCCCCCAACATCGTCCCCGACCGCTGCAGCGTCATCGTCGACAGGAGGACTGTCTACACGGAGAGGCTGGAGGACGTGAGGAGGGAGTTCCAGGAGCTGGTGGACACGGTCAGGCGTGGGGACCCCGAGGTCGACGCCGAGATAGTGGAGATCAACTTCAGGGAGGGCACCTACATCTCCCCCGAACACCCCTGGATCCAGGAGGTGAAGGGCATCTACGAGGGAGTCACGGGCCAGGAGGTCCCCATCTACGGGGCCTCGGGCAGCGCCGACATGTGCTACCAGATCAACCAGGGGGGCTGGCCCTGCGTCGGCCTCGGCGTCGGCGACTCCCAGAGCCGCGGCCACGGCGTCGACGAGAGCGTGAGCATCGACGAGGTCATCGGCCTCACCAAGGTGGTCGCCGCCATCATCCTAGAGAAGCTGGCCCGGTGAGCCCCACATCAATTTTTTAACATCTTCCAGCCACCACTCTCTCTGATTCGGTCATGTCTCAAGAGGACAGGGTCCTGGAGTATATCGAGGGCCACAGGGAAGAGATTATAGCCTTCATGCGGAGGCTCGTCCAGACGGTGAGCGTCACAGGCGACGAGTCGGAGATTGGAGGCCTCATGGCGGAGGAGCTGCGGAGTGACGGCCTCGACGTGGAGCTGTTGGAGCCCGCCCCCGGGAGGGTGAGCGTGGTGGCGAGGCACAGGGGGGCCGCCGGGGGGCCCCGGGTGATGGTCTACTCCCACTACGACACGGTTCCCGCGGGGGACCCCGACTCCTGGACGCACCCGCCCTTCTCGGCCACCGTCGCCGACGGCCAGATCTGGGGCAGGGGGGCCGCCGACAACAAGCTGGCCACCTGCGCGGCCACCATGGCGTACAGGGCTCTGAGAGAGCTCGGCGTGAAGCTCAGGGGCGAGATCGTCTTCACCCACGTCGCCGACGAGGAGAAGGGCGGCTGCTTCGGCTTCAGGAACATCCTGGACAGGGGCTACGCCGACGGAGTCGACTACCTATTCTACGGCCACGGGGGCTCCAGGGATAGCATAGGAATCGCCGCCAACGGCTCAGTAAGCGTCGTCATCACGGTGAAGGGGAGGGCCGCCCACACCCGGAGCCTTGAGGAGGGGGTGAACGCCGTCGACAAGGCGGCGGGGCTCATCACGAGGTACAGGGTCCTGGCCAGGGAGGTGAACGTGAGGGAGTACCACCTGCCCGGCACCGACACGGTGATGAGGTCCAGGTTCTCCGTGAACAAGTGCCACGGCTACATCGCCAACAACTGCGTTCCCGACAGGTGCGAGGTCATCATCGACCGGAGGATAACCCCTGGCGAGGACATCGCCGAGGCCGAGGCCGAGCTGAGGCGGGTCCTGGAGGAGGCCGGGAGGGAGGACCCCGACTTCGAGGCGGAGCTCTCCTTCAACCCCAGGATGGACGTCTCCGTCAGCCCCGCCGACTCCGCGATAGTGAGGAGCTTCCAGAACGCGGCCGAGAGGGTGCTCGGCTTCAGGCCCAAGGCGGTGGGCGGCTCCCACTCCAGCGACCACGGCTACTTCGTCACCAAGACGGGGAAGCCGGTGGCCAGCTACGGGATAGGGGGCGAGGGCACCCACATGGCGGACGAGCACGTCGCCGTGGAGGACGTCATACTCACGACGAAGGTCTACGCCCTCACCCTCATGGACCTGATGGGCGTAGAGTAGCCCACATCCCACTTTTTACGATAGACGCCTTCGATCGTTAAAGTGGTTTCACAGGGCCGAGAGGAGGGCCCTGGTGTGCCCCACGGCGAAGGCCCTCCCAGCGTTTCTCTCCTCGGTGTCGCCGGCGAGCAGCGGGAAGTGGTCGGGGTTGAGGCTGCCCCTGTAGCCGACTCCGTCGAGGGCCCTGAGGACCCCCAGCATGTCCATTTCGCCGTCGTCGGGCATCACCTCCTCGTATCCCCCGTCCCGGGGGACCGTACCCCGGACGTTCCTGAAGTGGACGTGGAATATTCTTGGCCCGAAGGCCCTGATCTGCTCGTAGATGTCTACGCCGGACTCGTAGCGCGTCCCGGTGCAGAAGAGGATCCCGCAGTCCTCGCCGGGGACCTCATCGAAGAGGCGGAGGAGCATCTCGGACGAGGTGAGGCCGGGGAGGAGACCCTCCTCTGAGACCGGCGGGTCGTCGCCGTGGATCGCCATCTTCACCCCAGAGTCCTCTAGGACTGGGGCGACCCTTCGGCAGATGCTTACGCAGTTTCTGAAGTGGTCCTCCGGGTCCAGGCTCTCGGTGAAGTGGTGGGCGTAGGGGGAGTCCGTGTCCCTCCTCCTGATCTCGGCTCTCATACGCTCCAGGGAGAAGGCGTCCATCACGTAGCCCCCCCTCTGCGCCTTTCCGTAGCGGCCCGGGACCCTGCCGGGGCTGATCCTGGCCCCGTGGAAGTCGACCTGTATGAGGCGGGCTTCGTTCCTCCCCAGCACCCGGATGAGGCGGATGAGGTTCTCCACCTCCTTCTCCCCCTCGGGCCTCCCGAAGATGGCGTTCCTGATGCTGGAGAACCTGAAGGAGGCGACCTCTAGGCCCCAGTCCCTGATCTTCTTTAGCACCTGGGGGACGTTCCTGAGGTACACCTCACCCTGCTCCTCGTACCCCGGCACCAGCAGGGGGTTGTGGACGTCGACCCGCTCCACGCCTATCTGGGTGATGAACCTGAACTCGTCGTCCGTCAGGTTGCTCAGCCTTAGGGAGATCTCCATATCGATCCAGCCTATTGTTTCCGAGCCGATTTAAAACTTACAACAATAAAAAAGGAGATAGCGGCGCTGTCGAGTTCATCCGAGAAGCCCGTCCATCGCCTCCTCTGTCTCCCGCCTGGCTGCGTCGTATTTCTCCAGCCTCAGGGCCCTCCTCGACCTAGTGGACTCCAGCTTCCCGAGGCGATCGCCGATCATCCTGGAGACCTCTGAGGGGGCGGGCCCCCCGGTGCTGTCCCGCCTCTCGACGTTCACCCTGGGATCGACCGCCTCCCGCACGTCCCTCTCAGTCAGATCCAGCTCCCTGCCGAGGACCTCCCGGCTCGTCGCCTGGATCATCTCCAGAGTGACCTCCGACATCTTGATCCCGCGGGAGATGGCCTCCCTCACGACCCTGCCGACGACCTGGTGGGCCGCCCTGAAGGGGACGCCGGCGCGCCTCACGATGACGTCGGCCAGCTCGGTCGCGGCTATGTAGCCCGTCTCCAGGTTCTCCCTCATCCTCTCGACGTTCACCTTGAGAGTGGCCACGACCCTCTCGGTGATCCTTAGGCTCTGCAGGAGCTCCTCCACCGAGTCGTTGAGGATCAGGTTGACCTCGTACATGTCGAAGTTGTGGCCCATGGGGAGGCCCTTGAAGACTGCCACCGCCGCCGTCAGCCTGCCCATCTGGGTGGCGTACCGGGCCCTCAGCGTCTCCTGGATGAGGGGGTTCTTCTTCTGGGGCATGATGCTGCTCGTACCAGCGAAGGCGTCGTCGAGCTCCACCATCGCGAACTCGTTCGTCGTCCAGAGGAAGATGTCGCTGTTGAGCCTGTCAAGGGTGTTCATCATCAGCGTGAGGTCGAAGACCGCCTCCAGCAGGTAGTCCCTGCTCGCGACGCACTGGAGGCTGCTCTCCAGGACGCCGTCGAAGCCCAGGAGCTCCGCGGTCCTCCGCCTGTCGATCCTGTGGCCAGTCCCTGCCAGGGCCGCCGCCCCCAGGGTGGAGAGGTTGGTGCGCCGGAGTGTGTCCTCCAGCCTCCAGATGTCGTGCCCGAGGAGGTCGCAGTAGGCCATGGCCCAGTGGGCGAGGGTTATGGGCTGGGCCTGCTGGAGGTGGGTGTACCCGGGCATGACGGTCTCTATGTTCTCCCTCGCCCTCGCTATCAGCGTCTCCTGGAGGGCGCAGCAGGCTGCTATGACCTCCTCGACCTTCTCCCTGACCACCATCCTCGTCGCCGTTGCGCTGAGGTCGTTCCTGCTCCGACCGGTGTGCATCGCCCCAGCGACGTCGCCTATCCTCCCGATGAGGTGGCGCTCAGTGTTGGTGTAGACGTCACCGAGCCGGGGGTCGAGCTCCACGTCCCCCGCCCTCATCTCCCTCAGAGCTTTGAGTATGCTCCTTGCCTGCTCATCCGGGATGGAGCCCTGCTCGGCCAGCATGACGACGTGGGCCTTGTGCATCCAGAGGTGGTGGAGGAAGAGCTCCTCCTGCTCCCCCCTCCTCCTCCCGTAGATGTACTCGCTCGCCCTCTCGTCGAACCTGGTATGCAGCCTCCCCTCCCTCAAACCTATCCATGACAATCGATTCATCCTCTACCCTGAACTAGGCTCCCGGATTACAAATGGTTAACGAGCGCTGAAAGCAGGTAGGTAAGGCATGGATCAACCCCCTAAAGCTGGCTGAGAGAGCTCATCAAGGAGACGAGCCGATTCCAGTAAGGCCTATAAATCACCCCCCTGACCTTTGTAGGGCTACCCCCTCTTAGAGGCACGATGTGATGATCTCAAGTTCCCGGTTCAAGATCCCCGACGTCTTCGACCGGGACTTGAGGCTGCTGCTCTTCTCCATGTCCTCCAGGAGGGTGGCGATGGGCTTCCTCGAGGTCGTGAGGGCGGTCTACTTCTACCTCCTCGGCTTCAGCGAGATAGAGATAGGGCTCCTCCTCTCCCTCGCCACCCTCGTCAGCGCCCTCCACCACCTCAGCTTCGGGATGCTCTCCGACCGCTTCGGCAGGAAGCCCTTCCTCATACTCGGGGGGATCTTCGCGACCCTGAGGATGGTGATCTTCGCCACCAGCACCAGCTTCTGGATGCTCGCCCTCGGACAGGGCGTCGGAGCCATGGGGGAGGGGGCCGGCGCAGGCCAGCCCGTCGTCTCAGGCTACATAGCCGACAAGACCGAAGTCGAGCACAGGGCCTCGGTCTTCAGCACCCTGGCGATCACGAACGCCTTGGCGGCCACGGGTGGCGCCCTTCTTGCGGGCCTCCCCAAGTATTTCGAGGTCCGGATGGGCCTCGACGTGATCGCCGCCCACCAGCTCCTCTTCTGGATAGGCGCCCTCGGCGGAGTGGTCTCCCTGCTGATGGTGATCCCAATAGGCGAGGTGAAGCCTGTCCGTCAGGCGGATGTGGAGGGAGCCCGCCTTGGGCCAAGCAAGAAGTCCTGGGGAGTCATAGCCAAGTTCTCCATCGTCAGGTCGACGAGCGGCCTCGGTTGGGGGTTCATCCAGTCATTGATGTCCCTCTACTTCTACATTCGTTTCGGAGCCGAGGGGGACGTCGTGGGGCCCATATACGCCGCTGCGAGGTTCATGTCCGTCTTCAGCTACCTCCTTGTCCCCATGGTCGTGGACAGGTTCGGGGACATAAACACGATCGCGGCCTCCAGGATCATCTCAGCAGCGCTGGCTGTCGCCTTCTCGCTCTCCACCTGGTTCCCGCTGGCAGTCGTCTTCATGGTGGCGATGAGGATAGCCATGATGTTCACGATGCCCATCAGGCAGTCCCTCGCCACGGAGATTGTCGACGCCGACGAGACCGCGACCGTGATTGGCGTGAGCAACTTCGCGCGCATGAGCCTGAGGACGGTGGCGCCCACGGTGGCCGCCTACATGTTCGAGGCCATCAGCCTCTCCGCCCCCTTCATCGCGGGCTCGGCCCTCCTCACGCTGAACGGAATCCTCTTCAAGCTCTTCTTCGAGACCAAGGAGCCGTAGACTTCTCCCAGGAGCCCTCAATATCCTTCAAATCAATTCTTCGAAGACCCTCCCCTTCTGGAGAAGGCCAGCAATAAGAGTATGCCAACGAGGGCCACCAGCGCTGAGAAACGGAGGGAGTTCTTCAACCCAAAGGCCTCTGACACGGCTCCGAGCATCACCGGGCTGAGGACACCGCTGAGGTTGGAGAATGTGGAGTAGACGCCCATCGCCATCCCCCGCTCCCCGGCCGGGGCCTCCTCCGTCACGTAGATGTTACCAGAGGTGAGGTAGACGCCGTAGGCCACACCCTGGACGCCTAGGATGGCGCTAATCAGAACGAGCCCCTCGAAGGCGGGCAGCGCTAGCATGGTCAGGGCGGAGACCCCGAGGCCAAGGGTCATCAGCCTGAACGCCCCGAGCCTCAGGGCGGCGGATCCCGTGGGCAGCCTGGAGGCCGTCGAGACCATACCCCTGACTGTGAGGCTCACCCCGACCTGAGACTCGTCGAGGCCTACGGACCTGCCGTAGAGGGGGTAGAAGACCATAGTCGCGTTGTAGAGCATCGAGTTGAAGAAGTTGGCCATCCCCGCCGCCAGTATCTGAGGGCTTCTCAGCATGCGCCTGAAACCGCTGAGCATCCCCGCAAATCCGCCGCCTCCAGATGAGGACCCCGACATCGGTATGAACAAGAGGGGGATCAGCCCCAGGACAGCGAGACCGCTGGTGACGTAGAAGCTGCTCGCGTAGCCCCAGATCTTCGCTGTGAGCCCCCCGATGAGGGGGCCGACGGTGAAGCCCACGCCCATCGACGTCAGGTAGAGCCCCTGGACGAGACTCCGCCTACTCTGAGGCGCCACCTCCGAGACGAACAGGAACCCTATGGAGAAGGTGGACGCCCGGGCAACTCCCAGTAGGGCCCGCGCCGGCAGCAGGTGGACGGGAGAACGAGACGCCAGGTAAAGTAAGGGGACGGCGACGAAGCAGGCCACGCCCAGCATCATGACCCGCTTCCTTCCGAGACGGTCTGAGAGGACACCGAATGGGAGAGCGGAGACCATCGTCGACAGCCCCGCGACCGAGGCGAGAGCCCCGATCATCGAGGGTGAGGCGCCCAGGGAGCTCGCGAAGAAGGGAAAGGTGGGGATCGTGGCGCTGTGACTGGCATCTGTGAAGAAGATGGCGGCGCAGAGCGCCAGCGCCAGCTCGAGGCCGCGCCCCTCCTCAGATTTATGGCCCCCACCCATATCTCCAAGTGATAACTACCACCCTCATTAAGCTCTTCTGTACCCGAGGAGGCCGAAACAGACGATTTGTCTCAGCTAAAGCAGTACCTATGAACCATGATAGAATCACGTGACACCGGTTCATAAGCATAATAATGAGCCACAATAACGAGGAAATGGGATCCCTTGACCAGCAAAAAACGCGCCGTGCTACACAGGAGGCTATGCGTTGTAGCGGCGCTTCTCGGGATGATCCTCCTCTCACTCCAATTCGGGGAGTCGTCGTCTCAGATGCAACGCCTGGTGAGACTGAGGACATACGAGGAGAACGGCGAGTCCTCCAACAGGGGGCACTTCCTCATCAACAACGTGGTCTACGAGCCGCCAGTGGACATAAACCTCCCCGAGGGCCACTACACGATACACTACATCCCCGAGTACGAGTACGGCTTCACGAAATGGGTGTCCGAGGAATCCGAGTTCATCCCCCCTGAGACCGTCCTAGACAACCCCACCCAGATCACAGTCACCGACGCAGGAGAGCTGCGCGCCTATTACTCCAAGGGTCCTCAGCTCCACGCCTCGATCCCCATGGACCTCTCCAACGCGATCTTCACCGAGGGGCCCGTCAACCTCTCCGTGAAGGTCACCTCCGACACCGAGCCGGTCGAGGAGTGCGAGGTCAGGTTCACGGTCGACTCCAACTACGTGGGCTTCAGGATGACCGACGGGGAGGGCCGTGCGAGCTTCACCTTCGAGCCCACGACGCAGAAACAGTACGACTGGAAGGTGACATTGAGGAAGCCGGGCTACTCCACTGGATACTCCAAGACCTGGCACTTCGCCTACCACAACCTCCAGCTGGGGCCCTCAGACGGTGCGCAGATACTGGATCCCCCCGTCGCCCTAGAGGCCCTGGTCAAGCTGGGTGGGGCTCCGCAGGAGGACATAGGCGTCTTCTACTACCTCGACGGGGAGAGCGTCGGCTACTCGAAGACGGACAGGTACGGCCGCTCAAGCTACCAGCTGACGAACCTCGAAGCGGGGAAGCACACCTGGTACGTCTCGATGAGGCTGCCTGGGTTCGAGCCCTCTCAGTCCCAGGTCCAGAGTTTCACCTACCTCCCGCGGCTGAGCGCGGGGCTGGTGGAGCCCCTCAACGGCACCATTATTACGGACATCTCCCGCAGCGTGGGGCTGCGGGTGATGGTTGAGTCTGTGGGCTCTCCCGTAGAGGGCGGGAGCGTCTCCTTCTACCTCGACGGGGAGTACTTTGGCAGTGACGTGACCGATGCTGGCGGCCTTGCCATGGTGAAATATTCGCCGCCGCTGGAGAACGAGACCTACTCCTGGTACTTCACGGTGACGAAGCCCAGCCACACGAACTACACATCCGGTGTGGCGCACTTCCTCTACCCGGTGCAGCCGCCCTTCATCGAGGTGGACGGCGTCTTCAGGAGCAGGGAGTGGGCAGACGTGGACAGCAAGCAGATAATAGGCTTCCACCTCAACTGGGAGAACGGCACCGACGCCACAGGTATCCCTATTCAGGTCTCCGGCGGGCTCGAGGGGGTGACGTATGAGCTGGGCTGGGCTTTCTTCGACGTCACGTGCAATGAGACCCGCAGGGAGCTCTGGGAGATAGTGAACGTCACCCGCGACGAGCCTGGCCTCTTCCTCCACAACGACAGGTACCCGGAGATCACCTGGGACAGGGTCCTCATCGAGATGAACGTCCCCGACGTGAGGGTGGACGTGGGGACAGTGATCGAGCCCAGGGTGACAGCCATCCACGAGTACGACGGCGCCCCGTTCAAAGGGTCGATACTCTACAGCGGCCTATCCTCCGAAGTCGTCGGCAGCAGGACGATCGAGGTGGAGGGCGTGGAGGACGAGGAGCGGGACATTTCAGTCTTCACGGCGAACAGCTGCGACGTCATCTGGGACAGGGTCGAGATCGAGATAGGGCTAGATCAGGAGCGTTTGGATGTCCTAGGAGAGGCCGAGATCACGACCAGCGCAAAGTACGAGTACGACGGGTGGCTCTTCAGGGGCGAGCTGCTGTTCAACAGCCCGCTGAGGCAGGGTTTCATCGGGCCTGCGGTCTTCAAGGTCTCGGGCATCATCGACGAGAAGTACGGCATCACGACCTTCGAGACGAACGAGGTCTCCTGCGTCTTCGACGACGTGGACGTGGAGCAGGAGGTCCAGGCGACGAACCCTACCCAGATACAGGTCGTGACGAGGGTCAGCTACGTGTCTGATGGCGCTCCCGTGAGGGGGGCGAGGGTCTGGGTGAACGGCGTCGGGGATGAGACGGAGCCGGGTGTCTACAGGTCAACCCTTTTCACGTGGGGGCCCCTCATCCGCCTGCGCACCGAGGTGGCGCTGGATGGCTGGGAGGCGAGGGTCTCCGAGAGGGGTGTAATCGCCCTCGGTAACATCGGAGTCTTCGCCCTCGGGGGAGTTTCAGTGGCCTCCGTCTCGGGCTTCGTGCTCTTCCGCGTCATGAGGGGCAGGCTCTCC
>Ga0209427_10001415_pt1 | contig 27650 bp, 29 predicted proteins | sample DeeMarSWOR136_30_FD_187465 | JGI IMG/M metagenome (GOLD analysis project Ga0209427, IMG submission 187465) | Marine sediment microbial communities from White Oak River estuary, North Carolina - WOR-1-36_30 (SPAdes) (version 2) | ecosystem: Environmental > Aquatic > Marine > Intertidal zone >...
GCGGTGGACACGTCATTCTAGTCGCAGCGAGAGATAAGAATGTAGCGTGTGTCGTCGCACAATGCCCGGGCCTTGATGATCGTGCCTCAAGGAAGACGCTCTTGAAGGCATTGGGTAGAGGCCACTTTCTCCGTCTATTTCTTCACGGGCAACGTGATATGATCAGGTACCGCTTAGGCCTTTCGCCCCACAAGATACCTATCGTGGGAAAACCAGGGACTATGGCTATTTTCCCTATCGCAGATGCATACGACGGCTACCGCCGACTTGCATCGGAGAGTTTCATCAATGAAATCTGTGCTCGTATCATCCTCCGATCGCACGGATATAAGCCCGCACAGCACCTTCAGAACGTAGGCTGTCCCGTGTTGATACAGATCTGTGATAATGACAGTTTAGCTCCTATAAGCGCCGAAGTCGAAAAGGAACTAAGGACATATGCAGAAGTGAAACGCTATCCTATTGGCCATTTTGACATCTATATGGGAAGCAATTTCGAGAAGAGTATAAGCGACCAGCTTGACTTCTTCGAGAGACACCTATTGACATGATCCCCGTAAGCCCACCCGGAATTTCCATCGGGTTAGTCGGGTTAGGGTCAAACCTTGAAACAAGAATTAACTATCAAGAGCGAATTGGTCTTGGTTCTCCTGAAGTGAGTATAACACCCATCTTGAAAGCGAAACTTCTCTGTCTGCTCGCTTCTCGATTCTCGGTTGATAAGTGAGCGTCAGCTGTGGCCCCTCTGCCCTCTTCGGTTTCATATCCCAACAAGGGTGATTTTTTTCTTCAGTCTCCAGTTCAGATTCTCCAGTACGGAAGAAGCAGGCCGGTCTCCTCACTCACCTACTCTACATCTATCTCTTTGGAACTCTGCCAGAGGCCATGGATGTTGCAGTAAGAGGAGGCGAAGATCCTTCCAGGTTTGTCAGTCTTGAAACTCAAAACCCCTTCATGATGAGTGTATACTGTGCTCGTATCCGGTCCCTCGGTCGATTCACCATGCGCAGTGAACTCGAATTTGCCAATTTGATAGGAGAATTTCTCTCCTCGAGGCAAAAAATGTATTTCGATCCAGCGGATGTGATGTTCCGTAGTGTTCGGATGGGAGATTTCTCTACCTACACTCACCGCTACTTTTAGGAACTCTCCCTTCTTGACCTTTTCCGGTGCTTCAATCACAGGAACATGCTTTTCCTCCTTCCAGTCTGCAGACTGGAGCAAATCTTTGAACTCTGCCATTTTGACCTCCCTTTTCTGGAAGCGCGCTTCGATTGAGAGATTCTACAATCGACGTCAAAGAAAACGGCTATTGCGTCTATCTTAGTCGCCACCCATCGGCTGGGCGTGGGTGTCTCATAGCTACCATTTAAAATTCTACAAACGAACTTGCCCGATGTCAAATGTTCATACCTGACTTGACATTTCACCGAATCAGTAATAATGAGTGATGTCAGCTGCTGTTCTGAGAAACTAGGTATGGGAATTGCGAGGCCAGCAAGAAAACTGCTGCACACACTGAGAGGAGGACAGCGATACCCGATCAGCACACATGACAATCCCGGACCGCAGTCGTCGATCATCAACCCAGAATACCAGGCTCACCGAGACCGGCTTATGAATGAGGACGTGAGGCAACACTATGGGTCTACCTCGACAATTGTTGCTGAGCATTTCACCGATTCCGGTCTGGATCTCCAAAAAAGGGTGGCCACCGTACTCTTTTTCGGCATCAAGACCGATACGCATGATCTTAGCAGAAGAACGACTCGATTCGATCTTCATGCATATGCGCGATTGGCCTTTTCGATTGACAGGTATATGCTGAGCGAGATCGGGAATCCCCCTGTACCGAGGGAGCACGTTCCAGCACTTCGCCGTGCATTGAAGGCGCACAGGTATATGGCGATGTTCTCGTGTGCGAACTTGGGACGCTAGATTCGCCGGGTGTAGTCGCAGAGATGGCTGATTTCTTTCCGAAGCTGAGCGAAGTCATCTGGTCTGCGGCAATGGGATTCCACAAGAAGGTGCGCTATGTGTCCATCCGCAGTGTCGCCGATTCGTGTGACGAACTCATTAGGACACTCGAAGATAGACGAAACCGCATATTCGCTGGTGAAAATAGGAAGACTAAGTGAGGCCAATGGATGATCAATAGGAAATGCATTCATATCGGCACATCTGGCTGGCATTACAACCATTGGAAAGGTCCGTTCTATCCCAGGGATTTCCCCAACAGGAATTTCCTCAAATACTATGCAGATCGTTTTCATTCAGTGGAGATAAACAACACATTCTATCAGATGCCACAGAAAAAAACTTTGAAGCAATGGCGAGATACGGTGGAGGAAGAGTTCATCTTTTCAGTGAAAGCCAGCCGGTACATCACCCATATGAAGAAATTGAAAGACCCAAAACAGCCAGTGTCGAACTTTCTGAAGAAAATCGACGTACTCGAAGATAAACTAGGACCAGTTCTCTTCCAGCTGCCACCTAAATGGCAAGTCAATCCTGACCGATTGAGTTCTTTTCTAAATGCATTGCCCAAGCGCCACAAATATGCATTTGAGTTTCGTGATCCGAGCTGGTTTGATGCTGAGGTTTACGATATGTTGGCAGAGCACGAAGCGGCGTTTTGTATTTACGACTTCAATGGTAGGCTTTCTCCCAAACAAGTCACTGCCGATTTTATCTACGTCCGCTTACACGGTCCCGACGGCCCATACAGGGGACAGTATGATACAAAGATTCTCGCGGGATGGGCTGGTGCTTTTTCTGCTTGGACAAAACAGGGAAAGCGAGTCTTCTGCTATTTCGATAATGACGAAGCCGGGTACGCGGCTCATAACGCACTACGCCTCCAGAGCATGACCAGAGGAATGGAAGATGCCGGTTCATAATAGCGAGAGCGGAAAGATCCTTAGCGATGCTGCAAACTCATTGGAGATCAAGGTGTTCACGACGCCATAGAACTGATTTCAAAATAACCCAGAGAAAGAAAAATGCCTGAGCTACCCGACGTTGAAGTGTTTAAACAGTACCTGGATGCGACTTCGTTGCATCAGAGGATTGAAACGGTGGTAGTAAGCGCTACCGAAGTCCTTGATGCCATTTCTGCACGGAAACTGATCAAAGAACTTAGAGACCACACCTTCGAATCTTCACTCCGGCACGGCAAATACCTTTTTGTTCAGCTAAATGGCGGCAATTGGCTCAGGTTGCATTTCGGCATGACCGGGCGTCTCAAGTACATTAAGAAGACGAGCCAAGAGCCACCTCATAGCCGAGTGATGATTGGCTTTACCAACGGATATCTTCTGGCCTATGCTTGCCAGAGGAAACTGGGAGAGGTTGGCTTGATGGAGGATGTAGAGAAGTTCATCAAGAAGAAAGGATTGGGACCGGATGCGCTGGATGTGGATTTGGTTTCTTTTAAGCGAGCCTTGAGAGGAAGAAAATCCATGATCAAATCTACTCTGATGAATCAGAGAATAATAGCTGGAATTGGCAATATTTATGCAGATGAGATTCTATTCCAATCTGCCATTCATCCAAGGACAAAGGTCAGCAGACTGGGAGAGAAGGAGATGAGCGGAGTTTTCAGAAAGATGAAAAAGATCCTGCACCAAGCAATCGACTGCGGGGCTGATCCGGAACAGTTCCCGGGCTTCTACTTAGTTCCTCACCGGCGGAAAAATGAGAGATGTCCCCGTTGCCGCCGCGAACTGGGGAGGATTCAGGTTTGCGGACGCACAACTTATTACTGCCCAGACCGTCAGATTGAAATATGATAAGGAAATGACTGCTGCAGAATGAAAAACGATCATCAAAGCAAATGTTGCCAGAATGCGGTCATTTTGAGGAAAGACTTGTGGATGCTTGATGGGGGCGTCTAATGGGAGGAATACCCTGATTGGGGTTCAATTGACAGAAAATGGTGAACATGATATAAGTGTATTGGCATCTCAGATGTGGCGCAATTGATCAATGACCATTACAGAAAAGAGGAGCACTATGTTACCCTTTAGGAAAATCCTCTGTCCGACAGATTTTAGTGAGCCATCCTATGAGGCACTCAAAGTAGCGAATGAAATGGCTTTACAGTTTTCTGCCGAGCTATGTCTAATTAATATAGTTCATCTCATTCCTACCATAGCAGCTCCTATTGGGCCGTTGGGTGCTACAGCAGCTCCCGCAGTCTTCAATACCCAATCGTATAGAGATGAACTGGAAAAGTATGCCAGAAAGACGCTTGAGAAAGTAATAAAGGAAAGGGTATCAAAAGATGTACGTGTGCGTTCAATTGTAGCATATGGCAGCGCTGCAGATGAAATCCTACGGATTGCAGACGAGGAAAAGGTTGACCTCATTGTCATTGCTACCCACGGTAGAACAGGCTTCAAACACTTCATCTTCGGTTCGGTCGCAGAGAAAGTCGTTCGTCTGTCTCCGCATCCCGTGCTTTCCATCCGCGCGGCGAAGGCAGAAGGTTGAACAACGCTATTCGCAAGTCTGAGGTATTCTGATGGTGTCGCAGGATATTCGATTGAGGACGTGGGAAAGTATGCTGTCAGTGATACCGATTAAGGTCGTCCAGACGTATAAGCAGAGCCTGAACAGATAGACTGTGAGAGCAGCCATAATAGCTGAACTGGATGCTGTCAGCTCCATGAGCAAATGGAAGCTACGGTCAGCAATTTCGATATCAGGACGGTACCGCGAGAGCTCCCACGAGAGGACAAGACATATGGGAGAATTCTGAATCTGTAACAGAGAATGAAGTAGGACCATTTCAGAAAGGTGGGGTGAAGTATGATCGGCAAACAGATTACGCTCTTCAAGCTCGTTGGATTTAAGGTTCGGATTGATCTAAGTTGGTTCATTCTTGCGGTTCTCATCATCTGGTCGCTTGCTCAGGGGCTGTTTCCCCATTATTTCGAAGATCTTCCCCAATCGACATACTGGTTGATGGGTGCTGCTGGTGCGCTGGGGCTGTTCATCTCCATCATCTTTCATGAACTCTGCCATTCATTAGTCGCAAGACGATACGGGTTGCCCATGAAAGGAATTACTCTTTTCATATTCGGTGGTGTGGCCCAAATGGATGAGGAGCCACCAAGCGCAAAGGCTGAGTTCTTCATGGCCATTGCTGGACCCGTTTCAAGCGTTCTTATTGGTATCGTATTCTACATACTCTATGTGGCTGGCGAGGCGGGTGGCTGGCCATTACCGATCAACGGCATATTCGGCTATCTTGGGTTCCTCAACTTCATCTTGGCTGGATTCAATCTGTTGCCGGCTTTTCCTCTTGACGGAGGGCGAGTTCTCCGCTCAGCTCTGTGGAATTGGAAGTCTAATCTGAAATGGGCTACACGCATTTCATCGCAGATCGGCTCGATCTTTGGCATCGGACTGATTGCATTTGGGGTACTGAATCTGTTCGCACGCAATTTCATTGGTGGAATATGGTTTTTCGTGATCGGTATGTTTTTGCGTAGCGCGTCCCAGATGTCTTACAAGCAGCTCATAGTCCGCAAGGCTCTTGAGGGAGAGTACGTAAGAACCTTCATGAAACCCGACCCAGTGACCGTGGCTGCTTCGATTACTGTCGATCGACTCGTAGGGGATTACGTCTACAAACATCATTTCAAAATGTTTCCAGTGGTGGAGGATGAAGAACTTGTTGGTTGTGTGACTACTCGTCAAGTGAAAGAGATTCCTCGAGTCGAATGGAGTCAGCATAGCGTTAGAGAAATTGCCCGACTATGCTCATCGGAGAACACTATTGGTCCAGACGTGGATGCTGTTAAGGCTCTCTCAATTATGAACAGAAGCGGCAATAGTCGACTGATGGTTGTTGAAGACAAGCGGCTACTCGGCATCATATCACTCAAAGATATGTTGAAGTTTCTTTCTATCAAATTGGATCTTGAGAGTTCTTAGAGATGCTTCCTTGCTGGTGACATGTTTAGTTTCTGGAGAGGAGCGTGAGTAATTCCTGTCCGCCGCAGCTTGAGCAACCAGCTTCTCGGTTCAGCATTCAGAACTATTCCCCGAGTTTCGCAGACAGCGGGCGAGGAAGCCCGATGGAACGCCCAGGGAAGGAACACTTAATCATGTGAAAACTTCTGACGGACTCAAATGAGCTGCTTTTACATGTGTGAGAAAGCGGAACACATAAGACAAAAGTCGGTTACTTCAATGCCCGCTGTTTCAGACGAAGCCTAACGTTTGTCCGTCTATTCCTCGTTGGATCCAGATATCTCACTGTCCCCGTGCTGCCAAGAACGACCCAGGTTTACTCTCTTGTCTCAAGGTGGTGACTGGAGAAAACGCTGAGTGGGATATGCGAAGTCTATGTCCTCGTGTTCAGCAAATTCCCGCAGAATGTTTTCCGCGGGCCAAGCATATGAGCTACCTTGCTTCTCAATATGACGAGTCTTGGAGGCCTAAAGCAGCGACGTAAGAGCTCTCTGTTTCCTTCTACGAAAGCAGATGCCCACCATCGATCACTTTTTCCAGCGTTTTTGACTTCCAGTCGCGCATCGCAGGCTAGATTCAGTCATTAACGGACATTTTATGGCCACGTTCAACAAGTCCACATAATCGGAAAGGAGCCTGGTGATGAGGAAATCTCTCCTGACGAACTCCTTGCCCCTCTTGCCCATTTCTTCTCCAAGGCTAGGACTTTGCAGAATCTCTGTAATCCTGTCTGCGAACTCTTCTGTATCGTTTGGTTCTACCAGAAACCCGTTCTCCCCATCTTTGATCTGAAGAGAAATTCCTCGGACGTTTGAAGCAACAACAGGCCTTTCCTTCCAGAGAGACTCGGTCACAGAAAGCCCAAAGCCCTCCCGCGTGGACGCCTGTATTATGACTGCAGAGCGTCGCTGCAACGCATTCACAAAGATGTTGTTTTCACTGGTGATCAGTATTAAGTCTCCATCTTCTATCAATCGTCTTTCCTTTCTCCTTATCTTTTCAAACACTATCCAAGACTCTGGGTCATCTGTCGCCATTCTGCCACATAGCACCAATCTGGAATCCACTTTCCTCTTAACGCGTTTGTAGATCTCTATGGCACCTTCGGGAGATTTCCATTTGTCGAATCGTGCTATCTGGGTTATCAACGGTTTATCTTCAGGTATGCCAAACTTCTTGAGATACTTCGATACGACTTTGTCGGATATCTCCATATTTTTTGGAGAGAATGGGTCAATCGCAGGGTAGATGACTCTTTGCTCTACTGGCAAGTCTTTTCTTACGTACTTGTCACATGACAGAATGATCATGTCATATCTAAGAATGAACTTTTTCAGAAATTCCCAGACTTCCTGATTCGGAGTCGACAGATCTGTATGACACCTCCAGATCCAGGGCTGCCTTTTCTTGTAGGAATTTATCAGTGGTAAAGGCTGCAAATCATGTATGATTATGCAGTCATGATCTATATGTGTATACACAGAGAAATTGTCATTCGCGTTGGTGTAGAGTCGCTGTTTTATTTCGGTGAAGTTTATTCGCTCTCCCTGTAACGCATCATGAAATCCCTTAGTTATCGCGAAAAAGTCGGGATTCCCGTGTAGTATTCTCCAACCGACGTCGATTCCAGTATCATTCATCAACGGTGCAAGAGATGAGAGTATTTCCGCAACACCCCCACCTTGATACGTAGAATTAATGTGCAGTATATGTCTTCCGTAAAGTCTTCGCGCTCTCCTGTAAATAGTGGATATGACTTCATCCCCTACGATTTTCCTATGTGTCTCCAGATTAGCCATGCTGACTTCCCACCAATTCCTTAACAAGCGACCTTACCTCCGTCACCGACTCGAGATTGAACCGAGCCCGAGAGGGGCCCAAGCCCACCTTTATGGAATAAGCCGATTCAGGAAGCACAGCGAAGATGTCTTCGTCAGTCCAGTCATCTCCCATAGCTAAGACGAAATCCCATTTCTTCTTCGACAGCCAACGGATTGCAGCCCGCCCTTTGTTCACACCGACGCTCTTTATTTCCATCACCTTGATCCCTTCGAGAACGCCGAGGTTTAGATTGGCAGTGAGCTGTAGCACAGCGCCTTTTAACTCTCTGGCCCGAACCTTCGCCAACTCAGGATTCGCCTTCCGATAGTGCCAGACCAAGGAAAACTCTTTCTCCTCAATGAAAGAACCAGGAGTCCTGTCCACATAGAGCTCCAGAATTGGTCGTATCTCAGCTTTCCAATCACTTCTGAGTGGCTCGACCATTTCCCAGGATCCATCTTTTTCTTTGAGCCAGACCCCATGCTCAGCAATCAACCCGATATTGAGATTGCTGAACCACCTCTGTAAGGTATTCCTAGCCCGTCCGCTTATTATTGTGACCTCATTCTGGGGTGCTTCCGAAAGGGACTCAAGCAATTCTAGGAGCTCCCCGTCAGGCTTGACTTTTTCAGGTTTTTCTCCAAAAGGAATAAGAGTTCCATCATAGTCTAATAGAAACAACCTCTCAGTACGCTTACCATACTCGTCGAGTAAGTTACTTCGCATTTCACCGGTGAGCTTCTTGCCACATAGTTCAAGCTGGGTTTTCTTGACAGTGAACAATCTATCCATGAAATCGTTCACCCACTGACTTATATTGTAGCGCTCTAATCTCATTTGCATTACCCAGTTACGTTCAATTTGCTCATCATCCGGCATTTCCAGAGCTCTTCCTAACGATTCTGCAATCGCTTCTTGGTCATTAGGATTTACTATGATCGCTTCTCCCAACTCACTTGCTGCTCCAGCCATCGCACTGAGAATCAAAACACCTTTCCTATCGGTCTTAGTAGCAATGTACTCTTTGGCTATTAAGTTCATTCCATCCCTTAGGGGGGTGACTAGGGCAACGTCAGCAAGGTGATAGAGAGCGATGAGAGTATGAAACGGTACGGAACGATGTAGATACCATACCGGGACCCAGCCGAGAGCTGCATGTTTCCCGTTAATTCTGCCAACGAGTTCGTCAAGATCCTTTTTCAGCAAAATGTAGGTCTCCACCCCTGTGCGAGAAGGAACCGCAACCTGAATCAGAGTTACTCTGTTTCTGAACTTTGGATTCTTTTGCAGGAAAAGGTCGAAGGCTTGAAGCCGTTGGAGTATGCCTTTAGTGTAATCCAGTCTGTCAATCGACAAGATTATCTTACGATCTCCCACTTTCTTGCGGATTCTCTGCATGGTCCTTACAGTATCTGGATCTCGTACCGCACCTGAGAATCTTTCGTAATCAATACCCATAGGAAATGTATCTGCCCTCACTATACCACTTCTAAAGGAGATCTCACCAAAGGTGTTGTCATAACCGAGGATCCGGCGGACACTATTGAGAAAGTGATGAACGTAGTCGTGTGTATGAAAACCTACCAGATCTGCACCTAAGATTCCCTCCAAGATCTCTCTTCCCCAGGGTAGTAGTCGAAAGAGTTCGGACGATGGGAAGGGTATATGGAGGAAGAAACCTATCGTCGCATCCGGCAGTTTCTCCCTTAGAAGCTTCGGCAGTAGCATCAAATGGTAATCGTGTACCCATACGATATCATCACTCTTGATCACTCTAAGAACTGTATCACAAAAGATTTCATTCACCCGTTTGTAAGCTCTCCACCAGTCCTTGTCGTAAAGGGTGTAGAGAGGAAAGTAGTGGAAAAGAGGCCAGATGGTTCTGTTGGAGAAGCCTCGATAGAAGCTTTCGACATCATTCTTGGAGAGAAAGACCGGATAGCAGCTTTCAGATTCGAGCTTTGCCTTGAAGTGCTGCACTTGTCCCACTATCTTCTCACGAGCAATGCCCGACCATCCTATCCACATGCTCGGACGGGACTTATAGAAAGAACCTAGCCCCGTAGCTAATCCACCCGAACTCGGTTGAAAACGCCAGGTACCTCCCTTCTTTGCAGCCTTTACTGGGAGCCTATTTGAGACTATTAGCAACCTTCCCATAATACATTACCTCGACAATAATCTCTCTACATCGCAATCTACGTCGAGACGCCCATACTCTGATATGGTGCGACTCAACCCACCAATAGGTGTTCTTCCCGACATGCGTCTATTCCAGTTCACAAAACCCATTCAAGTACTGCGCAAGTCTCTCCTTCTTCTTTTCAGTAAGTCTCAAACCATGAATTCTTCGCCTGCTCTTTCTAAGCGGTGCTGTAACCGACTCCCTGGCGAAGATCGTCGCAGGGAACACAAAGTAGTCATCCGTGCCTCTTTCATGGCAGATCACGTAAGAATTCCATCGTTGTTCTAGATCACTAACTTGGTAAAGATGTGCGTACTTGCCCTTACTACCCCGTACTCTGATCTGTATCTCAGCGTACCGGCCTTTCCCATTTCGGACAGCGCAGTCGATTCCCTCAACACTGACATAGGGCACAAACACATCCAGACCATGTTCCAGAAGTTTCCCGATCACCGTCCTCTTGCCACCTTCAGTAATTCTCCTCGTGACTTTGCTCATCACTGCTCTCCTTTTCCGGCCAAAGAGAGAGAGACCAGCTCTTGTCTCTCATTGCCATACATTCAACAGACCAACCCACACCTAATCGCTTTTTGCTGCAACCAATCTCGTCGATGATTGAGGCATCGTTGTGGCGATTCGTCGTTATGTTGCGACTCTCTCTCGCCAGCACAACAGAAGAACTCAGTCGACGCCGGGTACATCACAAACGAACTTGAGAGGGAGAGCGCTTCAAGTTCTCCAACCATCCGTCCTTCCAACCCAGTTTTCTCGTAAAAAGCCTCCCCAGATTGGCTGTGTCTTTTGCCTGATGGTATTTCAGATATATTTCCCCAAGTCCCACGCCCACAACCTCGATTTTGCCTGTTAAGTGGGACATCACGTATCTAAACCTTTTGCTGTGTCCATCAAGTCCTGCTTTTGCTTCTTCTACCACTTCGTAGCCTCTCCGCAACGTGACCTGAAACTGATGTTTGACTCTCTTGACCGGTCTGCACTGGAAAACGTAGTATGGAATTACGCCAATGCTCACCAGTTTTTTCTGTAGTTTTCCAAGTACATCTCCATCATCATTGACTCCCTTCAAAAGTACCGTTTGATTGTTCAAGACTACTCCACACTTAATAAGGCTGCTCACCGCATCTGTCGCCCTGTCAGTAATCTCTCTGGGGTGGTTGAACTGAGTGACCACATATATTCTCCTCGTCTTCTTTGAGTATTTCTGTAGTATAGCAAGTAGTTCTTCGTCCTCCAAAAACCTGTCCGGGAACATCGCAGGCGTTCGTGTTCCAAATCTGATGAAATTCAAGTGACGAACAGAGGAGAGCTCTTCCAGGAATCCCCTTATTACTCTGGTCGGCAGCATAAATGGATCACCACCACTAATCAACACGTTGTTGACCTCTTCGTGCTCTTCAATGTATTTCAGTGCACTACTGAGTCTGCGCAATATTTCTTGACTGCCAAGGCCCACCAATCTCTTTCGAAAGCAGTATCTGCAGTAACCGGCGCATCTATTCGTGGCTAGTATGAGTACTGTCTGTGGGTATTTATGCTGTATCCCAGGCATTATTGTGTTGGCTTTCTCATTGCTTGGATCATACGAGCCAGCGAGGTTCAATTCCTCGACCGAAGGTACAATCATCTTTCTGAGTGGGTCGAATGGGTCGTCCTGGTCGATTAGGGACATGTAGTACCGTGTGATCCTCATGGGATGCCTCTCTATAACCTTCTTCACCTGTTTCTCTTCTGTTCGAGTAAACTTCACGTACCGCTTCAACTGCTCCAGGGTCTGAATGCTCTTTCTAAGTTCATTCTGCCAGCTCATATTACGCCTCCACATTCGTGAGGTCTTTGCCTCCAGTTGTAGATACATACTGCATTCACCTGAATGTCATTCTGCAATTGCCTAGCTTTGTACGCACCGTTTTCATACGTTGCATCAGGAAGTTGTGCAGTGTCGGGCGGCAGGTTGAAGAGCTCCCAGTGTACGAACGTTCCCATTGTTGCATCAGAGTCACAACGGATGAGAGCAATACTTTTTGTGCTCTCGGGAACTGCATTCCAGGTTAGAGGCGGAGAGAAATCCTCCCCTTCGCAGGTGCACTTGCGCAACATTGTGTCCCCGTCTTCAACAGCTATACTTGTGATTTTTATTTCAACGATCTTTCCTCTTCTCTTTATGTCCAAGTTTTGCTCATACTGCTGCCATTTTTTGATCCTCTCCTTGTCCGCTCTGCAAGATCGTAGTGGCATGTTTACCCAACTTGAAGAATCACACAATCTCCTGAAGTTGGATGTCAAAAGTCAAGTCTTTCCCGGCCAAAGGGTGGTTGGCATCTAACATCACCATCGATTCGGATACACCGGTCACCGTAACCGCAGTCTTTCGACCGTCCGCGTGACGGATCTCTAGCTGTTGACCTAGTCTTGGTTTCAAGTTCTCAGGAAATCGGTCTCGATCCAGCTCTATCACCTTTTCCTTACGATGTGGTCCATATGCTTTGTCCGCTGGGATTCTGGTCGTTTTTGATTCACCTGGATTCATCCCGATCACAGCTTCTTCAAGGCCCTGAATTACCTGACCCTCGCCTATCGCAAATTGCAGAGGATCGCCGTTAGTGGAAGTATCAAATATCTTGCCATCCTCCAATTTACCCGTATAGTGGACCTTCACGGTGTCACCATGTCTTGCCTGTGCCATCATTACCTCCTCTTGTACTGCACTTAGTACAATCTACGCGTCAGTCTTGCTGGTTACCTACTCAGAAGAAAAAGAGAGGCACTTCTTTTCTTTTCCCATTCTCCTCGCCACAACAACCACTTCAAATTTCTGTTACCGTTCAGCACAGAGGAGAACTGGACACAATTTCGGCGAGCTCACTTACGCACAGCCAACCTAGTGTTCGGGGGAGTCTCCAATGCCCGCAAGGCCTCGTTATGGAGATGTATCTCCCTCTGCCCTGCTGAGGATGACTCCTCCACCTCCACCGTCTGAGATTTTCCGGCATGTTCCAGCCGTAATGAAGCACCAGGACTGAGTTCCAGGCTCCTCATAGTACCTGGATGGAGCTGGCAGACGTGGCTCTCTACTTTGTCTGAGGCCTTTGCCGTCAGCCGATGTGTGTTTTGGTAGCGTTCGGCGGCCGATGCGTCCATTGACTTAAGTTCAGAAACCACGCCTGAGCGCAGATCCTTGGTAGTTAGACCTCTACCCGGGTCAACTTCGGAAACCACCTGTTCGATCTTGGAGCCTACCTCACGGGCCATTGACTCCGAAGTCCCGGCTCGCCTCAGCGATATTTCCAGCTTCGATCGATCAAACTCTACTTCTGAACCTGTTCTTTTCGTCACTCTAGCCATTATTACCTCCCTTAGTCCCTTGACGCCACTCTATCTTAGAGAAGAAATCGGACGGAAACATCCCCCACATTGAGAAAAGAGTAATTCGTGCTGCAGGGAATTCCATTCCGAGCAGCGGGCAGTCCCTGAATCATTCTCTTCCTTGATTAGTTTACCTCAATAACCTCCACTTCAAACTTCAGAGTCTTTCCTGCAAGTGGATGGTTAAGGTCCACGATCATTTCGTCTTCGGTTATTTCCTCCACAAGACAGTGCGCAATGTGACCGGTCTTGGTCCGAACTCTGATCGGATCTCCTCTGTTAAACTCTCTTCGTTCAAAATCACGCTTGGAAAAGGTTTTTTTGAATCCTTCTCTACGATCTCCAAATGCCTTCTCCGGGGGAAGAGTAAACTGTCTTCTCTCACCTTTCTCCATTCCCACTACTTCTTCCTCGAGTCCTTTCACAATGAAGCCCTCACCCACCTCGAATTCGGTGATTCCCCGGTCAAAAATGGTCCCATCTTCCAACCTCCCCACGTACCGCAATCTTACTTTGTCTCTGTTCTTAATTGCCATACTATTACCTCCTCAACTTCTAATCATCAACCTACCAGCCATAATCTTTCTCCTGTCTATCCACCTTCTTCATGACCGAGTCATCTGAATCGATGGACACGAACACCTGCGGAATGGTGGCTCGCACTGGTTGCGTTCGCTTCTTCACCCTACCAGCAAAAGGAAACTCGTTCGGACCCGATTATGCGGACCTGAGGGGATGAACCAGGAGAAGATCTTTACAGTCCAATGGTTTTGAGATTCACCACTCTATTATAACACATAAAAACTGGTCTGTCAAGCCCCCGTTCTCCCGCCACGAGAGTACCTAACTATGAGGTCAAATCGTGGCCATTTCAGAACTGTCTCCTATATGCATCCTGAATTTGTCAGGATGGACCGCAATGGATCAGGGCAATCAGACCGGACTGTTCTAGGTCTGTATCAACTCTTGCTTAGAATAGATAAGCGTGAGAGAGTAGTAGGCTACTTGCATGATTTCCCCCAGCTGCTGTCAGCGGTGGTTGGCCGGCTGGGTGGTCTCGATTTCTGATCCCCCCGCGCAATCCTCCCCTGCTCTCCATGGGGCTCTTGACCATGCTTCCGAACGATGTATACGAGTTCCTAGGATTAAAGGTATTCTGAACGTTAGGCTGATACCTTCCAGCGAACTCAAGAGTCAAAACCGACCAGTGAGTAACTGGCGGTCTATATCCTTCAGCTTCAGAAGCTGCCAAATTTCAAGATTATCAAACCAGAAGGACCATTTATATCCGAATTTGTGATTCCTCCCAAATCCAGCCCCATAGCCATAGGATAACTGGCGCCTAGCCCGATGCGAAACCAACTGCTGGCATTGATGTCCATATTCAAACTGGGCTCAACTACGAAAATGTTGTCGGTTTCGACTGTCCTACTTGGATGGTGTTCTAGGAGGCTGACTGTTCCACCACCAAGCATTGTGTGGATTGTCCAATGAAGCAGTTTCTCAGAGTGGTGAATGTACTCCATCTCAAGTCCACCGTATTCAAGATCAATATGAAGCGGCTCCCCATTGCTGCTAGCCTCGTCTGATTCCACATCAGTTATCAAATCATAGGTACCACCTCCAATGGCAAATCTACGATTGATTATCCATGCCCCTCTCCCACCCGAAAACATTCCGACTTTGCCATTGAGCAATCCCGCTTTCCAGACCGGTCCACCATAGCCGCCGCTGTGGAATCCTTCACCGACCAGAGTCTCTTCCTGAGCAAGCGATCGAGTTGCCAGGAAAGCTGAGACAGGAGTAAGAGTGAGGATGGCAAGCCCAAACAGAAAACGATAGTTCCGTGTCATTCTATTCTCCTTAATTGGGGTTGTGCAAGTTTAGAATGCTGTATCATTGCTCAGGTTCTTATTGTTTTTCTAACATGGGTCATATGGCTTCTGCACAACAACTATATGCGGTCTTGGCAGCACAATACGCACCTTGCTCTCTGGGCAAGCTGCCAATAAAGCGGAGACATGCATCCCTCAGCCAGAGTCCTCGGTGGCTTACATGCTTCTCATCCATGAGTTCAGCTTATGTTCCGCAACTCTTTGGAGCTTTGCCCAGTACAGTCTAACAACGAAATAAGTCAACCGCTCGGTCTTACTCAAGAATCTTCTCCAAGGAAATTCGTTTACTCAGAAGAGATCTACGTGAAAAAGAAGAGTCAGTGAACGCTTTACGTAACTCCCACTGCCTCAACGTGTTATAGATTAATTCTACCCTCGTTCAGCCTTGCAGATGGTCGGCGGTAACTCTCGTGAACGAAAGAGAGCTGGCGGAGTTTGCATGTAACTATATGGTTTCTAAACATGTTATGTGAAGTATTTATCAAGTCATTACCAATCATGTCTAGCCCTTCCTGTGGTGAAGATACGATCTGTTGGTAGTGTCAAGAGAACTTCAGGCCCATCCACTGCCCATTTCCAAATTACTACCGAATTACTCAATTGCTACAGATTCAGATTCTACTGCACTACACATTCTGCTGCAGGTTTCTACACTACAGGTTTCTACAGATTTCTCTACAGATTTCCCACTTACAGTGAGCAACCCCTGACTAGCAAGGAAATGATCGCTGTCTTCCTTTAAGATGTCTCCCCTTCGCCCACTGATTCTCCCCTGAGTGCGGCCTTCTCTCAGTCCAACTGCCCCAACGTGAAGGGAAAAATCTCAGTCTAACTGCTTAATCGGTATGAGCTTACGGAGAAACGACACCACTCCACTGCCAAAAATGGTCGCTGTCCCTCTTTTTAGTATTCGCCACGATTGAAGAAGAAGATCGCAGCAGAGGTGACCACGAACCCGAACATCATCAATAGAATCAGACCGAACCAAGGTGTATAATAGGAAAACCCGAGAATCAGCCAGCGCAGCAAATCTACGCCGTAGGTAAGAGGATTGCCTCGTATGAGGACGTTCAACCATCCCGGCACACCGGTTGGTGGGAACATAGCACCACTCAGGAACCACATCGGCATGATTACGAAATTCATAATCGTGCCGAACCCCTGGAAGGAAGCCATTCGCGACGCAATCACGATGCCGATTCCAGTCAGAGTAAACGAGAGAACACCCATAACCAGAAGAATCGGCAATAGATGCACAACCGGGAAGTGTACCTCAACCAGCGGACTCAGCAGCAGAATGATCGAACCTTGAATGAGTGATAGTGTGGTGCCCGCCAGACCCTTACCAATGGCAATCGACGTGCGCGGAACCGGTGCGACCAGAATCTCTTTCAAAAAGCCAAATTCTCGATCCCAGATAATCGAGATCGCGGATTGAATCGAGGTGAAAATAATCGTCATGGCAACGATGCCCGGGAAGATGAACTGTGTGTAACTGAAGTCCCCAGTATGCTGGTATGATCCGCGCAACCCCATCCCCAGAACGAATAACCACAGAACCGGCCTGGCTATTGAACCATAGAGTTGGCTCTTCTCGCGAAAATAGCGGATAGTATCCCGTAGCCAAATCATGTAAATGCATGAGAAATCAATCACCTCCATCTTCGGCCAATCCTTTGCAGTCTGTTTCTCATCCGGTCACGGCCGCTCAGGCTGCCATTTCTTATTTCACGGCCAGTCAGTTTCAGAAATACATCATCCAGAGTGGGACGCCGAGTACTCACTGCTATGACATCCGCCGTCAGCTCTCGCACGAGCTTGGGGATGAACTCTGCACCGTTCGGAACCTCGAAATGCAGACCCTGCGAGTCACCACGGACCATAATGCCGTGCTTCGCTACCAACTCCTTCTCAGTCAACGCGTCATCTCCAGTCTGAAGATCAACCAGGTCTCCGCGCATCTGTGCTTTCAATTCTTGCGGTGTATCAAGAGCGATAATCTTTCCGTGGTCGATGATTGCGATTCGGTCGCAGTGCTCCGCTTCATCCATATAATGCGTGGTCAGGAACAGTGTCACATTTGCATCTTGACGTAGTCTGAGCAGATACTCCCAAATTCGGTTTCGTGTCTGTGGATCAAGTCCCAGAGTCGGTTCATCCAGAAAAAGGATTTTGGGTAAATGGAGTAGGCCTCGTGCGATCTCAAGTCTTCGCTTCATACCACCCGAAAAGTTGCGTACTAAGTCATCCGCTCGGTCTTCGAGTTCCATCCATTCCAGTGACCGGTTGATCCGCGCAGGAAGTTCTTTGCCGGGTACCTTGTAGATGATTCCATGAAAACGAAGATTCTCACGAGCAGTAAGCCGATCGTCCAATGAAGGCTCCTGGAAGATGATACCGATCGATTTGCGGACCTGGCTTTGATCGCGCACGATGTCATATCCTGCAACCTGGGCATTTCCACCACTCGGACGCAGGAGAGTGCACAGCATCTTCACTGTTGTCGTCTTGCCTGCGCCGTTTGGACCAAGAAACCCGAAGTTCTCACCCATTTTCACCTGAAAGGAGACTCCGTCGACAGCGATAAATCCCTTGAAGTCTTTTGTGAGACCATTAACCACGATCGCTTCTTCAGTCATAGTCATAGATTAGAACTGATACATACCATGAATCAAATGAAAAGTCCAGACCTCGCATTGACTCCGTGGATAGCTCTGCTATAATCGAACGCTTGATGCATATTGCTCCTTTGCTCAAGAATGGACCGTACAACCTTTGGGCTGAGAATTTCCGTCGTTGAAGGGGTATTTGCCCAGATCCACATCAACCTGACATCTGGCTTGTTCTTGACAAGCCTTGCCCTTTACATAGGCCTCAACAATGTAGGCATTGGTTTCCTTTCTGCCATACCCGCCTTCTTCACGGGATGTGCCTTCTTCTCAGTCTATCTAGCCAAGTTCATGAAGAGCCGCCGCACACTGTGTGTGGTGTTCTCAGGATTTGGGCGGGGAGTGTTCTTGGTGTTTGCACTGCTGTTGATCCTGAACATCCGTGTGGACCATGGTCTATTCTTCACGCTAATCGTCCTACATAATATCTTCATGAGTCTGTCCGGTAATGCGTGGCTCTCTTGGATGAGTGATTTGGTGCCTAAAGAGGTCCGTGGGCGCTACTTCGGCATCAGGAATATGATTCTCAACGCTGTCGGTATGATGGCCAACATCGTCGGCGGACGAATCCTCGATACCTATGAATTGCTCGGCTCGCTCGGCAGGGGACTCGGGCTCCTCTATACTGGCGCTTCAGCATCTTCAACAATTGCCGCAGGCGTTCTCCGCATACAGCCTGAACCACCGATACCGAAGAAAAGGGCTCGCATCACCCAGGTATTTCTATCTCCGCTCGCGGACAAGAACTTCAGGAACCTACTCAGGTTCGTCTCTTTTTGGTATCTGCTAGCCGGCCTCGCCTCCCCTTTCTACCTTGTCCATATGCTCACCAACCTCGACATGTCTTACTCCAACATTGCCTTCTACTCAATCATCGCCAGCGTAACCAGCCTAGTCTTTCAGATTCTGTGGGGTCGAGCCATCGATCACTTCAAGTCAAAGCCAGTGCTCACGATGAACTTCTTCTGTGCAGCTTTCCTGCCGGCAATCTGGTTATTTGCACGCAAGGATTATCTCCTACCTATCTGGATTGATGCATTCTTCACCGGCATATTCTGGTCTGGAATCAACCTCAGTCTCTTCAGCATCCTTTTCAGTCTCACCGAGGACAAGGAACTGAAGGAAAGCTATTTTGCAGTCTTCTCAACATTTTCAGGTGTTTTTGGATTTGTGGCGTCTCTCTGTGGCGGATTCATCGCCCAAGCCCTCAGCACGACGAAGATCCATGTATTTGGCCTCACTCTGATCAATTACCATCTGCTATTCCTTTTCGCAACCTGCGCTCGACTCTGCAGTCTTCTCTTCCTGGCAACCGTCAAAGAGAGAGGCGCATATCCCACTACAGTTGCCGTCCAGCTTCTCGGTGATTATGCCCTGAGAAGACTCATCATTTACAAGGAACTTGTACTAAACACTCTCAGGTTTCAGAGATAATGATCCATCCTGCACGAATTACGCACCAAGAGCTCCTACGGCCAGTATACCGGGGCAGCTCGGCCGCGTCCTTCGATTCGACCCCAGCGATGAGCGTCAGCAAACGCTTTGCGTAACTCGAATTGTCTCAGTCTACCCTTGGTCAACCCTGTCCCAGCTGAGCCCTGCGGATACGCCATTTTACTTCTTCCGAATGAAGGAGAGCTGCCGGAATTCATCTGTAACTGTATGTTTACCAACGTCTTATGTAAAGCGTCTACTCACTTCTTCTGACTCTCCTTCGCCTACCGATTCTCCTCCTGAGTGCGGGCTCCTCTTAGTCCAACTGCGACAACATGAAGGGAAAAATCTCAGTCTAAGTGCTTAATCGGTATGAGCTTACGGAGAAACGACACCACTCCACTGCACACACCTGCCTCAACCGCCGAACAAAGCGGGACTGGGGTCAAACCTTGAAATAACGATTAACTCTCAAGAGCAACTCGGAAATGCTTTCAGTCCCATCCAGGTCTCCATCTCCACAAAACAAACCGATACATCAATACTACTCCACATCTCCTACGGATGTGCGTGCGGATTACCCGTTGCCAGGTTGTCACAGTTGTGTCTCCCAGACTTTCTGCAATACAAGAAAATGTCTCAAAGCCGACTACAGCAGCCAAGTAGGAGATTGGAACGAAAAGTGTCGGGGCCGAGGCAGGACGCCGCCACTTCTGTCTCTCTATATCCTGCAGATGTGTGGATGTACTCCCTTTTGGTGCTTTTGAACTACGCACAACTCCGGAGATTCTATCCCGGAATCTCCCTGAATCAGGCCGCTATTTCAGCAGCCACAGACTGACTGCCATTATTAGCATGCCAGTAATCACACCGAGAATCGGCATGTGTGCAGTGTCGAAGGATTTCGCTGCGGGGACGAGTTCGTCAAGGGAAATTGCAACCATAATACCTGCTACGCCTGCAAGAATCCAGCCAAGGACGGTAGCAGACAAAAAAGGCAGAAGCACTAACGCGGCTAACGCAGCACCAGCAGGCTCGCTCACCCCGGAGAGGAATGACCAAAGAAACGCCTTGCGTCTGCTACCAGTGGACGCATAGACTGGGGCGGATACGGCTAAACCTTCCGGAATGTTGTGAATGGCAATCGCCACCGCAATCGCGATTCCCACGTTCACGTCTTTGAGTGAGCCCGCAAAGGTCGCCATACCTTCAGGAAAGTTGTGAATTCCTATTCCAAACGCTACTAACAGTCCAGTGCGCTTCAGACGCTCGACAGACCGATCGTCAGCATAGTCTTGCTGACCTATGTACTCATGAGGAACCAACAGGTCGATGAAAAAGATGCCTGCCATCCCCAAGAAAAAACCCAATAATGCTGGCAGGAATTCAATAGACTCGATGCTTCCTTGCAGCAGTTCAACAAACGATACCAAAATCATCACCCCTGCCGAGAAGCCAAGCGTAAAACCCATGAATCGCGGACCAGGTTCTCTTACCGCAAGACCCAACACACTTCCAAAGGTCGTAGAGAGACCGGCACCCGCCGTCAGCAGCAGCGCTATACCAACCTGATATTCCATTCTGGAAGTTGTCTGTATTGACGTGTGAAAGTTACCGAAAACGATCGCGCTCGGCTCTGGGGGTCGTTGCCTCTCTCGTTGGCGAGATTTCTCCTCACCCCGATTTCAGTGATCTCATCTTCATACTTGGACCATATTGTGGACACGCACCATTATTGCTTACTCACCGGTTTCGTCAAGATGAGAGATTATCCGTGTCACTCAGACCGTGTAGGTCAATGGGAAGAAGAATGAGACGAAAGCTTCAGTCATCCTCCAGGATGCCGACGACTGGAAATCTGTCAAGCATCTCGGGACCATGCGGGGCCTCAGCAAGGCTGTCAGTCAGGTCACATCCTGCATCGTGAAGCACTTGATGATTTCCGTTCTGCCAGAGAAAGCTACTTGATACATCGTATACTTTTCCGTTGAAGCCAATGAACGCCGAAGCTCCATCCTTACCATCATACAGGACAAGCTCCTGCTTGGTGAACTTCACCATCTTTCGATACCTTCCGTATCCAATGCGCTAAAATGATGAGGGGATTCCAAGATGTGTTCTTGAGATCCCCTCAGCTCATTTTGATCACTTGAGGAATTTCGACACGAACGGAGAAGTTTCCCCCCTGCGCAGGAAATGTCCTGAAGGTCCTTCGCCCAAAAACTCCGAGAACCAAGATTCGTGTTCAATTTCCTCATTCAGGATAGCCTGAGAAAGGCCGTACGTACGGTGGTCCTTTCCAGCAGTCATATTGCAGATCTGGGTATACCCTCTCACGGCACACCGCTCGGCTTCCACCAGCACCGTCAACATGGCCTTCACATCCGTTGGGTCTTTCGGCAGACTGGCAGGTGGACAGGCTGATGTATCATGGAAAGCCTTCATATCCTCAGGCACCTTACCTCCAAGTTCGTAAATACGGGGAACCAGAGCCTCGAAGTGATTCCGATCCTCGATTCGAGCAGTCTCTGCAATTTCCTTGACTGTTTCTCCTTCAAGTCCAACGAGATTGCAGCGCAGGATTGTGTAATAGTAGTAGGTGGTCAACTCAGCCGCGGCGTTCTTAACCAGCAATTCCAGTAGCTGGTCGACGTTTATCCCGGCCCTCTCTACCATCTCTCTTGCTACTTTAGCCATTCTTCTCCTCCTTGTGCAAAAACATGGTTAGAAGACTACTGTGCTGTACCTGGCGCTTTATTTGGCACAAATTACCTCCTTTTGTCGAGCGTGTGAAGGCCTGCCGTACATCAATAGCCTCCAACATCGCCCTTCTGGGCATCGACCAGTGCTCGGCAGACATTCAGGAGCCAGAGAATCTCTCCAATTCATTCCCATTCACCCTGCATTCATCACATAAACCCTGTAAATGCACTGTTTTTTCAAGAACGACGAATTTCTTTTTTATTACGACAGGCACTTCTATTTTATCATAAACATCATTATGGAAATCTATTATTCTCCCGCACCGAATGCACCTGAAGTGATGATGCAGTTGCAGTCTTGGGTCAAACCGTTTTGGATCTCCAGAGAATCCCACGATCCTGGCCAGACCAATTTTGCTGAAAGTCAGCAGGGTGTTACTCACTGTAGCAAGAGATATGTTTGGGAAGTATTTCTTGATTCTTCTGTATATGAGAGTGGCTGAAGGATGTTCCCGTGATGAGATTAACTCTCTGTAAATGGCAACTCTCTGCGGAGTCACGTTCAAGCCGTGTTGGTGACAGATACTCCTAAAGCGGTCTGATTTCTCTTCCAAACCCTGGCCTTCTGAATCGATGTCAGACTTCATACCAACTATTATACAGTACTTGGTTTAATTTGTCAAGTAAAACTCTCGAGCCGTCAGTGTGTCTCACCGTGAGAGGTTGTGATTATTCCTTTTCCTTGCGGGGATTGCCCATCTGTGGTCGCCATCTAATTTCACCGCCTTAAAAACGGGACCCACCCCCGCTGGATTCAGAATGTGGCTTATTCATGCTTCTGTCAAGAGAACTTCTGGCCTGATGAATCCTCACGAATTGCCTGATTACCATGAGTTCCTCAGTTATGCCCTCTCACTCCTGACAAAAAAATGGTCGCTGTCCCTCTTTTCTCTTTTTGCTTGACCGGAAGGGTGGGCATGGTTTAGGATGAGGAAAGGGAGTTGCCAAAATGACCAAGGATAACTCGAATGAGCCGTTGAACTTCATTCACGAAGTCATCGAGGAAGACTTGCGAACCACCAGATATGGCGGTCGAGTGCACACCCGGTTTCCGCCAGAGCCGAATGGTTACTTGCACATTGGTCACGCCAAGGCTATCTGCATCGATTTCGGTACTGCGCTCAAGTACGGTGGCCTCTGCAATCTGCGATTTGATGATACCAATCCTATGAAAGAGGAGACGACCTATGCAGAAGCGATCATGAGAGACATCCGGTGGCTTGGATTCGACTGGGAAGATCGTCTCTTCTACGCGTCTGACTATTTCGAGCAGCTCTACGAGTTTGCAGTGCAACTCATCAAGAAAGGAAAAGCTTACGTGTGTGACTTGAGTGCAGACGAGATAAGGGAATACCGCGGCACCTTGACTGAACCTGGAAGAGAGAGCCCCTACCGTCATCGTTCAGTTGAGGAGAATCTGGATTTGTTCGAACGTATGCGGAAAGGGGAGTTTCCAGATGGTTCCCGTGTTCTCCGTGCAAAGATCGACATGGCATCCGGAAACCTGAACATGCGTGATCCTGTCATGTACAGGATTCTGCGGGCGACTCATCACAGGACGGGTGATGAGTGGTGCATCTACCCGACGTACGATTTTGCCCACGGTCAGTCAGACTCCATCGAGGGGATCACCCATTCCCTGTGCGATCTTGAATTCGAAGCCCATCGCCCGCTGTACGACTGGTATCTGGATGAGTTGGAGGTTCACCATCCTCGGCAGATAGAATTCGCACGCCTCAATCTGACCTACACGGTGCTGAGCAAGCGTCGACTCCGGCAGCTGGTTGAACAGCGGTACGTGTCTGGGTGGGATGACCCACGCATGCCGACACTATCGGGCTTACGAAGACGTGGCTACACACCCGAGGCGATTCGGAATTTCTGTGAGCGCATCGGCGTCTCCAAAAGCAACAGCGTTGTTGATATGGCATTGCTCGAGCACTGCCTCCGCGAGGATTTGAACAAGAGAACTCCGAGAGTAATGGCTGTGCTCCGTCCACTTCGGGTAGTCATTGACAACTATCCAGAGGGCAAGACGGAAGAGTTAGAGGCCATAAACAATCCGGAGGATGCGAGTATGGGAACCCGAAAGGTCCCTTTTTCACGGGTACTGTACATTGAGCGAGATGATTTTCGTGAAGAACCGCCGAAGAAGTATTTCCGCTTGGCTCCTGGGCGAGAGGTCCGCTTGCGATATGCATATTTCATAACCTGCATCGACGTCGTTAAAGACGACAGCACCGGTGAGGTCATAGAACTTCATTGCAGGTATGACCCAGAAACCAGGGGTGGTGGAGCTCCAGATGGGCGAAGGGTAAAGGCAACATTGCACTGGGTTTCGGCTGCCCATGCGGTCGAAGCAGAAGTGCGTTTGTATGATCATCTGTTCATGAAGCTGAATCCTGATGATGTCACGGAAGGTGAAGATTTCACGTCCAATTTGAATTCGAGCTCATTGGAGGTACTGACATCGTGCCGTCTTGAACCAAGTCTGCAAGACGCAGCCCCTGGCAGTCGGTACCAGTTCGAGAGAAACGGCTACTTCTGCGTCGATACCGCCACTTCAGCCGGAGGCAAACCGGTTTTCAACCGTACAGCGTCTCTGCGTGATACCTGGGCAAAGATCGAAAAATCCCAGAAGAGCTGAGCGGGGAGACCGAGTCGATCTCGGCGCGCAGTCAGGACCAGTGCCCTTCCCCAAAGATCCAACATTGCTGCCACCTTCTCATTACCGGGGCAGGGCATGCTTCCGCTGCGCAAGAGTGATGATTGCCGGAACGAACAGCACAGTCGTAAGAAAGCAGGCTCCTACACCAATCGCAAGAAGTGCACCCAGACTCACGAATCCCCGATAGGTACCCAGCGTTAGTGAGCCAAAGCCCGCCATAGTAGTAAGAGAAGTGAGCAGTATCGCCTTTCCGGTGCTCTTGAGAACGATTGGTGTCTGGTTCAGGCCTTCGTATCTGTAGCGATGAAGAAGGTGTACGCCATCGTCAATGCCAATTCCCACGATCAGGGGAAGACCCATTACGTTCACGCAATTGAGCATCATTCCGAAGGTCTTCAAGAGTCCCACCATCCAGATTCCTCCGGCGAGCAACGGTACTATTCCCAGCAGCGCCATGCGCACGCTTCGGAAATCAATCCAGAGCAGTACTACGATGATGACAATGGTGAGCATAGTCGCCCACAATCCATCTCTCTTGACATAGTCAATCAAACGCAGAAAAAGAGGGGGGTTGCCAGTAATTCTGGGACTCACAACCTCCAACTGACTCGTAAATCGCCTGAGTTTCTCGAAATCCCAGATCTGCTCTCTGGGATAGACAGTAACAAGATAGGTGTCGCCAGCATCGTTCACATAACGTTCCTTGATCTGGTCCGGCAGAGTCTCGAAGGTGATGATCTCCGGATTTGCCATATTGTATGCCTTTGAGCGAAGGCGCGGCTCGTACTGCTCCTGGAACGCGTTCAGTTGGCGGATTGCTCTCTCCGGATCTTGCCTGATCTTTCGAACGAGATTGAGTATGGAGCTTTCAGAGTCTTCCCGTTCCGGGTCACCTACAATGCTCTTGCACTTCTGGTCCACCTTATCCTGTCCACCAATGAATGCAAGCTGCGAGAGTTCGTAGATGTTCATATCCAATCTTTCGAGTTGCTCAACCAGCTCATCAAGGTTGTCCCGACTGAGATCTTCCCCTTTTGTCTTTGAACGCAGCGACTCTCGGATCTCCCTCAGGTAGGGAAGCCTTGCGCGCTGCTCCTCTTCAGGTGGTGAAAAGTCACCAATGCTCTCAACCATGCCAAAAGACGGCATCTTCTTCGCTTTTTCTGCGATTTCCCACGATTCTTCTATGGAGCTCGCCGTCACCATCGCAAAATCAGGGCTCAAATCGAAGCTCTCAATAATCGTATCCTGGAGCGCCACCGTCAATAATCCCCTCGGCTCCACATTGTACATGTTGTAATCGAATTTCACCCGAGAAGCCTGATAGAGAAGGAACGTGGTCAGTCCGATGGCGACAGCAAGGTAGAGAAGCGGCTTCTTCACTATGCTCTTGCCAAGATTTTCGAGAGCCTTGAATTCTACATGAGGTTGTCTGAGTGGCTTGCGACTTACCTTCATGAGAAACCGCTCGCGTGCGACGAGCATCGCAGGTAGCCCAGTCAAAGTAGTGAGCATTGCACACACAATACCGATGCCCAGCACTATGCCCATCTCCTTTATGCCCTGCGTCACAGAAATGGCCAGTGCGAAGAAGGCGGCCGCCGTCGTCAATGCGCCAGTGATGATTCCGGCCCCCGAACGGAGCAATGTCTGCTCCATGGCAAGGGTAGCATCTTCATCTATGGTGCGACGCTCACTGTATACCGAGATGATATGAATGGAGTAGTCGATTCCCAGACCGATTAAGATGACTGCAAACATCGAAGTCATAAGGTTCAACCTTCCGAGGATAGCTCCGGCGAGACCGGCGGCGATGACGATGGAGATGACAAGGTTGAATCCGGCCAGTACAGATGCACTCCACATCCTGAAGGTCAATATGAAGAGAATAAGCACCAGTATGAGTGCGACCACAGAGCTGATTCTCATACTTCTGGTCGTGTGTTCCATCTCATCCTTCTGTAGAGGAATTATTCCAGTGACGCCTGCCCGGACACCCGGAAAGTCAGGGAGGGTTCTGTTCAGGACTGCCTGGATTTCTTCAGTCGAAGCAATGTCCTTCTCTATGTCCATCGCGCTGAATGTCGGTTTTATAGAGATGAGTAGAACTCGCTTGTCATGCGAGATGAAATACGGTTCTCCATAGAGAAAGCGATCGACTGCTGAATCCGCACGTGCCGACCTCCCAAACACTGCTCGGCTGACGAAGGCGTCCATTGTCGTGAGCCAATATTGAAGGCCATCCAGGGACCGGACAGCCCGGTCTTCTCTCTCCTTTGTGCTCAGCCCTTCTTCATCTTCAATGTATTCTGATTCGAAACTGTCGTTCATATGCGTTAAGAGTGGGAGAAGGTTCAAATCCGCAAAGATATCCACGGTCTTTTCGAGGTCCTGTGCCTTCGCCAGCATGAATCCGTGTTCAGACACGAACTCCCTGTCAACTACGTAGTCCACTCGCTCCACGTATTCCTTAAGCTCTTCTATCTCTGGAGCAATCTTATCCGCAAATCTCTTTATCTGGCCTTCTTCCCCCTGCACGACGATGTGTATGGCTGATGCACTCCTGTACTCCTTCAGGATTCTGTCGAATTCCTGCGCCACCGGGTCTTCTATAGGAAGCAGGTCGGACCAGCGCATGTCCATTCGAATACGTGATGCCGAAATGGCAGCAAGCACGGTAATAAGGAGTAATCCTCCGATCACCCACCAGGGGTGGGTCGCAGCGAATCGTGCCCATTTCCGCAGCATCCTGTCCCTCATACTTCGTCCCTCCTTCCTAATCAGAAGTACATGCGGCAACGGAGAAAGCCACCGTTACCCAGTCTGCTGCTGTAGACTTTTCCTTCCTCACCC
>Ga0209427_10001417_pt1 | contig 27646 bp, 23 predicted proteins | sample DeeMarSWOR136_30_FD_187465 | JGI IMG/M metagenome (GOLD analysis project Ga0209427, IMG submission 187465) | Marine sediment microbial communities from White Oak River estuary, North Carolina - WOR-1-36_30 (SPAdes) (version 2) | ecosystem: Environmental > Aquatic > Marine > Intertidal zone >...
TGCAAGGCTTCCGAAATCCCGAGGAATGAGGCGTACAGAGAAGTACGCCGCAGTGACGAGGGATGAGGGTAACGCAGCCCTTCGACTTTGCTCAGGGCCATGAGCTTGTCGAATGGCAGATGGGCGTTTTCCGGCAGCCTCACCACATGGGACTGCTCGTAAAGACATAGCTTTCGATAGGCTCTTCTTTGAGAACCTCCATAGCCTTGGTCACGGAAACACCTTTGTGCACAATTTGGCCGATAGCCTTGATCATGTTCCCGGGTTTCTTATACTGAAAGATGTTCCTGCCTGCAGACATACCGAAGGCTCCGGCCTCCATCACACTATGGACCATCTCCAGGAACTCCTTTTCCCTTGCCTTTTTTTCTCCCCCAATGGAGACCAGTGGAACAGGGCACACAGAGACCACTTCCTTGAATGATTCTTTTGAGCCGCTATAGGGGATACGCACCAGGTCTGCGCCCATTTCAGCCCCGACTCTGGCGGCCCGCATCAGATTTTTCAGCTGTTTATCTTTGTCTTTCACGCTGCCCGGATCCATCAATGCATAGAGGGGCATTCCCCATTTGAAGGCATCTCGGGACACCTTCCCCAACAGTTTAAGCATGTTCTCTTCATCCGGTCCTCCCACATCCACCCTGACCGATACCGCATCCGCTCCTATGATGACGGCTTCTTCCACGTCCGTCACAAGCGCCTGTCTTCCGTTTTCCAAAGTGGCGGTCAAATGGAGTATCAAACCAATGTCTTTTCCACTGTGGCGATGACCCGCTGCAACAATCCCCTTATGAAGAATAACGGCATTGGCGCCGCCAAGAGAGACCACGTCCACGGTGTTCTTAATATCTTTGATGCCCTCTATGGGTCCCATGCCCACACCATGTATCAGGGGCACCATGACGGTTTTCCTGGTATTCCGGTTCATGACCCTTTCCATGCGAATTTTTTTCCCTAACATCTCATCTCCTCCTCTTGAATCAATTCGTCTAATATCCAACAAACAAAGAATTCTGGCCCAGAGGACCCGGCATTGCTTAAGCCGTATAGCTGTTCATCGGATGAGGTTACGCCGTTTTTCGAAAGGCCGTATCTCAGGAGAGATACCACCGGACTTCGCCGTGACCCAATATTTTGAGGTTTACGCCTTTGAGCCCCTGGGAATCTCCCATCACTTTGTTAAACCTCGAAATATTGGGGCACCGCCCCCTCACACTATAGATACGGCCTTAAGAAAAGGGGCGTAGCCTCAGAGACCTTTAGAAGGGAGTTCCTTTACCAGAGAGCGCCCTAAATTATCATTTCATGAGCAGAGATAACTCACTCATGTCGTCGCCTTTGTTCGCAAATAGTGATCAGCCAGGACGATCCTGACCATAGCTTCAAGCACGGGAATAATCCGTGGAATAGAGGCGATGTCATGCCTTCCACCGAATGTCAGCTTGGATGGCTGTCCTTCTCGGTCAACCGTATTCTGTTCCTGGTTGATGGAAGGAATGGGCTTCATAGCCGCCCTCAAGGTGATCTCGTCTCCATTGGAAATGCCACCCAAGATACCCCCAGCGCGATTTGAACCAAATCCTTCTGGAGTCATGGGATCATTATTTTCCGAGCCTTTAAACCTTGCCGCTTCAAAGCCTGCCCCGATCTCTACCCCCTTAACCGTCCCCACGGACATGACCGCTTTGGCCAGATCGGCGTCCAGTTTGTCAAAGACAGGTTCACCAAGGCCCGCGGGGCAACCTGTAACGCGGACCTCCGCAATGCCCCCGATGGAATCCCCCTCCTTCTTGGCCCTTGACAAGACTTCTTCCATCTTTTCTGTGGCTTTCGGATCCGGGCAGAAAAGGGAGCTCTTCTCAACAAAGTCCAAATCGATACTCGTCGCCCTGATGCCGCCTAACTCTATGGTGTATGCCATAACCTTTATCCCCAAAGGTTCCAGGATCTTTCCTGCCACGACTCCAGCAGCTACCCGGGCAGCGGTCTCTCTGGCGGAATATCTCCCGCCTCCCCTGAAATCGAAGTGTCCGTACTTTTTGAAGTAGGTATAGTCCGCGTGTCCTGGCCGGAAAAGCCGACGCAAAATCTCATACGGTCTGCTGTCCGCATCTCGGTTACGGATGAAAAGGGTAATGGGAGCGCCTGTTGTCATGTCTTGGTATACGCCAGATAGGATCTCCACCCGATCCTCCTCCCTCCGTGGTGTGACAAAGGAACGTGTTCCTGGTCTTCGTCGTGACATATCCTCGGCAAAGTCTTCCGCAGATAGACTGATTCTGGGAGGACATCCGTCAATAATCACACCCACTCCCTCACCGTGTGATTCACCAAACGTGGTTACCCTGAATATTTCGCCAAATGAATTTCCCGCCATAATTCCATCCTTAAGGTCATTTTGGTAAATTCTTGATAATCAGTGCTGCTGCGTCGCTTATGGAGAGGCTGCTGGTATCCACCACCAGGTCCCCAGCCCGTCCGTACCACGGTTCCCGAACACTCAAAACCTCCTTGATTTCCTCCAAAGGATCAGCTCCTGTTAAGGAGGGCCTGATTCTGCCTGATCCCTGCTCCCTAGCCATCCTCCCTTTAAGCACTTCGGGCTTCCCTTTGAGCCAGACGACCCAACCATTTTGTTTGAGGTTTTTCACATTCTCCTCATCCATCACGATCCCACCGCCTGTTGCGATGACCAGATTATTTCTCCTTGAAACCTCTTCAACCAGCCTCTTTTCCGTCTCCCGGAAACGGTCCCATCCCTTTGTGGAGATCATGGTTTGGATGGAACGGCCGGCATTTTCCTCGATCAGTTCGTCCGTATCCAGAAACTCCCTTCCCAGTTCTCTAGCAAGGGTTTTGCCCACCACGGTTTTGCCGCTACACCTGTATCCTATGAGTACGATGTTCATTTCACAACTGATGCAGTTTTCGCTTTGCAGTGCTTAAGACTGACCATTATCCCAAAAATAAAAAAGCCGTGGGCTTTTTTGGCTGCCCACGGCTCTTAGAATTGCAATAAGATGGCTATCAATCCATGGGCAGACCTCTCCCAAAAAAGAAAAAATAAAAGCTCAGCCCGGATTGATTGTTTGCCATGTTTGCTCTTGGTTCTTAATTTCCTATGTTATTTCCAGACTTTTTAAATATATTTCACGCCTTTGTCAAGAAAAATTTTGAGCGCTCAAAGCACCTTTAACACCTCCAGCCATCCTGGCCGGTCAGACTGGGCCCCTTGAATAGCGCTCTCAGAGCCGAGCACTTTCACCAGGCCTTCCTCTTTGACCCTGTCCAATGCCTCTGCAAAGGCCGCGAAGTGGGTGGCCGTGGTGCCCAGGACCTCTTCCCTTAACTGCTGTCGTTCTTCATCCGTTTCACCTGATAATTGGCGGACCATGGAGGTGTATCCCTTCGCATCGGGCAGTCTATATTGGTCCAGGTCGCCGATGGTGCCTATGATGCTTTTCGTCAGTTCATCTCTATGGAGTTTCATATCCCTTAGAAAACGGGCCGATTCATCAAATACCTCAAGGGTTTTGAGGAGATTGGGATCCCTATAGGAGACAAATGACAATACGCCAGAGAGGCGGTCAAATGAGCAAAAGGCCCCGTATGCCCCACCTTGCACTCGGATGCGTTCCCAAAGCCAGGCCGTTCGAAGATAACGGCATATCACATGGGCCGAACCATGAAAGGTATAGCCTGAGGGGTAAATGTTGGCCCCTTTACCCACATAATTGACTTGAGCCGGAATGGTCATCCCCTCAAAATCGGAAGGTGTTTCAGGGGACCACGCCTCAGATTTTGGCTCCATGGCTGGCAAATGATCCAGAAACTCATGGACCTCAGGCTGAAAATCCGACCACCCCGCCTGATCCAGGGTCACATTGACAAGCATGGCCTTCCGTTTGAGGAGTATGCTCCGCATGTTTTCAAGATCAACAAGCACATTGGGCCAGTCCTCTTCAACAGACTTTGCAAGCTTGCGCAGGAAAAAGAGGTAGCTCACCCCATTCATCTGTTCCGCAGCCCAGTCAGCTTCGTGAAAGTGCGCGCGCAGGCGCAGGTTGACCATCTGATGCCCGGCGGGGACGAGCTTTTGCTCTTGCCTTGCCTTGGCCTCCAGGACCATTTGCCGGAAGCGTTCCTGGTTGTCCAGCCTTACGGTGAGTAGCACATCCCTTATGATACGCATCATTTCAGAGGTCTGAGACTGCATCGCCTTGCCCCTCAGGAATAGCCAAGCCGCTGCTGTCTCACCCCTTTTAACAACCGAGGTGAAAAAAGTAGGATGAATTCCCCCTGTCTTTTGACCTATGCGCTGTGTGAGGGTCACATAGTCCTCCTTTTCCGTACCCATCTCCAATAGGGCCCGTCCAAAAAGGCGAACATAGGGGAGGTATTTCTGGGGCAAAGTATGGAGATTGAAGCCCAGGTCAAGGTAGGCGATGCCGTTGGTGAAAAGGTCATGATACAGAACCGGCGTCTCCTCCCGCTCCGAGGGCGTCAAAGGGATAATCTTGTTTCTCCTGTCCAGATCTTCAAGCCTTAACGTGGGGATGGCCGCGAGGGCTTCTGGGGTATCTGGGGTCTCCTGCATGCGTTTTAAGGCTTTGGTATTGGAGATCACTTCCTTCAAATCCTCTGATTTCATATCCTCACGGGCCTTGGTCAGCCTTTCCCGTTCTGCGGCCTCTTCCCTTTGCGCCAGCCCTCTATCCGGCTTCATGATAAGGGTGGTGCGGTGTGGATTTTTTAGCAGCATGCGGTCAATCATCTCTTCAAAAAAGGTCCGCTTGGACGCGAGTTGGGATTTTACGGCATCCAGGGGGGCTTGGAAGGCAACCAGTGCAAGGGGATCTTCTTCGTGCAACCAGGTGGCTAGCGCTCTCAACATGAGGGCCAGTCCCCGAGGAAAATTTCCCGTGTTGTTCTCTCGGAGGGTGAATTCAATGGTATTCAAGGCTGCTTCAGTGGTGTGGGGATCTATGCCCTCTTTGACAAGACGGCTCAGGGTATCCAAGACCAGATCCTCCACCTTCTGTGCATCCTCAACGGCAATTCCCTTCAAGCCCGTGCAAAAATACATCTGACGCAATTCGCTCCCAAGTCCCTCCCCGGCAAGATCCTCTCCCAGGTTCGAGTCAATAAGGGCTTTGCGCAGAGGGGAACCCGGCATTCCGAGAAGTATATACTCCAAAATATGAAATGCCAGGTTCTGTTCTCTTTCGGCAGTCTCACAGAGCAACCAGTTTAAAGTGACCATACCCTTTGATCCATTGTCCTCCCCTGCAGCAAACGAACGGGTAACTCGTCTGGGACGATCGAATGCCTGTTGTAGTTGGACACCTGAATGAACCTCTAATCGATCAAAGTTCTTGATATAATCGTTTATAAGTTCTAGACGCTTCTTGGGATCATCGTCGCCGTAAAAAAACACAAGCGCATTGGAAGGATGATAGTATTTCTGATGAAAGGCCTTGAATTGCTCAAAGGTAAGACTCGGAATTTCTTCAGGGCGCCCGCCCGAATCAAAGCCATAGGTATTATCGGGAAACAGGGACTGCTGTGAGTACTGTGACAAAAGGCTGTCTGGAGATGAATAGAAGCCTTTCATCTCGTTGAAAACGACCCCTTTATAAGTGAGCGGCTCCTCCGTTTTCTCCAGTTCAAAATGCCACCCTTCCTGCTGGAGGATAAAAGGCGTCAGTCGAGGATAAAAGACGGCATCAAGATAGACGTCAATAAGGTTGTAGAAGTCCTGTATGTTTTGGCTGGCCACAGGATAGCAGGTTTTGTCAGGATAGGTCATGGCATTGAGAAAGGTCTGCAATGAACTCTTCAAGAGCTCCACAAAAGGTTCTTTGACGGGGTATTTTCTGGAGCCACAGAGTACGGAGTGTTCCAGGATATGGGCCACACCCGTTGAATCGGTGGGCGGCGTGCGGAAAGAGATGCCAAAGACTTTATTTTCATCCTCATTGATCAGAGATAATAGCTCCGCACCCGTTTTGACGTGACGGAATAGTTCTGCCCTTGTTTTCAATTCAGGGATGTCTTGTTCTCTTGTTTGTTCAAAACCATGAATGATTACCATGGGTTCCTCCAATCTCATGAAATCGTTTTTCGTCCCTTTTATATAACACCTCCGAGTCCCACATTCAATTTGTTCATCGTGAAGACCCGCTTCAAGTCCCTCAAATCCATCGTCCCAACACCTCCCTGCTTGACTCTAAGAATTCAATCTTCTATATTTGCTAAACTCAAAAGAGGCTTATAACCCCGCGATTTCTCGGTAACGTTCACAAGTGTTGGCATTAGATTTTTTTATTCGGAGACCAGCATGACCGGAGAATGGACTAGTCAAATGTGACTCATCTCTAGATCAAAATCCCACAGGGGAGGAAAAGCCATGAAACGTCTTTTACCCATCAGTCTGCTTCTGCTCTTAAGTCTTACTTTCCCTTTTTCATCCCCCTCAGATGCCAAAACCACCCTCAAACTGGCTGTCGTTACGCCCCCCCACCACGCCTATGCCCTTGGCGCCCAGGAATTTGCCCGACGGGTAAATGCTGGGACAGGAGGTGAGGTCATCATCAAGGTGTATGCAGGGGGCCAACTGGGCAAGGGGGAACGGGAACTGCTAGAAGGTTTGCAGCTGGGGACTATTCATCTGGCCGTCACGGCGACAGGTCCTGTCTCCAATTTTAGCCCCAGCATGGGCGTCGTTGACCTGCCTTTCCTCTTCACCAGTCCTGGCCATGTGGACAAAGTTCTGGACGGTCCTGTGGGCAGGGAGCTCCTGGATGACCTCGAATCAGCTGGTATAAAGGGCCTCTCGTTTTTTGAAAACGGCTTCAGAAACTTCACCAACTCTAGGCGACGACTTAGAAGACCCGGGGATTTTGAAGGACTCAAATTTCGGACCATGGAAAACCCCGTCCATCTCGCCTCTGTCCGTCAGCTGGGCGCTCAGGCAGTGCCCATGAGTTGGGGTGAGGTCTACACCTCGCTGCAGACCAAAGTCATTGATGGCCAAGAAAACCCGGTTGCCATCATACATGCCTACAAATTAAATGAGGTTCAAAAATATTTGAGCTTAACCGGCCACTTTTACTCCCCTGCACCCTTGAGCATGAGCCTCCAGAAGTTCAAGCAACTCAAGCCGGAGTGGCAAAGGCTTTTCCTGAAAGCGGCGCTGGATGCGGCAGCCTTTGAAAGAAAGATTATCAGAGACAATGAGGCCCAGCAGCTCAAGGACCTGGAGGCTCAAGGCATGGTCGTGGATAGGGTAGACAAGGGCCTTTTCATTGACGCCATGGACCCGGTCTACGATAGGTTCTCCCTGAAATACCCCGATTGGAAGAAGATCCTCGAGAAAATCAGAGCGACGCAATAAGTCTCATTCCGCAAATATGATAAACCCCTCAGAGCCTGACTGATCAACCCAATGAGCCCTCCGATGAACCGTTCGGCTCCGAGCTCACGGGCGAGGGGCTCAGGATTTGGAGTAGTGTCGAGAAACTCAAGCCCTAACGGCTCAGACCGAAGGGGGCCTCAGCCGAACGGTCGGGCTGGGGGTGAGAAAATTGTGAAAGACAAAAGACTTAGGTTGAAACAAGGAGCCTAATCCACAGATGAATACCCGTCCCCTATTAATCATAAGCGATTTCCTCAACCGTATCTGCGAAGTGGCCCTGATCATCTTATTGGCGGCCATGGCCGTCGTCGTCTTCTTGCAGGTGCTGTTTCGGTATATGCTACACCTTCCCCTATTCTGGACTGAAGAGTTGGCCCGGTATTGCCTGGTCTGGGCCTCCCTTTTGGGAGCCGCAGTTGCTCTCAAAAGAGGAGAACACATCGCGGTCACCTTTTTCTTGGACCATTTCCCCAAAAGGGCTTCCAGGGCCTTGACTCTCGTTGCCCAGATCTCAGTCATGCTCATTCTGGCGGTCATGGTGTGGGGTGGGATCAAATTGGTTCTGGTGACGAGTGCCCAGATCAGCCCGGCCCTCCGCATCCCCATGGCGGTTCCCTACCTGGCCCTGCCCATCGGCTCGGTCATTATGCTGTTCCACGTGGCCAGTTCCCTCATGCAAAAACCGGCCAAAATTCTTGATCAAGATGCGGGTTGGCCCTAGGGCGAGAGGATATGAGGACTCATGCTCGTATTGACCCTGTTTATATCCTTTTTCTTCTTTCTCATCATCGGCGTTCCAGTCGCCTTTGTCTTGGGACTCACGCCTCTGATGGCCCTAATCACCCAGGGAGAAACCCCGCTTGTTTTGGTGGCCCAGCGAATTTTCACAGGTATGGACTCCCCGGTGCTCATGGCTGTTCCTTTCTTCATTCTGGCGGGGAACATCATGGGCGCCGGCGGTATGACCCAGCGCCTGGTGAAGTTCTGTAACGTGCTTGTGGGTCCCCTCCGGGGTGGGCTGGCATACATCAATGTGGCCATCAGCATGCTTTTTGCCGGCATCACAGGGGCGGCGGTAGCCGACACCAGTGCCGTGGGCTCCATCCTGATCCCAGCCATGAAGAAAGAGGGTTATGACAGCGACTTTTCGGCCGCCGTGACAGCCACCTCCTCCACCATCGGACCGGTCATTCCTCCCTCCATACCCTTCATCATCTATGGCGTCCTAGGCGAGGTTTCCATAGCCTCTCTCTTTCTCGCCGGGTTCATACCAGGCATCTTATTGGGACTTTTTCAGATGGGGGTGATTTGGTTTTACGCCCAAAAGAGGCAATACCCCAAGCGTAGTCGTCCCCCATTTCGGGAGGCGATCAGAGTGAGTGGGGACGCATTGCTCGTCCTTCTGATGCCCATCATAATTTTAGGCGGCATCCTGAGCGGTATCTTCACGCCCACAGAGAGCGCATGTATCGCTGTCTTTTATGCACTCTTCATAGGCCTGTTCCTTTACCGGGACATTCATCTCAGAGACCTGCCCCGGATTCTCATCAGAACCGGTGCCACCAGTTCACTGGTCATGCTGGTCATTGCCACGGCCAGTATCTTCTCCTGGCTTTTGGCCAGCGAGGAGATCCCTCACTCGGTTACAGACGCCATCTTGGCTTTGACCCATAATAAGATCCTCATTTTGCTTCTGATGAACATCCTTTTACTGATTATCGGCACGTTCATGGAAACCACGGCCTCTCTGATCATCTTGACCCCTGTCTTGCTTCCCCTGATGTTAACAATAGGTGTGGATCCCTTGCATTTCGGCGTGATTCTCGTTCTCAATCTGGTTATAGGCCTGACCACTCCGCCCGTGGGCGTCTGTTTGTTTGTGGCCTGCGCCCTTGGCCAGACCACTCTGGAGAGGCTGTCACGCGCCATACTCCCCTTTTTGGTGGCCTCCATCGCCGTTCTGATCATCTGTACCTACTGGGAGGGGCTGATCATGGCCATCCCCAAGTTCTTCGGCTACAAGGCCTTATTGCCGTAGAAGACTCACCCCAGACACCGAGGACACAGAGTTAAGGGCTCAAAGAAAAATTCCTCCCCCTTGATGGGGGAGGACTAAGGTGGGGGTGATAATCATGATCTTTCCCCCTCCCCTTTATCCCCTCCCCGGGGAGGGGATAAGTTGAAGGGAAGATGGACAGAATTGAACTAAACCACGCCGCAAATCAGGCATTTTCTCCGAGATATTTTCTACCGCGGACCTTTAAGGGGAGAGGTTGGGCAGGTACTCCATATAGAAACGATAAAAGGCGGCAAGGACCAGGGAATGAGAGATCTCTCCTTCACGAATGAGGCGGGGAATCGTATCTAGGGGCCTGAGCAGCACCTCGATATCCTCTTTTGCATCCTGTTCTTGCTTTCCCACCAGGTATACATCCCTGGCCAGGTAGGTATAGCATTGGTTGTTGAGGAAGGCAGGATTGGGAAGCACGCGACCTAGCAGGATCATCTCTGATTCCTCATACCCCGTCTCTTCACGTAGTTCCCGCCGAGCTGCTTCTTCAGGGGAGTCATTGGACTCTACAATGCCCCCAGGGATTTCCAGGGTGACTTTCCTGATGCCATGGCGGTACTGGCTGATGAGAACCACCTCATTGTGAGGCGTCAGGGGGATCACATTAACCCAATCTGTGGACTCCAGGATATAGAAATTGTGCACTTCATCGGTACGGGGAGATCGAGCACGATCTGTTCGCAGGCTGAAGATCTTAAACGATTCTTGGGGTTGGCTTGAGATCAGTTTCCATGGCTTTGGGGGCATGGCAATCGTTCCTTTCAAAGTGGCTTTTTGTCATGGGCTTAGGGGAATATAGTTTAGAAAGGCCCTAGGGCTCAAGGAAAATCATTTTCGTGATTGCTCGAAAAAGTTACGGATATCCTTAAGTTCATGGCTTAGAGGGACTTGGGGGAGGCTGTCTAAGAAGAAACGGCCATATCTGCTGGTGAGCATCCTGATATCCAGCACGGAAAGTATCCCCCGGTCCAAGACATTCCTGATGAGTCTTCCCAGCCCTTGCTTCAGGGAAATGATGGCCGAAGGCAGCTGGTAGTCCATGAAAGGATTTCCCCCGCGGGCGCGGACTGATTCGATACGACCCGCCACGAGGGGGTCCCCTGGCGAATCAAAGGGGAGCTTGTCAATGATCAGGCAACTGAGGGCCTCTCCTGGTACATCCACGCCCTGCCAGAAGGAACCTGTGGCCATAAGCACGGAGTGGGTATCCTGCCTGAATTGCTCAAGAAGTGATGATCTGGGGCCGTCCCCCTGCTTGAAGACGGTGTAAGGCACTTTTCCGTTAAGGAGCTGATAGACAAGATTGAGATTATGATAACTGGTAAACAGGACAAGGGCCCGTCCAGAGGATAGCTTCAGGATATCCAGAATTCTCTCGGCCGCTTTGTAACCAAAGTCCGGGTCGTTGGGAGGAGGTAAATCCTTGGGAACATACATGAGCGTCTGCTCTTCAAAGTTGAAATGGGACGGATAAACGCCCTCCAGCACGTCTTCGGAGAGCCCCAATCTTGAGCGCGCATAATCAAAATTTCCATGGGTGGAGAGCGTTGCTGAGGTAAAGATAATGGTTCTTCCTTTAAGGTAGAGGAAATCTTTCATCTGTTCCGATATATCCAGTGGGGATGCATGAAAGATCACCCCCTTTTTTCGTTTCTCGTACCAGTTCAGCCAATCAGGATCCTGGAAGGAGAGGACCCTTTCCAAGCGCTGCTTCAATTCACTCGCCCTCATCGCATAAGTCTGTAGGGAGTTGTCTTCCGATTCCCTCAAGCCCGATTTTTCATGGATGCCGTCCAGCCCTCTCTTGATATCATGGGCCGGTCCCATTTGGATCATTTCAAGGGCCTTCTCATCCAACCGACCTTTCTCACCTGAGTCTTGGAAAAGCCCTCGGAGCTCTTCTGTCTTTGTTTTCAATAGATCCAGTTTTCTTTTCAGATTTCCCCCTTTTGTTTCCTGGAGATTATTCCCTTCCTTTTCCAGATCGCTGACAAGCTCCATGAGCTGGTTCGTACTCAGGCTTTCACCAAAATAGGTTGTGGCTATCTCCTCCACCTTATGGGCCTCGTCAAAGATGACCACCTGGAAGCGGGGAATGATTTCCCCAAAACCCTCCTTTTTTATCATAAGGTCAGCAAAAAAAAGGTGATGATTGACGATGATGATTTTTGATTGGGCTGCCCTTCTGCGCAGGGCATTCAGATAACAATCTTCCATGTGAATACATTCGGAACCCAAACATTGGTCAGAGGTAGATGATAAGGAATCCCAAAGCAAATCATCATCACCCATCCAGGCAAGCTCGGAACGATCAGCAAATTCTGTCCTTCCAAGCCAGTTCTCAATCTTTCTTTTGATTTCCTCCTGGTCAGGTCTTAGAAGAGACGACTGGGAGAATTTTTGAAAATACCTGTGCAAGCAGAGGTAATTCTTCCTCCCCTTCATGAGCATGCAATCCACCTCAATACCTGTGGCTCTAGACAGGAGAGGAACATCTTTAAAGAAAATCTGTTCTTGAAGATTCTTGGTCCCCGTGGATATGACGGCCTTTTTGCCGCTGAGTAAAAGAGGCACAAGGTAACCCAGGGTTTTGCCTGTCCCTGTGCCTGCTTCCACAATGGCCGGCACCTTTTGCTCGATGGCCTTTTCGATCAGGTGGGCCATCTGAAGCTGTGAGGCACGAAATTCAAAGTCCTCCAGGGATCTGGCCATGGAACCCTCAGGACCCAGGATATCTTGGATAGGGTCTAACGAGATGCGCATGGTATAAATATATTTTGGCCAAGAATTTCCGTCAATGGGCAATAATTGAGTCAGTCGTCAGTTGTCAGTAGTCCGTTGTTCCGACTACATACAACTGACCCTTTCAAAAATCCATTGATATCGAGCAAGGAATGATTTAAGAAAAGATCTAATTCCCAACTTTAGGCACTTTTATTCACTTTAGCTTGCCCTCCATAGCCATTTCCGGGCAACTCTTTCTGGCCGTTCATCTCGCACGGCCTGGCCATGCCCCAGTATTCTACACGAACGGGCGACGGCGGGGCGCTCTCGTTACCTGTAGGCATTCTGGCTCAATTTGGTCTACTATAGGCACTTTAGTCACTTTAGCTCACTTTAGACACTTTAGGCACTTCACTTGGGTACCCTCCTATGCAAGTACAGAATTGGATGACTTCAGACGTGATAACGGTGGCCCCGGAGACCTCCGTTGTTAAGGTTTCTCAAATCCTCAAAGAACACAAGATCAAGCGTGTTCCCGTGATTAGCGGTGGCAGGCTTTTGGGTATGATTACGGATGAAGACGTGAAGGAGGCGAGTCCATCCATGGCAACGACCCTCACGGCCGATGAACTCTACCACCTTTTGGCAGAGACCAAGGCAAAGGACATCATGAAGTCAAACCCGACCACCATAAGACCCGATCAGACCGTGGAGGTGGCTGCCTTGAAGATGCTGGAACACAAAGTGACCGGAATTCCTGTGGTCACAAAAAAAGGTGAGCTTGTCGGCATTATTTCACAGGGGGACGTTTTCCGTGTTTTGACTTCCATTACTGGGATCTACCAGGGCGGTGTTCAGCTTGCTTTTAACCTTGAAGATAGAGCAGGGTCTATTAAGGAGGTGGCGGATGTTATAAGGGAGTTCAAGGGGCGAATTGTCAGCATTCTTAGCATGAGTGGTCCCAGGAATGAACGCTACAGGCATGTGTACATAAGGATAAAAGAAACGCCTAAGGAAAACCTAAAGAAGATGACTGAGGAACTGAAGAAAAAATTCACGCTCCTCTATGTCACTGAAGACCAGTTAGAACAGATATGAGAAGTTAGGCAGGCTCCTCAAAAGGTCATTGCCAGAACCTCGCATTTGATGAGAGGGATGAAGCAATCTTTTCGCAAGCACAAGGATCTTTTAGCTTCCAAATAGCCTTTACGAAATTTGTGTTAGTCCTTGATCGCCTCAGTATCAAACTCCCTATGAGAGAATCTGGTCCTTTATCTGAGACACATCCCGCTTTTCAGACATCATCTTCGTTATCTCATTGAAGCCTTTCGTGTCTCCCAGCATGATGCAGCCGATGATCTGGTTGTTATCGAGGACAATCTTTTTGTAGAGGTTCTCACCCGTGACAACTTTGGATTCGAATTCGTTTTCAGCATCAATGTTGCCCGCAGAGGCCAGATCAACGCCCACCACCTTGAGGGTGTTGGCCATCGTCGTTCCATTATAGGTTGCCTCACCTCCGGCCATATTCATGCCAGCGATTTTTCCCTGTTCCATGGCAGCCGGCCAGATGCCATAGGGCATCCCTCTGAATTCGGCCACATCGCCCGCCGCATAAATATCGGGTTGGTTTGTCCGCAAATGTTCATCCACAACGATGCCTTTGTCGGTCTTCAGACCCAATGGCTCGGCCAGTTCCAAGTTGGGACGGACCCCCGCTGAAATGACGACCATTTGTCCGGAGAGGGTTTCGCCCCCTTCCAGCAAGGCACCTTGGGCCTTATCATCACCTGTGATCTCCTGGGTTTTGGCACCCAGACGGAAGGAAAAGCCCATTCCTTCCATAATCTTTTGAAGTCGCCCAGCTCCATCCACGTCTAACTGCCTCGGCAGCAGCCTTGGGAAAAACTCCACCACCATGATTTTTTTGCCCAACTTGCGGAGGGCATTGCCTGCCTCCAGACCCAGTAGACCCCCGCCAATAAGAATGACTTCCTCCACGCTTTTCGTAAACAGAGAAATTTCGCGGGCATCCTGAACATCACGCAGGGCAAAGACGCCCTTCTTTTCATTGCCTTTAATGGGAGGGATAAAAGAATGGCTCCCCGTCGCAATAAGAAGGCTGTCATAGGCTAATTCTTGCTTATCTTCCGTGACCACCACCTTTTTCTGAGCATCTGCCCCGACGATTCGGGTCTTCAGCTTGAGCGAAATATTCTGGTCCCGGTACCAGTCCTCCTTCTTTGCGAGTAATTGCTCCTCTGTGATGTCCCCGGAAATGTACTCATTCAGCTGAATGCGCCAATAAAAGGGGAGGTCCTCATCTGTGACGATGGTGATATTTCCCTTTTTATCCTGTTTGCGGATATTTTCCGCTGCGGTAGTCCCGGCAACGCCATTGCCTATGATCAGATAATTTGCCATGTCAAACCCTCCCATCTATCGGCAAAAAGTTCATATTTTCCCTTATGATAAGTCCAAATCATAAATAAACAAGGAGATAAGTCGACTTTTTGGCCAGATCTCTGGGCCATAGCACCTCGTTTTCGATCATATCGTGCCCCTAAATTAATTTCAAAAACGTACAATCCCCATCGGTCATTGCGAGGAGTCCCCGGGCGCTTTTGGGGGTGACGAAGCAATCTCAACAATCTGGACCAAAAAATTTTTTTGACATGCGAAGGGTTTGGCTTTAATTTGAACCAAAACTGATTCTGAAAGGGAGGAAAATATGAGTTTCGATTCATACGAGGAAATTATCAAATTCGCCATTGAAAAAGAGAAGGAAGCCGCCGCTTTTTATGAGGACGCGAGCCGCCAGGAGCCTTATTCTGGGGCCAAAGAGACATTTGAGAGCTTTGCCAAAGAGGAAAAGAAGCACCGCGCCATGTTAGAGGATTTCCTAAAAGGCAAGAGGGATTTCTCAGATTATAAGTTCACCTGGATTCCAGACATGAAACGAAGCGATTATCTCGTGGATCTTAACTATGAGAAAGGGATGCCTTATTCTGACATCTTAAGGCTTGCTATGAAACGGGAGGAGAAAGCCCTCAAGTTGTACAATGAATTGTTGGAAAAGACCGATGAGAAGAGCCTGTCAAAAGTATTTAAGATGCTGTGCCAGGAGGAAGCCAAACACAAGCTCACCCTTGAGACCCTGTATGATGATCACATGGCAGAACTGGGTGACTGAAGCGCCTCCCTTTATCGACAAACTCTCGGCATATTGTACTCCTGCCGAATGTTCATGAGCTCATTTAGGGCCTTGCGCATGATGTCTTCCGCCTGGGCCTCTGTCTTAATGTCCCAGTCCTTCTCCACCACCGTGGGGAAAAGGCTCCGTGCCTTGGCCTCGTCCCGTTGGTCCCCATAGTTCAGGACCTCTAGCCACAGCCCGGCCAACGCATAGTTGGGATTCTTTGACTGCTGGGCTTTGGTCGCCTGCTGCAGAGATACATCGTGCTGACAATCCGCGAGTGCTTCCAGGCCTTCGAAAGCGTCATCGCCAATCTCCCGTCGCAATTTAGCAAGGTCGGCCTCGCGCTGTTGTTGGATCTGTCGATCCACCTGGCTGCCCGCCATGGCCCCAGCAGCGGCGCCTGCGGCGCCAGCATACACAGCGCCCCGCGCGGCGCTATCCACCGGGTCCCCGCCAAAAACGAGAGCACTCACTAGGCCACCCACGGCACCGGCCACCGCGCCCGATGTGGCCCCTCTTGCTGCCCCCTTTGCCGTGTAACTGTCACTGGCACAGCCAGCCACCTGCAAAGCAATCCACAGCGCAGCAGAGACTATCAACAGTAACCGATTACAACGATCTTTTCTTGCAGCAAACATATTCACCTCCATCTATTTTTTCCCACTAAACATAATGGGGATCTCTCAAGCCCATATCTCCCAAAACTTCCCTTTCCTTAGCCCGTCTTATTGTCGTTTCCGTCTGAAGACGGCGAATCTTTGAAGTCCGTAAAATGCAGCGGCTGATCTTTCTCCTGGGCCAAGTAAGTGGTCGTGGTGGGATAGGCAAATTTGATTCCCTCTTTTCTGAACTCCTGCATAATTTTTAGATTGACTTTTTGACTGAATGCCCGGGATTTCCAGAATTTGCCCGGGTGATACCAGTACATCATCGAAATATTTAGGGAATCAGGATTAAACTCGGTAAAGTAGACGCGAGGGGGGCGCTTGGGGTCCATCCCTTCATGCTCATCGAGAATCTCTTTTATGATATCAACCGCCTTTTCCACCTTTTCTGGCGGCGTATCGTATCTTAATGTAATGTTCGAGGACCTTCTAATGTACTGCCGTCGGGCCACATTTTCAATCTCTGCTCTTGCCATCTCCTCATTCGGAATCGTAACCTGAGGTCCCCTTAGGAGCCGCATTTTTGTGGACCGTAGTCCAATCTGTTGCACTATCCCATCATTCTCTCTGACGATGATCCTTTGGCCGACCCTGTACGGCCTGTCAGCAAGGATCATGAGCCCACCAATAAGATTCTCAATCGTCGGCCTTGCAGCCAGAGCCACGGCAAGACCGCCAACTCCCAGACCCGTAACGAGTGGTATCAGGGAGATACCAAGTTCTGAGAGCCCTTTAAAAAGGATAACGCCGGCGATGGCCAAGGCGATGACAGTGCAGGCCACTTTGGTCAGGCCGGCGTGAATGCCCTTTGGATCTATCCTGGGTGAAGTAATAATAGCGTTCGCCGCAAAGCGGCCAAAGGCCATAACGAACCATATGACAAAGATTAAGAAGAGCGCCCAGGTAAAACTTGCAATAATATCGTAAACCAATCCGCTCAGGCCAATATGGTCGTCGATAATGTACCCGGCAATTTGTACGATAATCGCTGCGCTCAACGGCCGCATCAAGCGGATCAAGCCTCGCCACACACCTGCCTCGTCTCGATCTTTGGTCCACCGCCGGATCAATGCATAGATCAATACGATCACCAAAAGACCCACTACCAGGGTGAGCATTGTGCCGATCCACTGCCACACAGCAAAATCGAAATAAACGCTTCTAGCCCAAGATGGCAGACTCTCGACTATTTGAACCGGGACCAATCCTCTGGGTGATGAACTATAGTATCCGTAGAGTCCTCCGGCTGGGCCCAGTTTCTTGATTGGTGCACCCGCGCGATATGGAAGGTGCCTTACTCTGGAGAAAAACTCCCTTAAGCGGTCAACCGTCTCCGCTGAAAACAGATATTCGCCCCGTAGCGGACCCTCCTCGACCCGGGCAATCATGATATCAGTATGCGGGATTCTCCATCGGGTGATTTCCTCGTTCATCAGGGCATCGGCGTCGGGGATTGCCTCGTAGGGGGGTAACTCTATTCTACTCAAAATCTCCGCCAGTAGCACGACCGCCTCCGGCCCCACCTCTTCTTTAAGTCTTTTGGGTATTTGACTCAGATCGAGGCAGCGTATTGCCTGAATGCGCAGGTCCCGTAATTCGCGTGTTACCTCACGAGAGAACCCCAATTCTCTCACTTTCGCCACGATGGGCATCGCATTTCGGATAATGGTCTGAAAGCTCTTCAGTGTCGCTCGCGGGCTCGACGTATCGGGCGCCTCCAAGGGATACCGTTCATTGGCCGCTAAGTTCGGTGTATTCACGCAAAGCGCGAGCAGTGTAAAAAAGTATATGTAAGTATTCTTCATCATACCTCCGCTTAGTCTTCCAGTTTCTACGTGTTGAATCATAAGATTTGCTGCACGCTAAGCATGAAGAAAGCCATAAAGCACTTAACCCATTCTTGCGAGACTGTCCAGCCGCTCCCGCATGCGGGGCGGAACTGAGGTGAAATGGATAATATAGCGCTTAGATGACCCCTCAAGAGGACGGATCACCTTGGCGTAAAGATCTGAGGTCTCTTCCTCCGCGGCCTCCAACTTTAACCGAAGCATGATGTTGGCGTAGCGTGGAAGGGGGTCTGCGGCCTCGAACACGGCCTGCCGTTGGGAGAGGCTGACCAGGGTGGCGGGCTGCGTCTTCTCGCCCAGATGCTTGTCCGTCAGCCGCACGTAGTGAACCGGCAGGGGTCTGGCAAGGGCCGTGAAGCGCGTCTCTTCCTCCTCGAGCACCAACTCCGGGTGTGCTTCGTGGCCCAGTAACTCACGACATGTGATGGCCTCCTGCATGCCTTTGGCGTGGACCTCAATCTCATCACCGAGGATGAGACCGCCTTTGGCGGCGCCCATCAGGGCAGGTGAGACGAGCACCTGCCCCCCTACGGTAAAGCTCTCGATCCGCGCCGTCAGGTTGACGGTCCCCCCCACGACGCCATACTTTGAGCGTTTTGTGGATCCGATGTTTCCCACCACCACCTCTCCAGTGTGGACAGCGATTCCCATCTCAATCTCGGGCCAACGCTTCTGGATGTTGTGTTCATTCACGGCCCCCATCGCCTTCTGCATCTCGAGGGCGCATCGCACAGCGCGCAGGGCGGCGTCCTCCATGGCCAGGGGGGCACCGAAAAGCACCAGGATGGCGTCTCCAATGATCTCATCGATGGTTCCGCCATGTCGTTGGATTGGCCCGACCATAGCCGAGAGATAATGGTTCAGCAAGGAGACGACCTGGGCTGCCTCAAGCTGCTCGGCAAGGGCTGTGAAGCCGCGAAGATCGGACATGAGCAGCGTGACTTCCCGTTTCTCTCCGCCGAGCTTGAGCCCGTCTGGCATGTCAAGAAGCGCTTCCACGATTTCGTCGCTCGTGTAACGGCCAAAGGTCTTGCGGATAAACTGGTTTCGACGCTCCAGTTGCTCGTAAGAGTCCTTGAGTTGCTGGGTCATACTGTTGAACGCCACAGAAAAGTCCCCCATGAAATCAACCTTCTGCTCCAGGTCCCCTGCAGCGATCTGTTGGGTCTTCCAGGTCAGGTGCTTAAGATTCGATTGAAGGGCCTTAAAGGATTGGACCACCGCCATCCGGCCCAACAGCGGGGGAACCTCCAGTTCTCCCTGAGCAATCTGATCCATGGCGTCAACGAAGGGTGCGAACTCGGTGAGAAAGCGATTCAGGAATGTGATGAGCTGGTGCATTTCGTTGTCCGGGAGGTCATCAGGTATGGGGATCGGTGGGGGGACGCTACCTGTGCGAAGGTAATGAAAAGTAGCGGTAATCTCGTCGATGAGCTTTTCTTCAATGGAGATCATCACGGCGCCTCATTTGGGGTTCACGGTGAAACGACAGACCCGATCCCCGGTGCCCCAGCAATCAACTTCCTTGACAGTGAAATCCTTTCCCGTGTAGGCGAGCAGCAGGCCCGCAATAAACCCCTCGTCATAGATGCAGATCTCCTCCGAGCAAATGGGGATGCCCGAGCAATCCAGGTCCTCCGCCACTGTTACCACGAAAGAGCCTCTCTCCCAGTCGGCGGACTCCACCCGGAAGATCCCGATACCGAACTCCTTCATGGTGCGCTGCAGGTCGGCAAACAAGCCATTCAAATCCTTCTTCTCGGTGAGGATGTTCTCGCAGTATTCTTCACCGGCCTTCTTTCCAGCCTCGAAGAAGATCTTGTCAGCCTCTTCCACCCCATAATCCCGAATGAGAACGTCCCGAAGGGTATATTGCATCAGGCGGTACACGGCCACGTGAACCATGGGGCCGAGATTGGGACGCCCTTTTTCAATGTCGCCCAACATGCTCCATTCAAATTGGCTTTCGTCTCGTTCTTCCTTAAACATTTTTTCTCCTTAGCTTCTCTCAAGTTTGGAAAGAACTCCCCTTTCGGAAAAATGGGGGACGCCCTTCAGATTTCCACTTTCCAATTTTTCATCATGAAAAGCGCTCCCAATTTACTTAGGTCCTGACCCGAACACTCTCTTTGAAAAGTATTGCTGGCAAATGAGCACCAGAAGCAGCCCGAACAGAAAGATCACGATCAACAAGATAACCCTCCATATGGTGTGATCCACAAACTTTTCACCCGTTTTTTCAGCCCGTTCCATTGAATCCATGAAAACAGTCATTGTTTTTTCCCAACCCGCAGAAGAGACAACTTCCTCCATCGTCCGGAGCAGGCCATCCACTTGTTCAATCATGCTTGAGGCCTGCACCATGGTCTCCTGGTAGTCTTTAATGTCGAACGGCTCCGAAGGCTCTTTAGCAGGCTCCTTGGGCTGCCCCATGCCTAATTTGTCCGTTAAGGAATTGGCTGAAGTGACCAGATTGTTCGCTGTCGTCAGCGTCTGATTGAGGTCTGCAAGCAAAGGGCGCACGCCCTCCTCTTGAGACGCCAGATCTTGCATCAGGCTTTTCCGTTCAGTGGCCAACCCATTCATCACCTGATCAATGGTCGCCTTGCGCTCAACGGTGACCCGTTGCATCACATCTTCGACGATTTCTCTGCGAAGCACAGCCACCCTATCCATGGCTTGATTAATCGCCTTGTCGCGCTCTCCAGAAATGAGACCAGGCAGATTTTCCATCTCTTTGGACACACGCTCAACAGAGCCTGAGACCTGGTCCATGTTGGTTAGCAATCTTCCCACATCCGGATTTCTGAGTAGCTGGCTCACCCAGACGTTCGCAAAATCGCCTCCCAGCAATGGCAACCGGGTCCCCAGATACATGGCCCGTTCCACGAGCAGTCGCGTCTCTTCCACCTGTTGGGTCACCTGCCGAACGGATCCAAACAGACCACCAGACTGTACCGCCTTTACGAGTGTGGATTGCTGTCGACCAGCGGACAAATCGCTGAATCGGAGATAGTGGAAAAAAAGCTGTTCCGGGTGCCTTTTCCGAAAATCCCGGATCATTCCCCCAAGCTCCTCTTGCTGACGAGGTGTGAGCACCTGAGCAACGATGCGCCAGATATCCGACTCCAGTTGCCGGTACCCCCTGACAAATGGTTCGGCTGGCTTTCCCCATTCCTTGAGCCAGTGTTCCTCGAAAACCATTCGGCCCATCATCGCCAGAGCCGCCATGTCCAGCATCGCCACCTGCGGGTTCGGTCCGGCGGCAATCGTAAAAACCGAAGTCATAGAGTAGGTCAGATTTTCATGAGCAATGAGCTGCACCTCTGGGCTTGGGGCATACTTCTTAAGATCTTCAAAGGACTGGGACAGGATGACAGAGAATCGATCAGCAAAGCCCATCACCTGGGACTGCAGTTCTGCCTCTGTGATGCGAGGGTCTTCTTTCTTCTTTGCTTTTTTGCCTCGGCTAAAGTCCTGTGCGACCACCTCGAAAGGCAGCGTAACCATGGCGAATCCGAAGGCGATCACAAGAATCATCCCTTTCGCCGTTATGGCTCGCAAAAAAAGTTTTAATATGCCCGGTTTGTAATCCATGATCTCTCTCCTTTCTCACACGTAGTGGGCATCAGGGCTCCAATAACAGAGGACATAACTAAAGCCCAGTCAATGGTTGATCCTCAAAATTGAAGTCATTTGATAGTTTTCAGCACGCCTGACTTTAGACTCAGGATGTAGGCCTCTCGTATCGATATGGAATAGAGGCTCATAATGACCTGATTTTGCATTTCACTGAGCTCCATTTTCACATCTTCGTGAGAGCTCTCTATGGGCTTTTTAAATTTTTCCTCCAGGGCAAGTATCAGTGCTTCACGTTTCTCGGGTATATCGAATCCCGGGTAATAGGCCTTTATAGCGTACAATCGGTGCTTTTGGTCGAAGAATACTTCTAACTTCTCAACAAGGCGGCCGAAGTTTACCACAACCCCCATTTCCGTTTCAGGCCCCATACGCTTCTCTGTTTGGACCACCGAACTTACGTCACCCTTGGTCATGCCAAATTTCAGCCCATAAAAGTCAAAATCTTGTGAATGCCCCATGGCTGGAACCACAAACAATAGAAATACGGATACTGCCATAACTTTTTTCATAACTCTCTCCTTTCCTTTCATATAGGTTTAAGCGCACTTTTCCCCCTCACCTACGGAGGCGTTCTAAAACGAAAGCAGGACGGGTTGGGAACCACCTCGCCGCGGAGCAACAATCCTGCCAGGCCCCATTCTATCGTTCGGGGTTCGCCCTCAAAGATGAAGTGGGCCCGAACGCTCCAGAGGTATTTTTTCGAAGGTTCAAGAGGTTCCTCCAGTTTGTGGTACGGCAACGTCAAGCGTCCACGGGCATACACCAGTTCGCCCGAGCTCGCGGTCATCGTTTTCCATATGCGTAGTTCATACCTGACATCTTCAATCCGACTCAAAAACCCCTCCTGGTCCGCGTCGTGATCTTCCTGCCGAGGAAAAGGTTCCCACCGAAGGGTGGGTTGGAGGGAGTCCGCCTCGACAAATTTGCCCCAGAGGGCGAACATTCCCTTTTTAACCAGGGGATACTGCGGCTGAAGCCCCACTTTCGGCGTCCCGCAACCAGCAAGAACAAAGAGAAATATCAGAACGAATATCGGGTATCGCACCCTCCTCCTGCCCTCCCCCTTGAAGGGGGAGGGTTGGGGGTCACCTAGCCGGAGGCGTCCCGTCTGACTTTTGAGGCTCCCCATAATTCGTAGTTGGCTATATTGCGTATATTCTGTCATACTCATTTCTTCGGTAGAGGATAAACAAGGAAGACATCATCGACCACCTTCTCCGCGAGAAGCGGGATACAGGAGATCATATCATCGTAAAAGTCCTGACCCTCATTTTCGGCCCATTCCGTGTATTTCCTTTCCTCGCTTTTACATTCCACCGTGTCTTCTAATAATACGTCGTTGTCCTGCTTCCTGATTAACCGCACCCGTATCTCAAGGAACGCAGATGAAGAGGGATCAATGGTGTAAAGCCCCCACAAGCCACCTTCCTCCAAACGGAGTTCCAGAACCGTATCGATCCCTAGAATGTCCAGTTGATCGTACGCAACAACTTCTTTGAGGTCTTTCGGACCAATACCTGGCAGCGCAACAAACTTCAATCCTGTTCGTTCGGAGCCCAATCGCACAATCTCATCCTGGAAGAGGCCTCGAGTATCAAATGCATCTAATCTGTCAGCGGCTTGATCGATCGCCACCTCTGCCTTCTCCACTTCTTTGGCGGGCACCGCCTTCACGGTTCCATACACCATACCCACTGGGGCAGTGATGGGTACTAACAACAGGCCAATAATGGTTCCACCCGGGATGGGAGAGGCGGCCCCGGCTACCACAGGCATCGCCGCACCCACCACAAGCCCCCTTCCTGCACCGCCAATCACTCCCTTAGCCGGCATCCTGAATTTTCGTTCAGCGCTGTATGGGGCAATGACTACTCCCACATTTACCATGTTGGAACGGACCTTCTCAACGGCATCAGGGGGCAGGGTATAGATTTTCGGCGTATGGGAACAACCTGTCATACCCCAAGTTACAGTTGCGAACGCAAGACATATTGATGAAAGGAGAATATTCCGTTTCATGGTCACCTATTCATCACAAATCAAGTTGCTCTATAACGCTTACTTACCGGCCTTCGTCTTTACCCAAAAACCCACCCGTCATTCCCGCGAAGCTTGTCCCTGCGAAGGCAGGGAGCGGGAATCCAGTAGCAGTGTTTATCCTCATGAGGCTCTACCCCATCCACTAATGGGTTTCAGCAGTGCTCTGCCAAAACATAACCTCATGATGCTCACTTGCCGGCCTTCATTCGCCGCTTTAACACAAAAGCTATCAGCGGGTAGGACAGCCAGGAAGCCTCCCAGATCCAGGGTCCAATAAAAGCACACGGGAGGGTAATGAGTGCAGTAATCGGCTCGGCCAGGATTCTGATTTGAAGATTACGAGCTTCCTGATCCGTGAGATCAGCAGAGATAAGCCGGCGATTCTTGATGGCATAGGACCAACCCAAAGCCGCTGCAATACCCACCAGGGCCGCCGTGCAGCTCTCAAATGCCCTCGTGCCAGAAGATGCTTCCAGGGTCGCCCCGACCCGGATCGAGTAGAGAAATAACAATAAGAAAAAGATTTGCAGGATAGATAATGCCGTGTGGAAGCCGTCGGTTCGGTCCAAGTTACCAAACAGGGCGTTGTTTTGCAGCCAGTAGACGATCGCAACCACCACCCCAATCATGACAATGATGAAGGTCAAAATTTCTGATGTAAGCATGGCCGTTATGGAATCCCAATGCCAATCACCCTCACCAGGTCTTGGAATCAGCATAAACGCGCGCCATATGACTATGGCAAAAACCACGTCGATCAATGTCTCGAGGCGTCGCAACTGACGGGATTCCCGTTCCAGTTTGGCCAAATTTTCCACAGCTTCTTTCATTCCTTATCACCTCACGATGTTTAATGAGCTTAAACCTGTAAGATCCTACATAGTCCCCTCTATCAAACGGAGGACCGAGGCCTGCCCGCCATCGGCTTCGCCTGCGCCGTCCCGACCCAGAAGGGAGCCGGGCAGGCGAACCGGGCGGGGGGATTTTAAAGAAATTAAGCCATTATTTCCTTAGCCAAGTTTAATCTATATCCCCGTTGTGAGACTCGCCAAAAGTTTCCCCTTTCTGCGAAGCGTGCCGAAGCTTGTTTCGCAGCATTTCAATATGCACGCGAAGGCCGTATAGTCCTTCAGCATACCCCAAAGGCACTGCCACTTGAGACACTTTTTCTTCGATTTCGTCCAGCTTCACCAGAAGCTCTTGCAGCCGTTCGGCCACTTCTTCCTTGTGGATATCGGGATCCACCGCATCCAATTCTGCATACCAACGAAAGATTCTACGTCGCATCCTCCACCGATATAGAGGAGGGATGACTTTAAAAAGCGGGAAAAAAACCACGATGATCGGTACAAGCATGATCTTCATTCGGGTAATGAAGTTGGCTACCCAGAAGGGAAGATAGCGTTGCAGGAAAGGGGGGCCGGATTCATAATAGCGCTCCGCCTCTTCGCTCAATTCGAAGTCCAGATACTTGGGTGACGGAAACTCTCCCTGACGTTCAAACTCAGTACCAGACTCGTGTGTTTCCTCTGCCGCCTGCATGAGCAAATTGACCAGGGCAGGATGCAGATCCGATCGTGCCACCAGTTGAGTGGTCGGGGCAATCAGGGTCAGATGCTGAGAGGGGATGTTGGCTTCCAAATCGACCACGCCTTCGGGCACCCTTAAAAGATACAGGTACTGAAAAAGGAACGTGTAAGCTTCCGCCCGCGGCATACCCACAAGTTTCACTGACTTTGAGTCAAGCAGTTTAATGACGTAGGGGGCACGGTGTGTGGAGACAAAAAAGGCCACATCTACCTCACCCTTCAAAAGCATTTCGGCTGCACTTTGATAGCCAAGGGAGAGGATTTGTGTATTCTTTGTATTGATGCCGTTCAACTTGAGCAAGTGCATGGTCAAGATCTTGGTTCCTCCCCCTTCTTCTCCCACAGCAAGCCGCATCCCCTTCAGACCCGAAGTACGCTCTATAGCCAGGTCGGTGCGGTGAAAAATCCACAACGGCTCGAAAAAGAGGCTGCCCAGTGACACGAGATGTCCGTTTTGAACCAGCGACTTCAAACCACCCTGAACAAATGCAACTTCGACCCCATCATTCTCCGCCTGAAGCAGTTTGAGGTTTTCTGCCGAGCCTGCCGTGGTTTTAATGTTCAGGGTAACGCCTTCCTGGGCCATGAATTCTTGATAGGCTTTCGCAAAAATGAAGTTGGCGCCTTCTTGCGGGCCGCAAGCGATGGAGATGGCCCTTGGCGGGGCTGGATCGACAAATTGAAAAGCGACAAGGAATCCTATGATCGTAAGCCCGATCGCCGGCAAAAAAATTTTCAGCTTTTCTCGACGCGTCAGTTCTTCTCTTTCTCTGAGTTTCGCTCTAATTCTGTCTCTAAGCCTGGCCATCTGAAAGCCTCCTCCAGGATCTAGAAAATCACCTTAAAAAAGCCCATTCAATTCCCCATTGAGAGTCATTCTTCTGTTTGTATCATCAAGCAGAAACCAAATTTGCAAACTAATGCATGATCCAGACCCTACTTCCGCTTTTCGTAACACTAAATAATTAGGTGTGTTTGTAAGTCACATTGCTTACTAGATTCCGGCTGCCCGATTTTACAAAACGAATTGGTCTCCACCTAGCCTAGACCATCCAGGACATGGTGTCGGTATCATGCATCCGGAATCCGGTATCTGGTATCCGGCATCTGTTCGCGCGCAGCAATATCTTGTTGATCCACCAATTCATTGGTTTCAGTTGAAGGCTCTCCACCTTATCAAAACGCTCTCTAATTCGTGGGCACAGTCACAATGGGCGCTCCCGCGCGACCTCCGGTTTCTGTCAGTGAAAACAGTATCATTGAAAATGCAAACACGCGCTTGGAAGGCAAATCCCGATCGTCTATCCAGAACCATCGCTTACGATATCGTACCCCCACATAGGCATCAGCGGGAAGTGAATCACCGTTCTTAATACGAATCAACGGAGGGAATTGTGAGGCGGCTTCCTTCGGAGGAGCGGTGACACGGCCTTCAGCAACATCTTTCTCCGGCACCTCAATATGGGATGCCAGCTCGATCATGATTTTCAGCATGGAGCGGGTTTGAATGGCGATTTCCTTGTCATCAGTGGCAACAGATCCGTATACAACACGAAATTCCCAACTATCCGGATTTAATCCAAGAATCCGCCGGACATTCTTCATCTCCATAAGAATCTCCTCACTGGGCTCCCTGCCGAAAAACATAACTATCGCCTTTTTCTCTCCTAGCGGCTTAACCCGCGCGCTGAGACCAGCTGATGTTTGGATCTTTCCAAGTGCCTCGAGAAGACTGTTAAATCTGGGGTCCAGGGAGCGACGCATCAGCTCCGCGCCGGACCTATTTTCGATACCGTTGATGGTCTGGACACTGATCCGAAACACAAATTCCACCGGCCAGCCGGCCTGCAACAGTGCTAAAATGCCGCTGACAGGCAGTGGTGTCATCAGGTTTTCGGTAAATTTTTCTCCTACCAGCGGGGTGTAGGTAATTGTGGGCCGGTCCGTATATCTGCCACGACCACCCACAATTTGACTATCTCCCGGGATAAATGCGTTCCAACTGGCCCCCGCTTCCAGTTCTGTTTCCAGAGAATATGTGTTAATGATAGAGGCAATATCCAAAAACACCGGGGCATGCACATAGCGAAGTCTTACTAGGTTGAGCAACATCTGTTTCTCCCACGAGTCCGAAACGGCCTTGATGTAATCGAATCGGTCACGCGCGACAGTCTTCGGTCCGATACCGCCACACCCTGTTGATAAAAACAAGGCCAGAATGATAAAGATACCCGTTAAATGAAATTTCTTTCGCACCGCTTCATCCTCCGCGCAACAACCCATTCCTCTATACTCTACATGGCGCGCCGCAGTTGTTGACGCGATTTTTTAGCTTCCACTATGAAAGCATAATTACGAAGGCGGCTGCTCTATGCTCTTTGCCCTATGCTTGCCCTGAGCCAGTCGAATGCGTCGAAGGGCCCTCTGCGACCGGAATCTTTGCCTTTGCCCC
>Ga0209427_10001418_pt1 | contig 27639 bp, 28 predicted proteins | sample DeeMarSWOR136_30_FD_187465 | JGI IMG/M metagenome (GOLD analysis project Ga0209427, IMG submission 187465) | Marine sediment microbial communities from White Oak River estuary, North Carolina - WOR-1-36_30 (SPAdes) (version 2) | ecosystem: Environmental > Aquatic > Marine > Intertidal zone >...
GGCTGACATAGATGGAGACGGCAAGGTCTTTCCCAGTGATGCCATGATACTGCTTGGGGAATGGAAAAGAAAAGACTGTCCTGTTATTGAGTGAGATAGGTATAGATTTATTTATTAGCCATATAATAAAGGGGATACAAGATGAAAAAGTTTGCATTAAAAGTATTAATGTTAGTCGCAGGCTTATTTTTGCTGTCAACATCACATGTGTGGGTAGATGGTATCTGCGAGGCTGATCTGGATTATGACGGCAAAGTCCTTCCCAGTGATGCCATGATATTTCTTAATGAGTGGAAAAAAAAAGACCGTGATCCTACTAGCCCAGCACCAGTGCCTAAGACAGGAAGTACCATAGACGATGCCACTGGTGAGGATGGAGGTTTACGGAAGGGAGTTACATGGCCAAATCCAAGGTTCACAGATAACGGAGACGAGACCGTAACTGATAATTTAACTGGTCTCATGTGGATAAAGAATGCCCAGCAGATTTCAGGTAGAACGACATGGTCGGAAGCCATAACTGCCTGCAATGATTTAAACTTTGCTACCCACACCGACTGGAGACTTCCTAATGTGAGGGAACTCCAGAGCCTGATTCACTATGGCTATTACGATCCTGCCATACCTAATACTGAAGGTAATGGTAAGTGTACAAATAGTGGAGACCCTTTCACCAACGTGCAGTCCGGCTACTACTGGTCGTCTACTTCTGTCGCCCATAGTAATAACCTAGCCTGGATCGTAGGCATGCGCACTGGCTACGTTGATCACAACGGTAAGTCAGCCACCTACCCTGTGTTGCCAGTACGAGGAGGACAATAGATTATTCGATTCGGCAAGTCTTCTAAAAGGCAGGGGTTTGATATAGCTCCTGCTTTTCTTTTATAAACAAGATAGAGTATGGTTTTTGTTCTCTCTATGAGAGTTAATATTACCGAAGAAACTGTCGAAAAACCTTAAAACCCTGATTTTGTCCTTTGTAACTATTTGATTTTATTATGTGCAATATTCACAAAAATGGCAAAATTGAACTTTTTCGACAGTCTCAAATCAAACATACACTCCAAAATTTAGTCCAGTCTTGTAATTAAACAAGTGTCAGATTCAACCTAAACTTGAAATTAATTCTGCCCAGATTAAATCCTGGGCTCATTACACCCTAATCTTCAACAATACCCTTTAGTATCTGCTGAATGGTGTATTTGGGCTTTCCCAGAACATTTATTGTTTTTGACAAATCTCTGGTAATATCATAGCCAAACATCTTTAGATAGAGAGGTGGTATGGGTGATAAGCCAAGCTTCCACAATAACCAGACTACCCGCAGCGTAAGCTTTTCAGGAAGCTTGATGGGGGAAGGTCTTTTTTTACCTAGTTTTGCCGCTTCTGAAAACATCTCTATGAGGGGCATTGTTCCTTCTGAAGCAATATCAAAAATTCCTTCTTTGCCTATAGCATGTAAACAGGCATCAATCACGTCATTCACGTGAACAAGCTGTATAGGGGGGTTTTTATCTCTGAGGGTAAAGAAACGTCCGGTTTTTGATGTTGCCTTGAGCATATCTCCCATACCGGCTCCACCACCATTCCAGCAGACAATAGCAAGTCTGAGTAGTGCTACCTTGAGTGCATGGTCTTTGGCTGCCTTTATGAAAATGTTTTCTGCCTTAATTTTATTCTGTGCATAAATATCATCCACAGGATTGAGATAGTACCCATTGCTATCATGGATTCCACCTTCTCTGTTTTGATCACCATAGACTCGACCACTGCTTGCAAAGACTATATTTTTAACTCCCCTTTTTACGGCATACTCTGCGATATTCCTAGAGCCATTTAGATCTATATCGTCTCTTGTTGTGGGATCCATTTTAGGTTTTGTACAAAATGCTAAGTGTATAATTGAATCTACACCGTTTTTTTTAATGAGGTCTCCTATAGATGGATCCCGAACATCCACTTTTTTGAATCTGTATTCTGGGAGCTCAAAATTACTCACACAATCAATGCCTATAAAATCAATACCCTCTTTTAGAAATCTTAGAGCCATTCTTTTACCAATGTGTCCTGAAGCACCTGTTATAAGAATCATGGGTTTTCCTCTTTTTAGAATGTATATCACATGGTATCAATTTCCCATTATTATACCCTATAGAAGTTATGTCAAATTATATCTGCACTTCCACTTGAGATACTTTCCTTCGGGATGCGTTGATGAGACCGGTTGGTTTCCACAAAGTATCCACCCTCCTCAGGATGTAGTTTAAGATTAAGCAAAGACTTTATCTCATCTACTGTGATCATTTCCACCTCTCTATTTAAGGAGTTTGTCAAGACTGGATGGCAAAGTGTCCTCTTTTTGCAAGGCGGTAGAGCTGGTTAGATATTTTAAATTGACTATATACCAAAGATAGGATGTGGGAAGACCGTTGAGAAGTAGATACTGTTTCCATAATATTTATTTATAACTGCATTTTAGTTCATATCGTATAAAATTGTCACTCCATGTTCTTGATTAGAATCCATGTTTTTTTTGCTCAAGACCAAACTTGGTAAAATCTCTATCATGAAGCCCTAGATTAACCCTCACATCCTCAATGGTAATAAAGGTTTTGTAATCTTCTTGAACATTTTCTACCACTGCTTTCTTCCAAAACCAAAACCCAAATTTATTTTGCCACTCGATATGCAGGGTCTTCCAGAGTTCTCCTCTTTTATCAAAATACTCTATTTTTAAAGGTATAAAGTAGTGCTGCTCAATCCAACTGACTCTTTTTCCATATCGTATATCCTTTTTAAGAGGAATACTCTCAACTATATAACATGTTTTGCCTTCATACTCTTCACTTTTCAAAAGCTCATGTTTCTCTTCTCCAACCTTGATTTCCAAATAATCTGTAAGGTAAAAATCTGATTCAGCAGGAGGTCTAAGTCGCTCAGTATTTGTAATTCTCGCAGTACCTGAATGAAGCAATTTATACCAGAATACCTTTTCCCTATTCTTATAATTCCAGGTTAAAATAGCTGTTCCATAGCTATCGGGGGGATCAATATATCTTATGACTGATTTATCTATAAATCCATCTTTACCTTTAAGGTTCTTCCTCTTTTCCATATTCTTCATGGTATGCCTGCCCTTCTCCCAGGAACGAGAGATTATATAGTCTTTTCCTCTATCCCTTTCGCTTACCATAGTCATGATCTTAAAACCATCCATCTTAAGGGGAGGGGTTGTAACCTCTTTCAGCTGGGGTTTCTTAGCAACCTGCGACATTTCTCCTGTTTTAAGAATCTCTAATGGAGCTACCTGTTTAGCTTCTCGAACCACTTTCTTTGGGGAAACAACCATCGTTTGAGCTAGAAAGTCTTTCTTATCCAGTTTATTTTGAGCAAATAGATTAACCTGGCTTATGGGAAAATAGAACTCTAATAATGTTTTTCTATCTCCGTAGAAGGAGTGTGCTGATGATGAGAGGTCAAAACTGAAACCATCGATTTCCCTTTTTATCATGAAATGGTTATCCAGATATAATAGCGCTTTGGATATAATAGAGTCAAAGAATCTTTCAGCTACCTCCTTAGAAGTGGCATCTAAACAGGAAAAATCTGTAGGATAGATCAAGTGGGTATGAAAATACTTCTTTTCTTCATGATCGGCGATCGAGGCAAAACAGGTAAAATTGCCTAAGTTAATACCACTTACCGTAGTTAACTCCTTCTTCAATCTTTTTAAATGTAATCGATAGAGTAGTAGATCGAATCCATATTTTTTACGAAGTATACTATCGAGTTTTCTAAACTCAAGTTCCTGCAGCCTCTCTTTTGCCAGTACCGCAAAGGTACTCTCAGGATATTTTGAGAGCAACTCCTTATAACCTTCTATAGTATCCATTTTCTCATAGCGTTTAAATTCTACCTGTTCGATCTTAACACTAGCTTTGAAGACATGTCGGTTATGAGGATACCTCATCTTAAACTCCATGTAGCCTTCGACGCTATCTGCGTGCTCATAAGGTGAAAATTCTAAATTTTCAATCTGCAATTTAGCGTCTTTAACGAAAAGGTTTTCTGGATAGAGAGCAATGAATTCTCTATATCCTTCTATGGTGTTCTGAAGTTTATAGGGTTTGTACTGTTCCTCATGGAGTTGAAATTCTCTCAAGTCCCTGTCTCTTTGGAAAAGAACACCGCAGCCCTGCAAAAATAATAAGCTAACAATCACTATGAAATAAGCACATCTCTTAAACATATCCATCTCTCAAGATTCGGGTTACGAGTTGCATGTTGCTCGTTACGCGTTTCGTGTTGAAAGAAAGCTAATGGTGAAAAGTCAAAAACTCGTAACACGAAACTTGTAACCCGCAACACTTTGCTTGTGGAAAAACGTTTTTCTGCGATTATCCGCGAAAATGCGTCCTATCTCACTCCCTCTTCACAAACTTCCCTTTGCAGTTTCATGAACTTTTTCTTAAACTTCTCATCCCTGAGCTTAGGGTGAAGCACCTGGATCATGGTGATGATCTCACAAGCCTCATTTCCTTTTCCCAGTTGGTTGAGCACCTTTGCAGTGTGGTATCTTGATTCAAACCAGTAATAGCTACCTACCTTTAACCCACTGGAAAACTTTCTCCAGGTAGTAAGTGCCTCTTTCCACTGACCTTCCTTTTCATAGATCAGACCAAGATTGTATATGGCATCAGCCGACTGGGGATCTCTTTTTAATTGCTCTTGATAAATCGCCCTTGCTGTAGCTATCTGGTTTTCGTCTCTGTGAATCTCAGCCATCCTCAGCTGGATGGGATCATAGAATCTTTTATAGTTTGTATTCTCCGAGGCAATGGATGAGAGTTTGTTGTATACCATGAGCGCCATTTCTGCCTGCTGGCTCGCCAGGTTGGTATTCCCTTTATTTCTTGAGCTCTTTGATTCTTCATAAAAATTATTCGCACACTCTTGTAAGAGAGTCCATCGATTAGAGTCGATGGCGCCTTCTTTGAGGAAGCTGTTGATCTCCTCCTTTGCTTCTTTGAGCATCTGCAGTCTCTGGTAACACTCTATCCTCAAACTCTTCGCCTTTAAGTGAAGCTGCTTATTAAAAGGAAACTGCCTTTCAAAACGGTTAAGCTTTTGAAGTGCCTTCTTATAAGTTCTTTCAGGCCCATAGATATAGAGTTTGGCCTGTAAGAGAGTAATGTGTGCCTCCAGTTCTTTTGTATCTTTACCCTCCTCTTGCTTAAGTACTAGCTTTTGATATTCCTCAAGTTGCTTGAGGGTGTCTTGATATATTTTCTTTGTACTTCTTGACTGACCTAATCCCTCTCTATTTAAAGATTCCAATTTATCTATATTAGATTGTACTATATAATACTGTGCCTCTTTATAATTGGGAGAATCTTTACCTACCAGGGAAAATTCCTTGAGAGCCTTTTTAATCTTTCCCTTATCCTGATAGTATTTACCTATTTGAAAATGTGCCTCGCTCTTATCCTTGGGGTCAGTACAGTGCTCCAGATAACTTTTAATTGCCTCAATATACCGTACATAGGTGCTATTGCTAGAATTTCCCTTGTAACTGTTGGCAGCTGCCACATAGTGCAAACAAGCAGCTTTACCCGTAAAAGCGGAATGGGGAAACTGCTTAAAAAGAGATTCAAAACAGGATGAAGCGTCCTGCCACTGCCCCTTCTGGCAATAACAGTATCCTAATCGGAAATAGACATCATCCATACGCTTTTTAATCAGATGGTCAGAAGATGAGTAGAGACGTTTGTAGTACATAATGGCTTTATCATACTGTTTCTGATTAAAATACCAGTCGGCAATAGCCAGGTATCCTATAGGACCCAGTTCAGTATAAGATAGATCATCAAGCATGGAAATATGTTCACCTACGAATCGGTAAATCTCCACTGCCTGCCTTTCATCGCTTTCAGCCAGCTTTTTCAACTCTTGCAGGGCATCACGGTAATAGCCTTTGGTAGCCTTACCCTGCTTATTTCCCTCCTTTTCTGAAAGGGCAATGATAATTTTAACTCGTAATTTTTTGAGTTCAACATCCATTATCTGAGGGATGTTTTCTTCACTCAACTCCTCCCGAAAATTTTTTAACTGATTTAAAGCTGATTCATAGTTTCCCGTAAGATAGTTGATCATCACCGTTTCGTACCTGCTTCGCACATATAAGGCATCATCTCGTTTTATCTTCCCTATGACCGAGTTTATATCATGTAGAGCTTTATCATATTCCTGCATCTCCTTATAGCAGAGTGCACGACCGAAAAGGCTTTTAATAATAATCGATTCCTCTTTAAAATCAATAAAGGCGCGGGAAAAGCCACTAACTGCCTCATCTAGTAATTCTTCACGAAAAGCATCATTAACAGGATAAAGAAGACTGCTATAGTATCCATTCCAGCTCAGCCAGTAGTTGGAAAGAGAGATCAAGTACTGCGGCTGCTGCCATTCAGGTGAATGAAAGAAAGCATCGCTGTCCTTAATCTGGTCCAGCTTATTTTCCTGAAAATCATCTATCTTCTTCTGGTTATGGGCTAGAATTTCTTTAATGATATCCCTGTTTGTTAAAAACAGAGCCCTGGCTTCTTCTCTTGCTGTTTTATGATCAGCCTGCTGCTCAAGTTCAACGATTCTGCTGACACACTCTCCGGATTGTGAGAGGATGAGTTTTTGAAGACTGAAGGTAAACTGGTTTGTCCTTTTTGCCTCCAGGCAACAGGATTGAAGTATAGTAAGGGCAGCCCTCATCTCTTTAAATGAACTGATATGATTAACCTTAAGTCCACTCACGGCACCTGAGAGAGATGAGGCTTCCACTCTCTGAGAGGAATAGTGGGAAATTAAAAAAATGAGGAATAGTACTACTAGATTTTTGATCAATCGCGTAGGTAAATTCAAAGTATAAAAAATCCCTTTCTGGATGCAGGTAAAGATTAGCAGAGTTATAATTAATGCAAAATCAAAAATGTAAAATGCAAAATTTTGAGTTTTTAAAATCTGCGGATATCTGTGAAAATCTGCGTCCTAATTTTATTTTTCTCATCCCGGGGAAATCGCAAAGACAATGTTTGTCTTCTTCGCTTTTAAGCAGGTATTGTAAACTCCAATTACATGTTTATAGGGCACCTTAGATTCTGGCTCAATCACTAGCATGATCTCTTGAGGCAGCATATTCAGATAGGATAAGAGATCTTTATAGGTATAGACTACCCGTTCCTGTAAATAAATCTTAAGCTGTGTGCCCTCTTTAATAAGCTTTATCCGCAACTTTACCACTTCCCAGTCCTTTTGCTGATCTGCGACACCATGAGTGTCACTTTCAGGAAGTATATTTTCTAAGACTCCTTCCGGCTTCTCAAGCCTGATGGAGAGGATAAAAAAGAGCAAAAGAAGGAAAATGACATCAATCAAAGGAGTCATTCTGACTGCAAAACTGAACGTGCTACCTGTAGCTTTGGTCGGAATTTTCATTGCGTTCATCCTTTTCTAGTGGAGCTACTGGCTCTTTATAGGCCGAAAACTCTATACGGGTGATGCCTAGGGCAGCAATCTTCTGCATCGCCTTTTGCACAACATCATAGGGAATATTCTCGTCTCCCCTAAACTGGACTGTGCTTCTTTGAGGATAATCAACTGTCTGCCAGAGCGCATCCTCCAGATTATCAAGAGTAACTCTCTTTCTCCCTAAAAAGATAAGCTCATCCGATTTTACGATTATAAGTATTTTTGGTACGAGTTGTTCCCGTGTTTCTTTAGCTTCATCTGCTTTTGGTAAATCCACTTTTTTGATGAGGACCTCGGAGAAATTGATCATCATTACGATAAAAATAGTGATGAGAAAAATTACATTGATAAGGGGGATCATATTCACCGTGAGTGAAGACCACTCTCTTTTTCTATAGGTACGCATGATTATTCCCTTTGGTTACTAGATTTGAATGAGGCTACTAGTTCCTCTGCGGTAAGCGATGCCTCTCCGGTAAATTCATCGACGCGATTTTTAAAGATGGCAAAAAAGTAAAGAGCAGGAATTGCTACAATTAAACCCATGCAGGTGGTAACCAGTGCCTCAAAGATACCACCTGCCAGCTGCTTGGGTTCAATGGCACCGGTTACCTGTGATATTTCGTTGAAACAGCGAAGCATGCCAATTACGGTTCCCAAAAGTCCCATCATGGGGGAGATGTTACCGATGACATTTAAGTGTTCAATTTTACGAGCTATCCGGGCTCTGAGTGCTTCGCTGGCATCTTCCATGGCTTTAATCATTGCCTGATAGCCAAACTCAGCCTCGTTTAAACCGGCAATCACTACCTGGGAGAGGAAGGATGTTCTCTCCTGATCCAGTTTCTTAAGCTCTTCAAGCTTGTGGTCCCTGATAAGTTTCCTGAGTACAACAACATCCCTCGGTGGAGTGAGTTTTGTTCTCCTGATGGTGATAGCATAATCGATTACCAGACCAAGAGCGACAATTGAGAGCAGAATAATTAGATACCCTACAATCCCTCCTTTCATAATGAGCTGGAATAAGCTCATCTTCTTCCCCTTCTCCCCCTGCTCTTCTAACTGAACCTTTTCATCCAAAATAGGGGTTTCCCTGGCGGTTTCTGCCTCCAGAGCAATGTTACTCTCACTCTCTTCCTGACTCCCGATCTCAGCGGGAGAAAAAAAACCTATTACAAAGATAATCAGTACCCCTATTATTAAAAATCCTTTCCGTTTCATACCTCCTCCTTTTCTATTAAATGGTATTTTTGAACTGAACCACAGAGAGCGCAGAGAAACATTAAATATAAATAAGTTAGGACTTATTTTATTCCCTTCCCTCTGTGTCCTCTAAACCTTTTTGAAGCTTCCCTCCTTGTCCTCTGTGGTTTTATAATTTTATAAATTCTTCAAGAATTCATCTAGACACACCTCCCATCTGGTTCCAAAGACAAGCATCACCATCTGCCTAATCACTTTTTCCTCATCGATTAAAGGTGCGCTCTCACCACCTCCTATCTCAGCAAAAAGCTTAAACTCTTCCATCACCTTTTTTTGCCATCCACCTGTTATCGGTTTTAAAGATGGACGGCTTGTATCCAGGGTAGCTACCATGCCACCCATCTTTTTTCTGAATTTTTCAATCAATTTCCTGGTTTTTGGTATATCCTTCTGGTGTGGTGGTGCATCTCCTATCAACAGGATAATCTTCTTTGAATGCCTCTTCCAGTTAAGCTCATCAATAGCCACCCTCAGAGCTTCATCTACAGCCTCTTCTCTATCACCACCACCAACCGGATCAATATCTCTTAAAAAAAGCTGTAAAGATTTTGTTCCATGGGTAAGTTGATGTTTCCTGGTTACAAAATCATCACCCACATCACGATAGGTAATCAGTCCAATCCTGGCTGTGGGCACCAGTTTCTTAAAAGTAGCAATTAGATTGGCTATTTTAATCTTAGCCTGTTTTAAAAACTCTGCCATGCTGCTGGTTGAGTCAAAAACGAAGACGACATCCAGCCCCCCCTCTCGCAATATCTGGATATGTCTGCTGAATGATCCGGCAAGTTTTTCCTCACCTGTATAAAGAAGCTGTCGATCAGTTGCAGTGTTAAGCCACTTGTGATCAATGGTTTCAACTCCAATGAGATCGAGTTCTTCCCGGATGGTTGGTTCTGGATAAAACTTAACATCCGGCAACACAGGACGATACTCAGCTTGAGAAAGAGGGTAAGTCATATGGTTATTTATCTTAAAGTGGTCTAAATAGTTCTTGGTCTGGAAACTAAACCGATCACTCTTTCCTTCTTCAAGTAAAATGGTGGCAGCAGGTTCTTCTTCCTTTTTCTGTATGGGAATATACCAGGTTGTATATACGGAAAGGGTGAGAAGGATTACATGGATAAAAAAGGAGAGAGTAAAGGGGGAGGTAATAAGTAGAAAGAACTTAAAGGGTGAGAGGTGCCTAATAAAATTCCATGCATTTTCTGCAAATCTCATCTTTTTTCTCCAAACTTTTTATAGAAAATAGCGCTGTGCTCTTTGTTTCTTGCACAATCACAAATCGTACTGCGAAGAGACAGCAAATTATGTTTTATTCAAATGACATTCTCCCCGTCGCAATCAAGTTTTTTAGAACAGCTATGAAGAAAACGCAAATGCTTTTTGACTTTAACACTATAAGTTCCTTCTGAAAGATTATTTTTGGTTTTAGGCAAAAGTACATTTAGATCTTATTACTCAGAATTTAGGTTTTACATTTATAGAATTTTTATCCCAACTATAAACCTCGGTTTTATTACCGCTACTAAACTAGTCACCAGAAAAAGTGCACCCATCATGTTTGATAAGAGGATAATTGCCAGGAAAAAGCCCATGTAGGCTTGAAACATTAGAGGGGAGAAAACCCAGAAGATAATACCTGCAGTCATTGCTATGGCAGTGAAGACCACTGGCTCACCTACTGATGTCATAGCAATGTCGATAGCACCCTTCAGATTTTGGGAGATCCTATATTCTTCCAGAATCCTGCCCAGCATGTAGATACCATAATCTACCCCCAACACTATCCCTACCGCAGCAACCGGTAGAGTGCTCTGGGTGATGGTAATGGCTTTGTATATAAAGAGAAGAGTTATTACAAGAGTAATAGTAAGAATCCATCCCCTCTTTTCAATAATGAATTCTGGTAACTTTTTCATTATCTTACTTTCCTAGTGCTTTTATCCTCTCCTTTTCTTCCTTTGCCCTTTTAAAGGTGATAACTCCTTCATGAGGACAAGCCTCCATACAGCTAAAACAGAGGCAACAAGTAGCCGGCATCTCGTTGTCTTGATTGCGGATGTCAATGTAGAAAGGGCAGGCTTCCTCGGGGTGTAGTTTAAGATTAAGTAAAGACTTTATTTCATCTGCTGTGATCATGTCGATCTCCATACTTAAGGTTCTTGTCGAGACTAGGTGGTAAAGTGTCCTTCTCTCGCTACGTGATAGGGTCTGTTAGATATTTAAAATTGAAAAATATTATATTATATCATGGATAAAATACAGCAAGACCGTTAGGAGGCAAACACTTTTTGTTAATATTTATTTACAGCTGAATTTTAGCTTATATCAGTAATAAAGTTAAAGAGCAAAAGAAAAATTGAGGAGAGAGTTTAAATGAATTGTTGACAATCTTTCTATTTTGTCAAAAAAAGTCTATGGCTGAAATTTATTCATATACTGAAACAAGTTTAACAATGTTTCAATCAAGTGATAACACTTCCATCAAGATAAATATTTAGGTTGTGGGACAGAATCTTTATATTTATCAATATTTAACAATACCATTAAGAGCACCAGTTGACTTAATATCACCTTCAGATAAAAAATTTGACCGTGGCTTTTTTTTTTGATATTCCTTACCTATCTTTCGATTAAAGAACCTTCTAGTGATAAAAACACTGTCACATAGGTTAATACACCAGGAGGCTGTGGAGTAATACTAAACAAACGCTACACTATTCATGCTCACCTCACAGGATGTTTTCAAGAAAATAGGGTTTTGACTTTTTTGCTGGTAGAGAAGCCTCGCTGCAGAGATGAAGAAGCATAAATGCACAACAAAGTATTATCTGAATGGTGGGATTTACAATGTATAATATTTCTTTATCTGCATTTTTCCCATGCTATAACGAAGAAAAAAATTTAGAACCATTGGTGCGTGAAGCACTCCAGGTTTTAAACAATTTAGTTACACAATATGAGATTCTGATAATAAATGATGGGAGCAGCGATGATACTGGCCTTATTGCTGACAGCTTAAGCGAGAGATATAACAATGTACTCGTTATTCACCATCAAAAGAATGGTGGGTATGGGGCAGCCTTAATATCTGGATTTAATAACTCCTCATATGAGTGGATATTCTTTACGGATGGAGACCATCAATTTTTTATGAAAGAAATTGAGTTGCTTTTGGCTGACATTGATAGTCATGATGCACTCATCGGATTCAGAAAAAAAAGACGAGATTCTTGGCATAGAATTCTCTATGCGCGCTCCTGGAATGTGCTTATCAAGCTTCTTTTTAACCTCAACGTTAGAGACATAAATTGTGCTTTTAAATTAATCAAAAAAAAATCACTTGAGGGCATAACGCTACAATCTTCAGGAGCGATGATCAGTACTGAACTTTTAGTGAAGTTAAAGCTTTCAGGTGCATCTATTAAGGAAGTCGGGGTATCCCATAAACCGCGGCTTTATGGCACGCAAACCGGAGCTAATTTAAAAGTGATACTTAAGGCTTTTATAGAACTTTTCAAATTGTATAGAGTAATGAAAAAGCAGTAGTGAGAGTTAAAATCGTGAAACACTATTAATCTATTATAGTGTGTAAAGGAATGATAGGACTTCTATTTCTATTTCTTTCTTTATGGGTTGGGTTCATTGTTGAAGACGAATTTGATATTTTAGAAAAAAACTTTTGGGCAAAGTTATCATTTGCCATAATTGTTGGAAGTTTCCTTGCAACATGGCTCACCTTTGCTCTATCTCTCCTTATTGGATTTACCAAATTCTCCATTTATCTCAGCCTTCTTATAATGGCGATATATGTAACGTACTCAAAGATCAGGAGGGGTAAAAACATCCTTTGGTTCAGGGAGGAAGTTTTGATAAATAGATCGATACCACTTGTCCACGTGCTTCTCCTCTTATTTATCATGCCCTTCTTCATCTTCGGAGTGTGGGAAACAAAATCAGGGGATATAATGTACTATGGTAACTATACCGACCTTTCTTATCACCTGTCGATTATTTCTTCATTTATAGAGCAAACCAACTTTCTTCCAGAGAATCCTCAGTCTGCCGGGGCTAAAATGAGCTACCACTTTTTGGTTAACTTTCATTCTGCGATACTCCATCTGGGTGGTTTTGACCTATTCTTATCAGTCATCATTCCCCAAATATTGTTTTCCTTTGCACTGGCAACAGTGCTCTACTATTTCTACAAGCTGGTCTTGAAGAGTGAAATAGCTACCTTTTTTTCCGTTTTCCTTTTAATCATGGGCCATATAGCTTTTTTTAACTTCCTCTTTGCCATGTTGGGACACCCAGTATCAAATATGAAGTTTGATGTAACTTCGTGGCCTAGTATCAGAGAACAACTGCTTTTCCCCTTTTTCAATTTCTTGGACCCCATTATTAATTATTTTCATCCACAGCGACCTTTTCTTTTTGCGTTTAGCTTGGCTCTCATGGTGCTGTCAGGTATATACAAGATGTTTCTCAAAGAAGGAGCGGATAATAAAAATCTTTTTTTCCTTGCACTTTTGATAGGACTCACACCTCTTTTTCACACACATACCTTTCTCGTTATTGTTCCTGTGCTCATTATAGCCGCATTATATAAGCGGGGAAGCTATAAATGGACTTTCTTATCTTTGATTCCTCTTATACTTGCTATTGGTCAAATTTGGTTTATCCTTTCTCAGCCTAAAGCTCCTGGCTTTTCAGGGTTTGATGTACACACACTTGGGGGAGGACTCACAGATTTAAATATTCTTGATTCTAAATTTTTAACCAGGATTGTGTTTTGGATAAGAGCTGCCGGCTTTCCTTTGATTGTGGGATGTGCTGGTCTTATTGTTCACGTACTTAAAAATAGGGTGTTTTCACTGCACTCAATAGATGGCAGAAGCAATACTATTCTTTTGATTTTTTTCACCATTCCCTTGCTGTTTTTTTTATTAATCAATTTCTACCGCTTTTCCCCAAACTGGGGAGACAGCAATAAGTTTTTTTTGTACTTTGATGTGATGCTTGCTATCTTTGCGGGGAAGCTCCTTGGGTCTTGGTTTAAAAAAAATCGATGGGCAAAGACGTGTGCTGTGGTAGTACTTTTTATAGCAGCTATAGGTCCCTCTTTATTTGAAGCATATGTAGTTTTTTCAAAACCAGGCAGTCTTCTTTTTACCGGCTGTAATAGGAACGTTGCCTTCTGGATCAAATTAAATACATCGAGAGACGCAGTATTTTTAACGAGCGATGATGTAATTCATTATGTTCCTTCTCTTGCTGGCAGGAGAGTGGTTGACGGCTCATACACTTGGAATACTGGATTCAAGAAACCGGGTATAGATAGTGATGTGCGCACAATCTATAGAACTGGCAACCGTATGCTTCTCCGAAGGTATGGTGTCACGCATCTCCTTGTTGGTCCTCAGGAAAGAAGAAGATATACGATTAACGAAGAAGCTCTGGAGAAATACACACTCGTGTATGACCAAAAATGCCGCAGAGTTAGTTATAAAATTTATGATGTCGCAAAAAAATCTCCCCAGAAAATTAGAAAAAAAGAGACATTATCGACAGAAGATTCAAGGGCAAAAAACATAGTATTCTTAAGCGATATGATCCCCGTGAGGGTGGTTCAGGGATACAGCACCTTACGAGTTGATGCTAATATCTATGATACGCCGATCATATTAAACGGGAAGAGATATATAAAGGGACTTGGAACACACGCCAGCTCAGAAATCGTGTTTCAGCTGAACCGTAGTTTCAGCTATTTCAAAAGTGATGTTGGTCTTGATGATACCGAAGACATGACTCCAGGAAGTGTTGTATTCAAAGTTTATGTTGATGGGAGATTGAAGTATAAGACACCTGTTATGCGCTGGGATTCTGAAACTGAACATATTAAGGTTGATATAGTGGGCGCAGAGGAATTAAAGTTGACGGTAGAAGATGCCGGGGATGGAAATACCTGTGATCATGCAAGTTGGGCAGGTGCTATAGTCTATTAGAGGCTGGTGGTGTAAATGTGTGGTATGCTGATATCAACTCTACCCAACTACACTGATCTATTGAGAGAATTAGAGGAAAAAGAACTCTTGAGAAATTTCAGAGATAAACTATTACACAAAACCTCAGAGGGTCAGGAAATCATAAGATTATACTATGGAGGAAGTGCTATAGTGGTGAGGGCAATGGGGGAAGAGGAAGAATTTAAAGAAGAGGTGATGGCTTTAATTTCTAAAGGATTAAGCTTATGGAAACGATGCTCATCGGGAGTATGGGTTTTTGTTGTACCCTGATTGGGTTTTTAAGTATTTTTATTTTTGGCTTAATCAAAGAAGCTTTATCATTAAGATTCTTAGTGTATTCAATTTCAATTTTTATTATTGGGGTGATTTTAATACAAAAACTGAAATACAATAGTGTAGCGACTAAACAATCTATCCTAAGTAAATATCAGAACTTAATTATTTTGGGATTTATAATAGGGTACGCAGCTTTAATAAGATTATTGTTTTTTAATGGTATTGGAGGACATGATGATTGGGCATATCTTTTTTATACACGTTCACTAATGAATAGGATAACTGAAGAAGCGTTTAATACCCTTTGGGGAATGAGACAGTTAATTTATATGCCTATTGTTGGTATCTTCAGTCTGACAAAACCCTCATATACTGGAGCATTTCTTCCTACATTTGCGGCTGCTTTAGGTGAAATTGCCTTAATTTATTTACTCACAAAAAAATTGTTTCAAGACAGCATATGTGGTTACCTTGCTGCTGCTATTTTAGCACTATACCCTTTAAATACTTTTTGCTCCACTACAATACGGGGAGATATCGAAGTCAGCCTATATTCTTCCCTAAGTGTATATCTATTCATCCTCTCACACCAGTTTCTTTCTAAAGATAAATGTAATAAAGACAAAGGGTGCTTCCTTTACCTTACTGGAGTACTAGCAGGAGTTGCGACATTAGTAAAAGAGACGTGCCTGATGCTTTTTTTTCTCTATTTCATTCTGTTTCTCATTGATTCTTTCCACTCAAGGAAGATTCTATTTCGATATGTTTTTATCATTATAGGTATCCTTACCATTGTATGTATTGAAGGGGCCTTTTATTACTCTACGACAGGAAATTTTTTCAATCGTTTTCTAAAAGGAACCATGCACTACCATAAGTTGTTTGAACTCGGTGAAGGAGCAATGGATAAAACTAGAGATTTTGCGTATCTTCCCTGTCTACTATTCAACCTTCCCTTCAAAAAATGCTATGCTTTAGGAGTGCATAATTGGAATATCAATAACTACATTTCATTCGATTTATACTTCTATCTCTTTGTCATAGGCATCTTGTATCTACTTTGCAAGAAGGACCGGCATTCTTATTTCGTAATGATATGGGCAACAAGCCTGGTCTTATACCTTGAATTTGGGAGTGATAGCCTCTTACATTATTTTCCTATCCATAAAGAGCCCAGATATCTTACTATTGCTTCTTTACCAGTTCTCATAATCATAGCCAGAGCAACACTTCTTTTTTTGTCTAATGATAAAAATAAAGTTATCAGGTTGCTGATTATCATAACCTTAATGACTGCTTCTATCTGCATGGGTTTTTTTAATATCACATCGAACCACACCCTCTATGGTGAACCCATGGTGTCTGCGTCTAAAGTTTATGATTTTGTAAAAAAACATCCCAAAGAAAATTTCTGGGCAGATTACTATATGGTGCAGTATCTTGAGCTTAAAACTCATTATCACCACAAGGATAGCATTCATGGATTCAAAGGGCGTGAGGATAATGGATTTATCCATGATCTCGCTTTCATTAATTGTGGTAGTGCAAAGAATACGTACCTTATCCTTACCAAACCTATCCATTTTTATAGCGATAGTTTTAGGAATAAGACGTGTTTGAAAAAAGATCTTCTGAAACAGTATCCTCTGATTCATGAATACATCGGTGGCAAATATACAACCCGTATTTATTATATTTCCGAGGGGAGATCTTCCCTAGCAAAGAGAAAGGCTCCTAAGATTAGAGATGTACGTTTTGAGACAGAAAAACTTAAAATTGTTGGTGTTAAGTCATGTATAGATGATATACAGGATATGGGGGGTATAAACTTCAAACTGTAGCCAATAAGCCAGTTCTCTATTCTGCCCAGGAGATTATCTCACGTGAAACCCTTTTATCTTGACATATTCCCCTCTATATAATAGCCTTCTCTGGAATGTTCCTTGTGATATCGTAAGATTTTAGATAAATAATACGCACCTTTCCTTTATAGAGAAGGTGTGAGGTACCTGTATTACTTTGATTTATTTTTTGAATGTAAAAGGAGTTAAGATATGGCAAGGGTTGAGTATAAGGATATGATAGACTTTGCTAAGGTGATTCTTGAAGAGTTTAAACTCTTTGAAGGAATAGAACTGGTTCCTTTAGAAATCTATCAAGGTATGGATACCAAACCAACCTGGGAATTTAAGACTCCTATGGCGAGTGGATTCTATAAACCTTGTACCATTAAGGGAGATAGTAAAATTGAGAAGATTACCATTGGAGAGCTTCACTACATGAGGAGGGCAAAGTACTGTGCACTCAATATGACTGCAAGCGATGATTATGATCTTCCCATCTACGCATGTGAGTTTGATGAGTCTGCACCTCGCGTGGGTATTACTGTAGATTTCATGCCTACGGTAGACATTGCTGTACATGAAGAGTATGTTGAAAAGTATTTAGCCCCACTGGCTGAACTTTGGAGAAAATATCGCACCATCCCGGGTTTTACCAAAGAAGGACGCTGCCTTGTTCAAAGAAGATATGGACCTTGGCCTTGGGCACGAGAGACCCTCTCCCCCTACTGTTTGGATGGAAGAGTTGAGGAGAGGGAAGATCGAAGTAAAGTGATTGAGGCTATAGTAGAATATGCCAGGGTATGGCTTGAGCTTTGGGAAAAGGCTGAACCAGTAAAAGACCCGGAGTATAAGCAAGAGATGATAATGAGGAAAAAGACGATGCAGAGGTATTATCGAGATAAAGATCCTGGTGGGGAGGTACTCAAAAAGATTTTTGGTGAAGGCAAACACCGCCTCTTTGTAAGTCTAGTCTTTTGAAGGAGGGGAGAGAGATGGGAGAAGGTATAAAATGGTCACCCTATGTGGAAGAGATGAGGGAGCAGATTGATCAGCTTAAAATAAGTGAGATCAAGGAGTGGGAAGGCCATGATTTAACACCTGTTTTAGAGTTTACGACCTCCCAGGCCCATGGAGGTTTTAAGGCCTATTGTACAGCAAAGGTGGAGAAGATAGGTATTGGCAATTTCTATCTCAATGAAAAGGTACACTGGTGCTTCTGTACCATCTTTCCTCGCGAAGATTATGATTTACCCATCTTTATCTCCCGATGGGAGGAAGGAGAAAAAGAAATTAGCTTTCTGGTGGATCTCATGCCCACGGTGGATTCCCTCATTGATGAAGACTATCGGAAAAGATATCTGGAGTCAGTACAACCGCTCTGGGAGAGATATGCCAGCCTGCCTGGCATCTGTCCTGAAGAGAGCGATGTGATTCGATCGTTGTGCTCAATTATCTATACCGCGGCAAAGGTTCCCATTGAGAAGGAGGGGATGCGTCTCGCAGCGCTTGCGCCTCATACTGAATATCTCAAGAGCTACCTCAATTTTCTACGGGAGGCCAATCCCATAGGTAGTGATGCTAAGCGAAAAGAGGTCAAAAGAAAGAGAAGAGCACTAAGGGAAACATTGCGTACAAAATTTTTTAAAGAAGTCATGAAGGATTCCATGGGTAGCATTATGGGAGAAAATCTCACAGAACTGATAAGTACCATCCTATTCTAACCAAGGAGGTATCGATGACTATTGTGGATATACTCAAGAGAGGGATTGAATTTACCAACGCTGATGAGACCGCAAAAGGGATGATGGTAGATTTTAAAGACCATAAAGTGGGCATCAAGCTAGATGCAGACGAGATCACTCAGGTGGTAAAGGACGGTACTATCTCTTTGGAAGAGGGTATAAGGGAGGATTGTCATGTTGTTTTGAAGATGAAGGCAGTAGATTTGTGTGGTGCAATCGACAACAGCTTTGATCTCATGGAAATCAGGGAAAAGGGGGAAATCATAAAAGGTAATATCACAGATCCCAATCTCCCTGTGCATCTTATGGCAACGTTTCCCTTCTTCGATGCCATGGTGAGGTTGTACGAAAGCGATCCTGAATTTAAGAAACAGGTTGATGAGGTAAAATCTTCTCTTTAAACTGGTGAGAGCGAATGGTTAGACATTTAGTAGATTTAGAAAAGTGCCGAGGTTGTGGAACGTGTGTTGAGATTTGTGGCTTAGAGCTATGGGTAGTGGTAGAGAGTGAAGATGGGAAGAAAAAGGCCCAGGTAACGGAAGAGGCTGCAGAGATCTGCCACTGCTGCCTCTCCTGTCAGGATGCCTGCCCAGAGGGGGCTATTTTAGTGAGGGATGAGTAAAAAGGTGGTTCTTTTCCTAAAAGAGGTGTTGTTTTTCTTACATAGGAGATGTAGTTTTTATATAGTGTTCGTTTATCAATCGCACCCTTAGGAATTTCAAGACAAAGAGCGGTATCTAAAAAGAAGGTAAAGGAGAGAAGATGGCAAAGGAATATGATCTCATTGTAGTTGGGGCAGGTCCTGCCGGCCTTATGGCAGCTAAAACGGCAGGAGAAAATGGGCTTAATGTAGCCTTAATTGAGAGAAAGGAACGGATAACTGATATTAATCGAGCCTGTGCTATGATGTTGGTCTCTCTTGGGGGAAAATACTTAGGAGAAAGAATCCTTTTAAATCCGAGAGAAAAAAGGCTCTGTTTCCCTCGATGTGGTTTTTCAATCCCCTATCAAGGACCTCATCAGGATTTTTATACCTGGTCTATCTATTCCCACAATGGGCATAAGATTCAGCTGGGGGACTATCAAGAGAACTTTCAAAAGGGAGAGGCCGGAAGGGCAACCGCAGTGTATAATAAGGAGATTCTTCTCAAAGGACTACTCCAAGAAGCACTCTCTCATCAGGTGGATGTTTTTCATTCTTGCAATGTGGTCAGGACGATCAATGATGCTGGAAAAGTAAGGGTCATCACTCGTGAGGGAAAGTCTTTTAAAGGTACTTTTGTTATTGGTGCTGATGGTCGGTCATCAAGGTTAGCCCAGACCTTGGGGTTAAATAGAGGCAGAAAGTTCTTTGGTACTGCCATTACCTTAGGATATGAGATGGTAGGTGTAGAACCTCCTGAAAAATATGCCCTTTTTCAAATCTTTCTCAATGAGAGACCTCCTTTCCGAATTTGGATGACTCCGCGAACTGGAAAAGACGAACACTTTATTATGGTTACCTCCCTGACTCCTGGAGCAGATCATGCTGCAGTCTTTGAAAAGTTTTCCAAGAAAGGGTTCTTTTCTTCCTGGTTTGAGAGGGCTGAGCTGAAACGCACCTTGTCTTCTGTAGGTAATATGGTATCTCATATTGAAAATCCCTATAAGGATCAGGTTCTTCTCATTTCTGATGCCGTATGGTGTCAGGAGGCTGAGATGACAGGGGCAGTCATTAGCGGCTGGAAGGCAGCCAATGCAGTTACCTTTGCCTTGGTTGAAGGAAAGATCTCAAGAGAAGGGGTTTCAAGTTTCCTTGATTGGTGGCGAGATGAAGTCATTAAGCCTTATGACTATCAAGATATGGTTCGCAATGCGGTTCTTCCTTATGTTCTTACTCCAGATGAGATTGATTTTCTGTTCAGTCTTATTAAAAAGCCTCTGCCCAGCATCTTTGATCCCTATGAAACCCCCAGGCTTATTGGTGGTGCCCTGGCGGAGGTCATGCCCATTATTGCCAAGGAACGACCTGTTATCCTTCAAAAACTGACTCAAATGCGCTCAATCCCATTAGATAAAATATTTGAAGGATGTATCCGGGCAGGTTTCCCCTCCCGTATGGTCTAAATAAATCTTAGAGAAAAGGGCAATTCACAACAAAGCTTTTATTTTTTATGGTAGAGGATTGTGGTGAGTTTTGAAATGAGTGTTTGATCCTGTATTCTGGATAGTGAACAGGTACCTCAAATTAATGAGAGGAGAGATATCACTCATCCAGTATCTGGTATCTAGCATCGAGTATCCTATCTTTTGGTTATCACGTGCCCACGTGAGGTTCTTTAAACTAAGTAGGAAGGAAATTAAGTGAATGGAGGTGGTTTAAATGTCGGTTAAGTTAATTAAGGGTGAATCACTACAATTTGGGGGCTATGGGTTTGATCGTATCAACCTCCCTCCTGATCGGCCAAAGTATTGGGACACGATTAAAGTAGCACGGATTGCTGATTCTAAGACCTTTTCTGAAATACGTTTTGGGATTACCTTGGAAAAATCCCCCCCTGGTCCCCAGATTAAACATAAGTTCGACTATGATGAGGTGAGTTACATAGTATCTGGTGGTCCTCTGAGAATAATCTATAATGGAGAGACCTTAGAGGGTCGTGCAGGGGATTTCTTCATTTTCCCAAAGGGATCAGAGATCATTGGGCAAGCGGTAAATGATTTTGTTTATTTAACCTGCCACTATCCTCCCCTTGATCTGATAATTAAACAACGGGAAGAGAAATACGGCCTCAAAAGGTAAAAAAGAGATTGACGACTAAGGGGGTGATCTTTTCAAAATAACTCTCATGGGGGTTAACAGAAAGAAAGTCTTGTAAAAGTAGAATATAAAAAATGGTTGTGGTAATAATAGATTAGAAATAGTGCATTTATTGAAGATGTACTTATAAACACAATGGGAGTGTGCTCAAAGGAGGTAGTGTATAATGGAATGTAAATTAATTAAAGGTGACTCACTACAATTTGGAACCTATGGGTTTGAGCATATCAACCTTCCACCTGAGCGGCCAGACTATTGGGATACAAAAGTTAAGGTGGCTAAGATTGCTGAGTCAACCTCCTTGACTCGTGGTCGTTTCGGGGTGACGCTTGAAAAGGCTTCTCCCTGTGCTCCTTTTAAGCATAAATTTGCGGGATATGAGGAAGTGGTCTACATAATTTCTGGCGGGCCGCTGAGAATTGGGTACAAGGGAAAGACTTATGAAGCTTATCCAGGTGATTTTTTAATCTCTCCCATGGGAGAGGAAATAATCTGGGAGGTGGTAAATGAGGCAACTTATATCACCTGTCACACTCCACCGGTTGATATAATAATCAAAGAACGCGAAGAAAAATATGGTTTAAAGAAGTAAAGTGACTGCAGAGATCAGAGAGACCTCAGATATAACTAACGGTAAAGCATTAAGATACTACCCAAATGATTTTTGATAATTTCACTATTTCTCTGCGTGATCGGCGTTAAAATATCAAGAAACAGAAAGGATTATAAAAGATGCATTGTTTCATAGTGCGAGAGCAGGAGGCAAAGAAGCTTAAAAAGTCTACACTATTTGGAGTGGAGGACGAAAGGGTCTATTTTTCTCTGGCAATTGATTCCCCTGTAAGTAAACACATGAGTGCGGGTTATATTAGATTGCATCCAGGTTATGCTAAAGAACTCGAATCTCCAGTAGATGAGGTTGACCTATTCTTAGAGGGTTCTTTAACCTATACCTGTGAAGGTAACTCATTTACTGCCAAAAAGGGAGATATAGTATTTATTGAAAAAGGCAGCAAAGTACATTTTACTACAGAAGAGGGCTGTTTTGCCTTTTTCGTTACCTACCCTCTTATGCAGGAAGCTATAGATGAATTTAGAAAAATAAAAAAGATAGGGTAAATGAGTGGTAGTATGGGAAAGCAAAAGATGATTCCCAACAGATTGCCTGCTGAGCTTTACAAGGCATTAGAGAATATCGTGGGCAAGGAGTGGATCTCTCAAGATAGAGCCATTATAGAAACCTACAGTAAACTCTCACTTGATGCTGAGGGTTTTTTAAAAAAACACAGGAAGAATCCCGCCAACATACCTGCATGTGTGGTATTACCAGGCAGTACCGATGAAGTGCAGTCTATCGTGAGGGTTGCTAATAGATATAAGATTCCCTTTATCCCCTTCACCAATGGTCAGATGATGAGTGCTCCTACCTTTCCTGTTCCCATGATCTCTATTCATCTAAGCAGGATGAATAGGGTTTTGCGTATCGATGAAGACAATATGACCGCAACGCTTGAACCTTATGCAGACTACGGGCAACTCATGGCTGAGGCGGCAAAGGTGGGATTGTGGAATGGGGGTACTCCTTTATCTACCACCCTATGTAAACTTTCATCGCAGGCGGCTTTTGCGGGTATCTGGCAGACCAGCAAAAAGTATGGACTACTGGATAGAAACATTGTGGACATCAAGCTGATACTGCCTACTGGTGAGATTCTGAGAACGGGCTCTCCCACGTTAGCCGGGGTTGACAATTTCTGGGAGTATGGGCCAGGTCCGGATCTTATGGGGCTGATACGGGCAAGTGCTGGCACTACCGGTATTATTACCGAGATAACGGTAAAACTTCACACCTGGGTTGGAGGTGGGGATATGCCAGAACCGCAGGCGGGTCGTCCCTCCATTCCCAGCTATTTCAAAGAGCACTTCGATCACGCCCCACCTCCTCACAAGCATTGTCTTCACTGGATAGAATTTCCCGACTACGATTCAGAAATAAAGGCTTACAGAGAAATTGCTCACTCAGGTATAGGAATTGGATTGAACGCCTCGGGAGTCTATTCTGCCTACTACTGCTCACCTACCCAGAAGATGACGGAAGAAAGGGCAAAAGAGAAATTCTTCCCCTCTTGGAATTTATATGTCATTATTGCGGGAATTACCTCTGATGGTCAAATTTCCTATGAGGAGAGGGTACTGCGTGAAATAGCCAAAGAGTGTGGGGGGAAATTTCTTTCTCGGAAGTATAAACCAAAGGTGCTTGAGGCACTTGCTCCTTGGAATCTTGATTGTATCAGGAACGTGTGTGGCTATCGGATGAACAGGAGAATGTACGCGGGTGGAAGTCTCCCCTCAGGTCCACCGGAGGTAGCTAAATATCACAGTGCTATCTGGCGGGAAGCACTTGAGCGATTTGGAGAGACTCACATTACTGATAGAGGTGGTGCTGACAATACTACCTTTGTGTATGGTATCGAGCCATCTGGGCGCTATACCCTATCAGAAACGGATATTTATCCCGATCCTATTGATCCCGGCTCATTGGAAAAATGTGTTACCATAACGTTGTATAGCGCAGTCAAAAACGCCGCAGAGAGAAGTTGTGCGCCTTTTGGCTTGGGTGGACCTGCAGAACCTTTTGTCACATTTTTTCCCGAACAAGGCCCCAATGTCCATCTCTTGCTCAGAAAGTTGAGGGGAGTGTTCGATCCCAATAGTGTGTGCAGCCCGGGCAGACAGGTCTTGACCGAAGAGGAGTTCGAGATATTTCCCCAGCATACAGTTGAAGGTATTAACAGTTTAAGAAGACTTTTCGGCATGAAGCCGATTGAAAGGTAAGTCAATTTTTTTATATTGGTGCTTAACTCAAAATAGCTGATTGGGTATACATACCTAATCGTTATATTTGAAGGAGGAAACACATGGGGCTTGAAAAAAAAAGGTTGGTGGATATCTTTGGAGGAAAGAGGGTATATGATGATGAAAAGACACTTGAGCACTATGCTCAGGACCAATCCTTTGCTCCAAAACGAATGCCAGATTTTGTGGTGTTTGCTGATAAGGTAGAAGAAATACAGCAGGTAGTCAGACTTGCAAATGAGACCTTGACTCCCATTATTCCCTATAGTTCCGGTTTGAACTTCCATGGAGCAGCCCTTCCCGATCACGGGGGCATTATCTTGAATCTCTCTCGAATGAATAAGATTCTTCAGATTGATGAGGAGAACTGGTTCGCAGTGGTAGAGCCAGGAGTTACCTTTGAACAGTTACAAGGGGAGTTAATGAAGAGGGGATTTCGGGTAATGATTCCTTTTGGAGCAGCCCCCAAGCGGTCAGCCCTCACCAGCCTTTTAGAGAGAGAGCCAGTTATGGCTGCTCCCAGCTTTGAGTACGGGAACTTTCTCATTATGGACACAGAACTTGTTCTTCCAGATGGAGAGGTGTTTAAAACGGGGATATGGTGTGCGGGAGGTAAACCAGGAGGACCAATGGGTCCTGTAAGAAACGTCATATTTCGTTTGTGGACCGGAGCTCAAGGTACACTAGGCATTATGACCAAGATGGGGATACAGATTAACCCCTTTATCAAGGAGAGGAAGGCATATTTTATTGCCTTTAATGAACTCTCAGAGGCAGTTGAACCGCTCAAGAGAATCCAGCGAAGGGAGATAGGGATGGAGTGTTTTATGCTTAACCGGTTCAATCTCGCCGCCCTCTTAAGCGAGGAGTGGGAAATTCCGGGAAGCTTTCCCGCCAAACCCCAACCTTCAGAGAGCTTCGAGCACTTTAAAATGATGCTTCCTCCCTGGGTATTAACCATCTGTATCAATGGGGCACCCAGACACCCAGAAGATAAGATTGCCTATGAAGAGGAGGCTTTGCGGGAGGTCTGCTACAGCCTTAATGTGGAGTTAAAAGAGTATCTTCCTCAGGTGAGTGGTATTAATCGCATTCTATTGAATGAAGTCCTCTATCCTTGGGGTATCTTAAAGAAGTTCAACTATAGGGGTTCGGTACACGACTTAACGTTCAAATCATCATTGCACCATATAGCTGATATGGAAGCGGTAATAAAAAAGGTATGTGATGCTGAGGGCTACAGTACCTCTTCTATAGGTGCTTATGTACTCCCTTTAGAGAGGGGGAGGGCTGTGCACTGTGAGTTTGATCTGCACTGTGATTTGGAGGATGAGAAAGAAACCAAGAAGGTAAAGGAACTCTGGCTCAAGGCAAGTGAGGCTTTAATCAATCAGGGGGCTTATTTTGACCGCCCCTATGGAGCCTGGGCAGAGATGATATATCAACGGGCTGGAACTTATACCATTAAGTTGAAGGAGATTAAAGCAGAGCTCGACCCTCAAGGTATACTCAATCCCGGAAAACTTTGTTTTTAACTACATCTGTACTACTCACACCGGTAGATAGTTCAAGTTAATGGATACCTTAAATAAGTTTGTGCATAAGTGGGAAGAGTCCCTGAACCAGGATGCAGTGCTAAAAAGGGGGATCGAGCATATTCAATCTGTCCTTGAAGAAGGGAGAGAGGTTTTGGAGGTTGGTATTGAAAAGAAGGGTGTTTTTACCATTTCACTAGAAGAAAAGAAATTTTACCTAAAATCGAGAAAAGCTTCGAAACCACTTTTAAGTTGGAAAGTTCCTCTCCCGCTTTTTAAGCAGATGCTTTTGGAATACGAGCGAATCGTTTATGCCCTATTGGATAATGAGTGCACACTTTCTTTTGATAACCCTCACTTCACTCACTGGGGTGGAATTACTGCGCTGGCAGTTATTCTTACCGCCCAGGAGATGGTGAAAAAGGATCTTGCAGTGAAGAAATTGGTAGAGGAGCTATAGGAACAGGTTTATGGTGGTGAGTGAAAAAGAAATACTTGATAGTCTTCAGCAGATCGTCGGTAGCGAAAATGTTATTAAAATTTCTTATCCTATGGGGTCTCTCAATCAGAACAGATACAAAGGGAGCTGGAATCCCATTTTTTGTTACACTACCATGGGAAACCTCTCTTTCTTTTATAAACTCATTACTACTGCTACCGAGAAGTACAAATACGCTTCTGGAGATATTGGATTTCTCATACTATCTTTAAACCATGGTGCTACCTTTTACTTTGAGCCCAGCTTTTACCGAGACCCAAACGATGGAGAAGAGAGTCAAAGTGTTGAGAAACTCTTTTTGGAGGTAAGTAGTCGACTCATTCAAGAGGGTGCCTTTTTTGATCGCCTCTATCCCATGTGGGCAAAAAAGGTGTATGCGCGCGCTTCGTACTATCACAGTAAAGTAAAGGGGATAAAAAAGGTGGTTGATCCCAAAAATATCATGAATCCTGGGAAGCTTGCTTTTGAGTAGCATAAGAGCCAGATTGTGGAGGCGTATAAGAGATGGATAATTTTGCCACGATAATGAGCCATTGGGAAGAAGTGCTCAATAGTGATGCAGAGTTGGAAGAACGGAATAAAAGTATGTACTCAAGTGTGGAAGGAAAGACTGCCATCCAGCTTGAGGTAGACGGGCAATCTTCATACATGGTAGACATCAACGGTGGTAAATTTAAGATCCACCAAGGTTCAGCCAAAAGTCCCCTGCTCAATTGGAAGCTTCCTGTTTCACTTTTTAAAGATGTGATGCTGGGCAAGCACAGGCTTATTTATAGTCTTTTAGATACACGGGGGACACTCTCCTTTGATACCCCCAACTTCTCCCACTGGAACGGGGCAACCATAATCGAGATGCTCTATTTAGCCTGTGAGATGAGTGAAAAGAACTCAGAGATTTCCAAACTGGTAGAAAAATTGGAGCCTTAATGAGGATGATAGAAGAAAAGTATATTTTTGAGAGCTTAGAGGACATTGTCGGATCGGAGAACGTGGTCACTGATGCAAAGGAGTTGGAGAAGTACGCCAACGATGGTAGTTTCGTAAAGCCCATGAAACCGTTGTGTGCAGCTAAGCCTACCACTGTTGATGAAGTTAAGGGGGTTGTTCGATTGGCAAATAGAGTAGGAATTGCACTCTTTCCTTATAGTTCAGGAACTACCTATCAGGGAGGTCATATCCCCACTGAGCGGGGTATCACGGTTGATCTGGGTAGGATGAATAAGATTGACTTGCTCGATACGGTTGCTCGTAATGCCATTATCGAACCAGGGGTTACTTTT
>Ga0209427_10001419_pt1 | contig 27634 bp, 28 predicted proteins | sample DeeMarSWOR136_30_FD_187465 | JGI IMG/M metagenome (GOLD analysis project Ga0209427, IMG submission 187465) | Marine sediment microbial communities from White Oak River estuary, North Carolina - WOR-1-36_30 (SPAdes) (version 2) | ecosystem: Environmental > Aquatic > Marine > Intertidal zone >...
GCCAAGAGAGAGGAAGCAGTAGATCCGGGGAATTGTTCTCATGAAATTGGTTCTCTTTTTGCTGGTATCCCTCCTCATTCACCTGAGTTTTTTGTTGTTCGTGCCTAACTACTTCGCGGTGACCAAGTTGAGGATTTTTGCCATCGAGTTGGTGGAACCGAAGGAGCTCTATCTGGAGCCTTTTCTCAAGAGGTCGGAGGGAAAGGAGGTACAGAAGGAGAAGTTGATTAAGCAGTTCCTGGTCGATGAAGACAAGAGACGGGAGGATTTCCTCATGAGCAAGCTGAGGGAGCTGAGCTTGGGGGAGAGCATCGATGTGCCAGGCCCCTCTTTCCTCGTTCCCCAGCGGCAGGAGGGGACCACCCCCGAGGAGAGGGTGAGATTATTGAGAAGCTCCCCCTTTTTTGAGGACTTGGGCAGATTGTTCAGGGAATCATCAAGATCCCTGGGCCATCATCGGGGAACGATACCATCGGCGGATATGTGGGAGGTGGAGATTCCCAAAAGACGGATCCTTGAGGAAAGGGGCACCCGAGGAATCATCGCCCAGATGACCGTTCAAGCGCACGCGCGGAGGCCGCCTGCCCGAAGCCTAGACGAGGATACCGTTGGAATTAAGGGTCCAGCAAGCAAGAGAAGAGTCCTCTATAAACCGGAGATCCCCGTGGTTGAGATCGATAGGGAGGGGGAGGTTGAATTGAAGTTCTGGGTGCTTCCAGATGGGTCGGTGGGAAGTGTGTTTCCCCTCCTGAGAGGGGACCCGGAATTGGAACGTATCGGCATAGACTACGTGAAGCAGTGGCGATTCGATCCCTTGGAGGAAGGCGGGTCAACCGTTGAGCAGTGGGGAACCGTTACGGTAAGATTCAACGTGCAGTAAATGCAAAGGGCGGTGGGTCCATTGAAAGGACATACCAGGAGAATTCTCATCCCGATCATCTTGCTCCTCTCGGTGATGATCTTCTTCACCTTTTTCGGGGATAAGGGCCTCTTGCAGGTCTACCGTCTGCGAAGGGAGTTGAGGGAGATAGAAAGGGCTAACAAGGAGCTGCAACGGGAGAATGATGGGCTGAGGACTGAGATCGACAATTTGAGGACGAATAAGGACTCCATCGAGGAACTGGCCCGAAGAGAGCTCGGGCTGGTAAGAAAGGGGGAGATCGTCTACCAGTTCGATGATTGAGGGCTCGTGCGGGCTAGCGGCGAGGGGCGAGATGAGGCCAGTGGGTATGGAGATGGGACAGAGGGATTATGTGGATGTTGATGTTCGGGTGCGCTACGCCGAAACAGATCAGATGGGGGTGGCCTATTACGGCAGTTATGTCGTTTGGTTCGAGGTTGGGCGGTCTGCCTACTGTCGAGCGAAGGGGTTCAGCTACAGGGAACTCGAGGAAATGGGGTACCGGCTGGTGGTAGTAGACCTTCGCTGCAGGTATAAGGGCTCGGTCACATACGATGAGCTCATCGTTGTTCGGACACACCTGAAGGATTTAAAAACGCGCATGGTGACCTTTGGCTATCGGATTCTGAAAAAGGAAAGCCAAGAGGTGGTTGTCCACGGGGAGACCCGACACCTCTGCCTCAATAAAAGGGGGAATCCAGCGAGCATGCCAGTAAAATTCCTGAACAGGTTAAGGACCTAGCGTTTTCCGCCCTAGATGACCGCCCATTGCCCCTATCCCTTTTGTCCCGACGGTCTTTCCGGCAGTCTCGTTCAATTCGATTTCGATGGGCTCCCTCAATGGGGAGCCACCAACCAGGCAGAGGTTCGACTCCCAGCTAGTGTAGTGTCTCAGTAATATTTTGCATAATTTACACGGTCGCACAGCGTCCAGAGATACAACATTCTAAATCCGAAATCCGAATATCGAAATGCTAAACAAATCCGAATATCAAATGACCAAAATCCAAAACATGTTTAGAAAATTGGAAAATCTGAATTTTGTTATTGTTTCGGCCTGCGACGAGCTCAGCCGAGTCGATTTCGGATTTCGTGCTTCGAATTTTATGGGCGGGGCCATTTTTCGTGGCCTGGTTTCGTTAATATCTAGATGTTAACCTAGCTAATCCCTTGAAAACCGTGGAGAAATGGCATACCATGGTTATTGTGTTAAGAATGCCGCCTCATGGCTCATCTCGTGTTTGCCGCTTGGGCTATTAAAAGGAGTAGACCAAGGATGTACTATTTCGTGACCACCAATACGGACAGAAGACAGGAGATCTTTAAAGATTCCGGCGTGGCCCATTTTTTCTTGAATACCCTCCGTTACTATAAGCCGTTGTTGGGTTTCAAGATTTACAGCTACGTGGTGATGCCAGACCATATTCATCTCTTGATTGAACCCAACGAGAAATATGATCTGTCGGAGGTGATGAAGGCGATCAAGGGGAGCTTCGGGCGGAAGTATTTGATGATGCGTGGTGAAAAGGGAAAGGTCTGGCAGAGGCAATTCTTCGGGTATAGCGTCGAGGACGAGGTGGACTTGCGGGAAAAAATCCGATACATATTCGAGAACCCAGTGCGAAGGGGAATGGTGAAGAACGAAGTCGATTACGAATTCTCAAGCGCCAAGGCTTATCTGAAGGGGGAGAACGACTATTTAACGGACCTCTACCCGGTCTAAGGGGTAGGGATTGGAGCAATGATGGGGAGGGGGTGTCCACGTACCTCCTAACAAGAGATAGCTACGACCGGGTTTTATGACCTATGAATGGAGCAGTGAATAAGAGGATTGAGAGGATACTCGTCATAAGGCTGAGCGCCATCGGCGATATCGTACGAACCCTGCCAGCGGTTCATACCTTACGGGAGGGATTCCCAAAGGCGCATATTTCTTGGGTGGTGGAGGAGAAAGGCAGGGATATTTTGTTGCATCAAGCTGAAGTCGATGACATCATCGTTTTCCATCGCAATAGATGGGGAAACGGTATCCTCAATCCCCTCACCTTCTTCAAGACCATCCGAGAGATATATCGGTTTGGCAAGGAACTCAGGGCAAAGCATTACGATGTCTGCTTGGACTTTCATGGTCTTCTGAAGAGCGGGCTGATCAGCTACGTGAGCGGAGCCAGAGAACGGGTGGGGTTCGCTCGCGGGTACTGCAAGGATTGCAATTACCTGTTCAATAACAGGAGGGTGAGGCTCAGGTCTCGACGGATCAGCCGTTTTGAGAGAAACCTGGCCCTGATTCGCTCGCTGGGCCTGGACGGGGGTGGTGAGGAGGTGGAGTTCCACGTATCCAAGGAAGATATCGAGTATGTGGACGAATTCTTCCGAAGCCAAGGCCTCGAGATGTCATATCCCCTCGTTGCCCTTCACCCGGCGACGAGCCCGAATACTCCCTATAAGCGGTGGCCGCCTGCCCGGTATAGCAAGCTGGCCGATCGGCTCGTGGAGGAGCTCGGGGCATCGGTTCTCTTTACCTGGGGTCCTGGGGAAAAACCGACGGTGGATGAGGTGAGGGCCCGGATGCGGAGGGGTTCCATGGTGGCACCCGAAACGCATTCCCTCAAACAACTGGGCGAAATATTCAGGCGATGCAACCTATACATCGGAGGCGATACTGGCCCAATGCACATCGCTTCTCTCGTTAAGACCCCCGTCGTGGGAATTTTCGGCCCCACTGATCCCACCGTGAACGCGCCGCATGGGGGAACGCCCTGTATCGTGGTTCGAAAAGATATCCCCTGCAGCCCCTGTCGGAATTACCACTGTGAGCACGTGGAGTGCATGAATGCCGTCACCACCCAAGACGTCTTGGACGCGGCAAGGTCCCTCTTGGAGACGAAGGGTAGTTCCCGTAAATAGGGTGGATTCATGGAAACCTGGAAGATATCGGTATTGAACGATCCCGCCCCTGATTATCGTGTTAGTTGCATGGGTCCGGTGAGATGGGATTTCCCTTTCCCAGTGGCTGCCGGGCTCTTACCGGAAATGACCGAAACGGCGCTGTGGATCTTGACACGATAATTGGTGGTTCATTTTGGTGTATTAACGATGAATGTCTCGATAATAGGGGCTCGGAGGAGGAGAAGTGGCATAGGGGAATATATCGGGAAATACTTCCACAAGAATGGTGCGACTATCACATCCGTGATGGGAACAACCGAAAAAACGGCCCAAGACGCATCCTTTGGTCTCAGGAAATACGGAATCGACTCTACTCCCTATACGGACTTCTACAAGATGGCTGAGAACGAAAACCCTGATACGACTGTGATCGCCTCTCCCCCGTCAACCCACTATGAATATCTCGCGAAGTGTGTTGACCTCGGGCTTAACATTTTCTGTGAGAAACCATTTGTCTGGCAGGAGACAAATGACATGCGAGGAATAGTCGAACATCTTTTCGAAAAAGCCGGGCAAAAGAATGTGACCGTAGCGATGAATTCTCAGTGGCCTTTTTCGATGAGATACTACGAAGAACTGTGTGGACCCGTCGACAGTGAAAAGACCGGCACATTCTTTATCGACATGTCTCCCCTTTCCCGTGGAAGGGAGATGATCCCGGAATCCATTCCCCATGCCTTGAGTATGCTCTATTGGGTATTTGGTGATGGAGAAATAGGAGGTCTCCATATCGAACCGCATGAAGGGAAAATGATAATGAGGTTCACGTACCTGTCCAAAACAGGCGATTGTGATGTGTTTATCAATCTCGCAAGAAGAGAACAACAACCACGTGATTTCCGTTTTGGTTTTAATGATAGGATCGTTCGTCGTATTCTGGACTTCGGGAACTATGATATCTACTTTAGTTACGAGGGGAGGAGAATAAAGATCATCGATCCCCTGGAGCTATCAGTTCAAGATTTCATTAAAGCCGTTAAAGAAGGGCGTGAACCGCTCATTGGGTATCCGCATATCATGAGTAATATGTCACTGCTAAAAGCGATTTATGACAGGTGTTAGAGTGGGCGGAAAGGGAGCGCTATGGAAAAGTTGAGGGACAGGGAGTTCGATTTCAGCTCGAAGCTGAGACAGGAATCCACTATAGAAAGGCTCAGGGAGTATATTTTATGGCGGAGAAATTCCACAAATCAGAGGCCACCGGACTTTGGTCCTCTATCGATTAACCTAGACCTCACGTCTGCGTGCAATTTTTCCTGCCCCCACTGTGTTGATTCCACAATCATTAACACTGGGGAATACTTAAGATTAGGGGACGTAAAACGGACGATTGATGTGTTACATTCCCATGGCCTGCTGTCCGTCATACTGCTGGGAGGGGGCGAGCCCACCCTTCACAGGGATTTCGAGGAAATCGTACGCTCTATAAAAGGCAAAGGGCTTCAACTAGGGATCGTAACCAATGGGTCCAGAATGGACAAAGTTGCGAATGTAACACGGCTCCTGGGTAAGAAAGACTGGGTCAGAGTTTCAATCGATGCCGCGAGGGAAGATACCTTCAACAGGTTACACCGTCCGAGAAATCATGTAACCCTGAATCACCTGTTGCAAACGGCAAAAGGGATTAAGGAGGTGAACCCAAGCGTTTCCCTCGGCTATTCCTTTGTGATCGTATGGGAGGGGATGGAAATCCGTGGAAGCCCGTTATGTCACAATACCGATGAGATCCCCGAAGCAATGAACCTGGCGAAGGATTACTTATTTGATTATGTATCGTTCAAGCCATGCTTGATACGGCTTGAGGATTCACAACGGGAGGCGCTGCTCGATAAGGTCGATAAAGGGAGAGAGGAGAGAATCGTACAAGAGATCGGGATACATTTAGAGAAGGCGAGACGTCTCGTGGATGGCAAGACGAAGATCCTGGAAAGCGTGAATCTGCGGGCAATGATGAACAGAGAGGCTCACCAAATCAAGAGGCAACCCAAGAGATGCCACCTGCAGTTTTTCAGGACGGTTGTTACGCCATCGGGTATCTTTCACTGTCCGGCATTCAGGGGAGTAGAAAAGGCCAAAATTGCGGGGAGTGATGGCTATGTGACGAAAGGCAAATTCGACGAGAGCTTAGAGGCAGTTGCACGGTCAATATCAACCTTTGATGCTCACGAGGAATGCAAAGTCGTCGGATGCTTTTATCACCATGTAAACTGGTGGTTGGAGAACTTCACCAACTCGGATAGAGATATCGCCGAGATAGAAAAGGTCGGGGACGATAATTTCTTCCTTTGATAGAAACCGTGAACCATAGAAAACTATGCGTCATTCATCTAAACCAGCTGGGGGATCTGGTCTTTTCTCTGCCACTTCTCAAGGCGCTCAAGGAAAAGTACCCGGATTCAGAGATTCACTCGATCATTAAACCCCAGCTGGCGGAATTAGTTTCTCTTTCGCCGTACGTGGATAGAATACTCCTGAGGAAAAGCGGGCTAAGGGAGAAACTGAGCCTCCTGAGGAAAGTGAGACAAAACGAATACGATGTGGTGATATCGCTTTCGAATTCCGAGGAATGCCTTTTCTTAACTGCGTTGAGTAAAGCCAGGGTCAAAGTCGGGTTTTCCCATTTCCCATGGGATGTGGTCCTGGATATAAAGGAAAGGGTTGAGGGCCATCATGGTTGGCACAATAACCTTAGACTGTTAGAAAGATTAGACGTGAAAGTCCAAAAAAGGGATTATGTCGGGCTTATCATTCCTTCTCTTTTGGGAGAGGATGGGAGGGAACTGGTTGAATCTGAGGGCTTTGATTTCCGGAAGAGATTTGTGATTATCTCCCCCGGAACATCCCTTCGAAGGAAGGTTAAGCAATGGGAGGAAGAGAAGTTTGCGGAGGTAATCATTCTATTGCACGAGCGATATAGGTTAACGTCCGTTCTGGTCGGTGGTAGAGACAATGTAGAACTGAATGCAGCAATAGTGAGCATGGTGAAAGAAAAGGACAATGGCAAGAATGTCTCCATGCTTAACCTTACGGGCAGGATCACCTTAAGAGATCTCTGCTTCTTTCTCAAACGTGCGAGTTTGTTTGTGGGTATCGATTCAGGCATTATGCACCTTGCGTCCTGTATGGATGTCCCCGTAGTGGGGATTTTCGGTCCATCAGACCCCTTCTATGTGGGGCCCCAAAATGAGCGAAGTATCGTGGTTCGCGAGGAGGAGATGAGTTGCGTTCCCTGTTACTTAAAGGGCTGCAGGGATAGGGCCTGTATGAAGGAATTGGGCGCTGAAAAGGTGCTGCATGCGTGCGAACAACTATTACATGGAGGAGGGAATAGGCCCCAATGACGTCGAAGAGGCCTTGGGAAATGCATCCGAGGGGATTAACCCATGGTTCCGATATCGGTGTACGTGTTGACATACAATAATGGGAGAACCATTGAACAGTGCCTGAAAGGCCTCGTTTGGGCGAACGAGCTGATCGTGGTCGATTCCTTTAGCGATGATGGATCCTTTGAGCTGGCCAAGGGATTTACTGATAAGGTTTACCGGAAGGAATGGGCCGGTTACCGGGAGCAATATCAGTACGCCGCCAATTTGACCAAAAACGAATGGATCATGTTCGTCGACGCGGACGAGGTGGTTTCCCCGGAACTGGTCGATGAGATCCAGGGGGAGTTGGAGCGGAATCACGGGGAGTGGGACGGATACATCTGCCATCGCCGGACCTTCTACCTGGGCCGTTGGATCGAATATGGTGGATGGTACCCGGACTATGAAATCCGGCTCTATCGCAGGGATAAGGGGAAGTGGGTGGGAGATCTTCACGCCAAGGTGGCGGTGGATGGGAAGGTTAAGCATTTGAACCACCATTACCTCCACTACACCTATCGAGACATCTCGGACCAGATTCAGACCATCAACAGGTATTCGCGGACTGCGGCCGAGGATATGATGCGCTCCGGGGAGAAGTTTGGCATCTTTAAGCTTCTGCTGCGGCCCCCCTTTCGTTTCCTGAAGGAATACCTCTTCAAGGCGGGCTTTAGGGATGGGCTCCCGGGATTAATCATCGCGGTTTCCACCATGTTCTACGTTTTCATCAAGTACGCCAAGCTGTGGGAATTGGGGAGGACATCGGAGTCCGGTGACGACGGGGAATAGGATGGAGGACTACCAACAAGCCTTTTCCGGTAAAAGGGTGCTCATCACGGGAGGATTAGGGTTCATCGGTTCGAACCTGGCCATTCGATTGGTGAACATGGGAGCTGAAGTACTGCTCGTGGATAGCCTCATTCCCGAGTATGGCGGTAACTTGTTTAACATCAGAGACATCGAGGATCAGGTGGGCATCAACATCTCCGACGTACGGGATGAGCATAGTATGCGCTATCTGGTCCAGGGGAGAGACTTTCTGTTTAATCTCGCGGGTCAGACGAGCCATTTGGATTCCATGAACGATCCTTACACGGATCTGGAAATCAACTGCCGGGCACAGCTCTCCATCTTGGAGGCGTGTCGAAAACATAACCCGAAGATTAGCATTGTGTTCGCGAGCACCCGTCAGATCTACGGCAAGCCGGAGAACGTTCCCGTAAGTGAGAAGCATCTGCTGAGACCTACAGATGTCAACGGTATCAACAAAATGGCTGGAGAGTGGTATCATACCCTTTACCACAATGTCTATGGTATTCGCACCTCTGCCCTGAGGTTGACAAACACCATCGGGCCGCGCATGAGAATCAAAGATGCCCGTCAGACCTTTGTGGGTATCTGGATTCGGCATATCCTCGAAAAAAGATCCTTTGAAGTCTGGGGTGGCCACCAGTTGCGCGATTTCACGTACGTGGATGACGCGGTTGATGCCTTCCTATTGGCAGCCGCCAGCGATAAGGCAAAGGGGAGGGTGTTCAATCTGGGTGGCGATTGTGTGGTTAGCTTACAGGAACTCGCGGACCTCCTCGTTGAAGTCAGTGATGGGGGGACGTACACCGTGCGCTCCTTCCCAGAGGACCGCAAGAGGATTGATATCGGTGATTATTACGCTGATTACGGGCTCATCCGATCGGAGCTGGGGTGGGAGCCCAAGGTGCCACTAAGGGAGGGGCTCGCCCGTACGTTGGCTTTCTATGGAAGGTATCTGGAACACTATGTGTGAGGAGGAGCTCATTGGGTGCCCAATCGAGGATACTTCCCGCATTCCCCAGGGCAAATTACCTGGCTCACAAGGACGAAATTGACCAGGCCATCCATCGGGTACTGGAGGGCGGGTGGTATGTGCTGGGAGGGGAAGTGAGCGCTTTCGAGCAAGAGTTTGCTCGATACATCGGGGTGCGCTACGCGGTCGGAGTGGGTAACGGCACGGATGCGCTTCACCTGAGCCTGCGTGTGTACGGCATCGGTCGTGGCGATTCGGTGATCACCGTGTCACACACCGCCGTTGCCACCGTAGCTGCGATTGAACTGACCGGTGCTACTCCCATTCTTGTAGATATCGACCCCGCGACCCTCACCATGGATCCCAACTGCGTGGGGGACGCGATGGAAAAGCACAATAGCAGTCGAGGGTCCGGTCAAGGTGGTCCCGTCAAAGCGATCATTCCCGTCCACCTCTATGGTCATCCGGCCGAAATGCCGGCCATCATGGACATTGCCAGGAAGTATTCCCTCTATGTGATAGAAGATTGTGCTCAATCCCACGGTGCTGCCATTCATGGACGGAAGACCGGCTCCTGGGGGCACATGGGTGCTTTCAGTTTCTATCCGACGAAGAATCTGGGGGCCTTGGGTGATGGGGGAGCGTTGGTGACCAACGATCCCGACGTGGCAGAGAGGGCCCGGCTGCTCCGTGAGTATGGATGGCGAAAGCGATACATGAGCGAAATCCGGGGATTGAATAGCCGTTTGGACGAACTCCAGGCAGCCATCTTACGGGTAAAAATCAAATACCTCACCGAGGAGAACGAGAGGCGTCGGGAACTTGCCCGCCTCTACGATGCTCTGCTGTCAGGCACGGCCCTTATGCTCCCTCGATCGTGTGGCGAAGTGGAACATGTGTATCATCAGTATGTAGTGCGCAGCACGCACCGTGATGATCTGAAGGCGTTCCTGAGAGCGCACTCCGTTGAAACCCTGATCCATTACCCAGTTCCCATTCACATGCAGAACGCCTACCGGGACTTGGGTTACCGGCGGGGGGATTTGCCCGTTACCGAGGCTTGTGCTGGGCAGATCTTGTCCCTTCCCCTGTATCCCGAGATGGAGGATTCGGATGTAGGAAGGGTATCCGCGCTCATCAGGGAGTTCAAAGGATGAATGGCCCCTGGGCGACCGTTAACAACAATAACCGTGTCTAGGTGAAGAGGAGATGAGGATACTCCACCTATTGAGCGATTGGAAGTGGACGGGGCCGGCGGAGCCGGTTCTCAACCTGTGCCGGGAGTTGGAGATAAGGGGACACCAGGTGCTTTTGGCGTATCGAAGGCCCCCCTTCCAGGTTTCGGACAGCATCGAGAGGAGGGTGAGGGAGCGGGGAGTGAGGGCGACGGATCAATTTCGGCTGAATCACGTGTTGAAAGTCCACAAGGGTTTCTCCTTGAGGGACAACCTTCACGACTTCATCCGCCTGCCCAGGTTTATCGAGCGGGAGAGGTTTGACATCTTGAACGTCCATAAGAGCCATGATCACGTCCTCGGTGGGTTGGCCGCCAAACGCTCCTCCCACAGGGTGCTGGTCATTCGAACCGACCACTATCGGGAGCCGTTAAAGCCCACATGGGGCAACCGATTCCTGATGCGGAGGTACACCGACGGGCTCCTGACCTTTTCCGAGGCATCTCAGGGGACCTACGTGGAGCACTTCTCCTTCCCGTCGGAACGAACGGGGAGGATCTCCCCCGCGCTGGACCTCGGTATCATCGATGGGCGGCGGCCCTATCGGAATATGAGGCCGTTTTTCGGGATCGACGAAGGAGATCCGGTGGTGGGAACTGTTGCTCGGTTCCAGAGGTACCGAAGGGCGGAGGTTTTGCTGAAGGCGGTGAAACTGCTCACGGGAGAAATTCCGAGGATAAAGGGACTGTTGGTTGGGCGGAGCAGCCAGATGGGGGAGAGCGTTATCAAACCGGTGAAACGCCTGGGACTAGGTGAGCACGTTGTCCTTGCGGGATATCGGACGGAGGACTATTTCGACACCGTTGCATCCATGGATGTATTCGTCTTCCTGATGGCCGGTTCCGATGGAACGGGGAGGGCCCTGCGGGAGGCCATGGCCCTGGGGAAACCCGTCGTCGTGGCGAAAAGGGGGATGTTGCCGGAGATGGTGGAGGATGGGGTTTCGGGCATCGTGGTTGAAGATTCCCCTGAGCAGTTGGCGGGAGCGTTGGCCAGGCTCATACGCGACGAGGACCTGAGGGTGGGAATGGGGGAGGCTGCTCGGGAGAGAGCCCGGCGGGGTTACACGGTTGGCAAACAGGCCGAGGAGGTGGAGGGGTTCTACGAGAGGATGTTGAGGTTGGGAAAGCGGGATGGGGATGGGGATCGATGAAGGTCGCCCTGACCATAGATACCTTTTCCAGGACGAAGGGGGGCGCGGAGCGTTACCTGGTGGATCTAGCCCAGAGGTTATCTCACCAGGGCCACGAAGTGCATATCTTTACTTCCCGATGGGATGAGGGAGGCGATGGTCTTTCCTTTCACAAAGTTCACGTCATCCCCTTTCCCAAGAGCCTGAGGTTGGCCTCCTTCGCCATCAACACCGCTCGATCCATTAAGAGGGAACAGTTCGATATCGCCCTGGGCTTGGGCAACACCTTGGTGGCCGACGTACTTCAACCCCATGGAGGGGTTCACTGGATATGGTTTTGGCGAAGCCTGAGGGCATATGAAAATCCAGTCCTCAGGGCGATGAAATTGATGGGAAGGTTGCTCAGCGCCAAACAGTGGGTGAGCGGATTGATCGAGGAGGTGCCCTATTGGAGACGGTGCTCTCCACGGATCGTCGCCATATCCCAAATGGTCAAGGATGATATCATTCAGCATTACCGCGTCCCGCCCGAGAGGGTGACCTTGATCTATAACGGCGTGGACCTGATACGATTTCATCCCAAGAACCGAGGGCGTTACCGCGGAAAGATCCGAAGGGACTTGGGGATCGGCGAGGAGTTGGTCATCCTCTTCGTCTCCAACAATCACCGCATGAAAGGCCTCGCCCCTCTCATCAGTGCCTTGGCGCGGATCAAGGAGGAGGGAGAGGATCGCCCCTTTAGACTTCTCGTCCTGGGCCGAGGATCCATGACCCGTTACCTGCATATGACCCGCTGCCTGGGGGTTGACGGGGCCATCGTGTCCGTACAGGGGACTCCCTATCCGGAGAGGTATTATGGGGCGGCAGACCTCCTGGTGCATCCAACCTTCTACGATGCCTGTTCCCTGGCGGTCTTCGAGGCACTGGCCAGCGGCCTGCCGGTGATTACCACCAGATCGAACGGTGCAGGGGGGATTATCACGGATGGGAGAGAGGGGTTTGTGGTTGATGATCCCCGTGATATTTCAACCCTGGCGGAGAAAATCCATCACCTCTTCGACGACCGGATAAGGGAGGCGAGTTCCCGAGCGGCCAGGAAGCTGGCGGAACGGTACCCCATGGAGAGGAATTTTCAGGAGATGCTCACGGTCTTCCAGGAGGTGGCATCGGAAAAATCCCCTTAGGCGTCCGCCTATTCTCGCATGAGGGGTTTTGGGTGATTGCCATGAAAAAGAAGCGGTTTTGGTATCCCCTGGCCAACATCAAGAATCGGTTTCTCTTCGGGGAGTATGGACGGGATGTCTATATCGGGCCCGGGGTGATCGTCAATCGGCCTCGGTTCGTGAGCCTCGGGGATGGGGTGCGGATAAACCGAAACACGAGCATCAACCTCCACCCGGCGGATAAGCATTCCGAGAAGATCCTCTTGAAAGTAGGAAACGATGTGATCATCTCCGAGAACTGCTACATCAGCGCCTGTAACAGCATCATCATCGAGGAGAACGTAGGGATTTCCCCCAACGTCATGATTATTGACGCCACGCGAAAGCCCGGGGACATCGATCTTCCCTATAAGGATGCGGATCCAACGGAGGTGGGATACGTAAAAATCGAGGCCGACTCATGGATCGCCTTCGGCTGTTGTGTCTTGCCCAATGTTACCATAGGCCGTCACTGCATTATCGGGGCCCTCTCGGTGGTGAATACCGATATCCCCCCTTACTCGGTGGCCGTCGGCTCCCCGGCGCGCGTGGTGAAGAGGTTTGACTTCGGGAAGAACGAATGGGTGAGGGTATCCGATGAGGGTCGAACCAGAGCTCATGACCGGAACGACCCCCCCAGGGATGAGCCTCATTAAGGAGGGACCTCCATGTCGGACAGGGTCGAATGGAGCACGCTGTTCCGAAACCGGGATGAGGTCCATGAGCAATACCCCCGGATATGGGATTTGAAGATCCTCAGGAAGCGGTTTCCCTTGTTGCTCCAACACATCCGTGATGGGGATACGCTCCTGGACATCGGTGCCTCCAATCGGCATCTCGGACCCAGGATCAAGGCTCACTACCCCCACATAGTCTACAAGAGCCTGGATGTGGATCGAAGCCAGGCCCACGATTTCTACTCCCTCGATGAGGTGGATGAGACCTTCGATGTGATCCTCCTCTTCGAGGTGATCGAACACCTGGACTTGGGGGAGGGCGTTGAGATGTTGGGCAGGATCCATGCCCTGCTCAAGGAGGGGGGGAGGTTGATCCTGACGACGCCCAACGTCTTCAACCCCAGCCGGTTCTGGAGGGATGCCACCCATAGGGTGGCGTATTGCTACGATGAACTGGGGGGAATCCTTCTGGGGCAAGGCTTTCGGATCCTATCCATGTATAGGACATACAACGACGCATTCCACCGCTTCCACTTTCGGGTGCATATCATGGCGCCCCTGCACCGTTATCTGGGAATCGATTTCGCTAAATCCATACTGGTCGTGGCGGAGAAGGAGTTGGCACGGTGAAGGTTCTCTTCTTGATCCAGGGGTGGAGGGTGGCCGCCAGCCGTTACCGGGTTCTTCAGTATCTCCCTTATCTGGGGGAGAGGGGGATGGAGACCCAGGTGATTACGTACCCTCGGACCCTTTGGGCGCATTGGTCCTTCTTCAAATCCCTCCCTCGGTATGACATCGTCTTCCTCCAGAGGAAGCGGTTGACCGGGTTACGGCTGTGGCTACTGCGGAGGAGGGCCAGCCGGATCGTCTTCGATTTCGACGATTCGGTTATGTATCGGAATTCCACGGCTGAAAATCCCCTATCGAGGAGCAGGAGGAGGAGATTTGCCCGGATGCTGAGGGCATCGGATGCGGTAATCGCGGGAAACGAATATCTGAAAAAGGAGGCCATGAAATACAACTCGAGCGTGGAGGTCATCCCCAGCCCCGTCGATATCGAGCGGTACGCCGCGAAATCCTATGATGTGAAGGACGAAGGGGTGGTGTTGGGATGGATCGGCGACCACGGGAGCATTCACTATCTGGAAAGGATGCGGCCCGTCTTCGATGCCCTGGCAAGGCAGCACCCCCATGTGAGGCTCAAGATCGTGTGCGATACCTTCTTCGACTGCGGGGAGATGGAGGTGATCAAGAAGCAGTGGAGTTCCGAGGATGAGGTCCAGGACCTCCAGAGCTTCGACATCGGATTGATGCCCCTGATGGATGACCCATGGTCGTGGGGGAAGTGCGGTCTCAAGATCGTCCAATATCAGGGGGTTGGCGTTCCCGTGGTGTGCACGCCGGTGGGTATCAACCGGGACCTGGTCAAGGATGGCGAAAATGGGTTTTGGGCGAGGGATGAGCGGGAGTGGATCGAGAAGATCTCGACGCTCATCGAGGATGGAGATCTGAGGAGGGAGATGGGCCTCAAGGGCAGGGAGAGGGTGGAAAGGGGGTATTCCCTTCAGGAGTGCGGGCAAAGGATGGGCCGGCTCTTGGAGAAGCTCATGTCTGTGGGAGAACGGGTTCGATGAAGGTTGTTTTCCTCACCCATCAGCACCCCCAGGGGTATCGGATTCAACACTACTTCCCCTATCTCAGACGTCAGGGGGTGGAAGTCGACCTGAGGGTCATCCCCCGGTGGAGGCTGGGCCGGGCCCGGCTTTTTCGGCAACTCCCGGCGTACGATCTCGTCTATATCCAGAGGAGATTGCTGGCTCCCCTCGATCTGCTCATCCTCCGAAAGGCCTCCAAGAGGTTGGTCTATGATTTCGACGACGCGGTGATGTACCGCTCATCGAAACATCCGAACCAGTTCTCGCTTTCCAGGAGATGGGCCTTTCGGCGGATGGTGAGGGCCAGCGACGCCGTTATCGCGGGAAATCAATTCCTCAAGGGGGAGGCCTTGAAGCACGTTGGAGAGGGGAAGGTTACCGTCGTCCCGACAGGCGTGGACATGGAGAGGTATCCGCCAAAGGACTATGGGAAATCCGGCGAATCGATCATCTTAGGGTGGATTGGCAGCGGTTCCACCCTTTGGTATCTGCGAAATCTGATTCCGGTGCTGGAGAACCTTTATCGACGGTATACCTCTCTCAAGCTCAAGGTCGTAGCCGATGAGTTCTTTGACTGCTCCACGGTTCCCATGATCAAGAAGAAATGGTCTTTGGAGGACGAGGTTTCCGATCTTCAAAGTTTCGATATGGGTTTGATGCCCTTAACCGAAGACCTCTGGTCTCAGGGGAAATGTGGGTTGAAGGCGGTGCAATATTCGGCGGCGGGAATTCCCGTGGTTTGTTCCCCCGTGGGGATCAACCGGGACATCGTGGAGGACGGGTTGAACGGATATTGGGCCTCCACGGATGCCCAGTGGGTGGAGAGGATTTCCCGACTGATCGATGAGCCTCGGTTACGGGTCCAGATGGGGATGGAGGGAAGGAAGCGGGTAGAAATGTCCTTTTCGGTCGAGGTCACCTCCAAGAAGGTCTTCGATCTCTTTCAGCGGCTGTGCGTGGAGGGATGAATTGAGGAAAGCGGTTGTCAATTATGTGAAATGGGTTATCCAACGATATCCCTTGGAGAGTCCGGTATTGGACACCTGCGCGGGTTGGGAACCCAACTTGTACGAGCCGCTGTTTCCCGGATACGAATATATCAAACAGGACATGCAAGACTACCAACCACCCTGTATTGATGTCATCTGTGACGTTTGTGCTATGAAGTCCATACCAAACGCCACCATCGGCGTGGTGCTGAATATGGAGTCCCTGGAGCATATCGCATATCCACAAAAGGCCATCGATGAGATTTACCGAGTCCTCAAGCCCGGTGGATTCCTCATCCTGACCACGGTGATGCACTTCAAAATCCACCGGACGCCGAGTGATTACTGGCGGTTTGCCCCTGACGGCCTGGAATTGTTGCTGAAACGGTTCAAAATAGTGGATTGCACCCTTGAAGGAGGGTTCAAGAGGCCGAAGGGGATATGGGTGACCGCCCAGAAGGTTCTTGAAGGGGAGGGATTGGGGAAGCTTCCCCGCATTCGAGCGGTGAAAAGCGACGATAGGCTGCTGAAGAAGCTTGAGCGCCGGTTATTGAGGGGCTTGGAGAGGATAAGGGGGAGCATGCCTTCGCCCAGGGGCTGAGGCGAAGAGGGATATGGAGAGAGGGAAGAGGTTGCTGGTTCACGTGTCGGCAAAGGGATACCGCGGGCTCCTGCGGGAAGACCTCAGGGACATGGTAACCGATGATTTCCTCGAAAATATCGAGGCGGCAGCCCTGAGGAAAGGGGGTCTAACTATAAAGGACTCCCTGGTGAGGTGGGCGGCCGTTTTCCCCGGCCCAGATGGTCAGGCCTTCTTCATCAAGAAATTCAAGGTCAGGGATTGGAAGGAGCGCCTGAAATACCTCATTTTTCCCTCAAGGGCGATGAGGGAATGGGATGTTTCGCGTGCCCTCCGGACGAAAGGGGTGGAGATTCCCACCCCCGTTGGGGTGATGGAGCGGAGGCGATGGGGATTCATGGAGGAAAGCCTCTATATCTCCGGGGCAATTGAGGACGCCCAGCCCTTGATGGATTTCTTCCGGGAACGGTTCGGCGAGGGGGATGCGAAGGAAAAGGAGAGAATAATCCGTCTGTTAGGGGATACGGTGAGGCGTATCCATGACCGTGGATTCTTTCACGGCGACCTGCACGCGGGCAATTTTCTCATAGGGAAAAGCGGAGAAGGAGGGCTCTATCTCATCGACTTGCACTCGGCCCGGATGCGAAAAACCCTTTCCCAACGGCAACGCTTATGGAATATTGCTCAACTCTTTTACTCCTTGGATGGATTGCTCGATGGGGGGGATAAGGCGATTTTTCTGGAGGCTTATGGCGGCAGGGAAATGGCCCCCCGTATCCTAAAGTCCCTTTTGGTAAGGGTAGAGAGGCTGGCCGATCGCATCAGGAAACGCCATCACAGGAGCAGGGCAAAACGGTGCCTGAGGAAGAGCACCGTGTTTACCACCCACCGGCGGAATGGATATCGGTTATACCGGAGACGGGACGTTTCCGGGGAGGTCCTCATGGAAATCATAGGCACCCATCGGGAATTGGTGAAGGGCTTCCCGTCATGCCTCCTGAAGAATTCCCCCAAGACCGTTGTTTCGATGGTAACAACAGCCGGTGGATCCGGCCCGCGGACCTGCGTGAAGGAGTATCGATCCGCAACGGCGTGGGGTAGAGTAAAGGACTGCTTTCGATATTCCAAGGGAAAGATCTCCTGGGTAGCGGCCAATGAGCTCTTCAGGCAGGGGATATCCGATCTGAAACCCTTGGCCTATGTCGAAAAGACGCGTTTCGGGCTCTTGACCGAGAGCTTCTTCCTCATGGAGTCCCCGGCCGACTACCTCGAGATGGACCGGTATCTCATCAAATCGTTCGGAGATGGGGCCCTGGGGAATGTAGACCTCAAGAGAAGGTCCTTCATACGGCAATTCGCCCACCGTATCGGTCGGCTCCACCGGTCCCTTATATTCCACGGCGATCTGAAGACGTGTAACATCCTGGCCCGAGAGCGCGGGGAGGGGTGGGATTTCAGCTTCATCGATCTGGACGCAGTCCGCCTCGGAATGGAGATCAATGCCCGAAGGGCTTTGAAAAATCTGGTTCAGATCAACTGCTCCGTACCGGGGTTCTTGGGCTACGCAGACAGGATACGCTTTCTGAAATGGTATCTGGAGGTACATCCCATTCCGATGCGAACGAGGGATTTGATCAACACCATCCTCCATGAAAGTCGGAAACGGGGCGTGGTCTACGTTTCCCCCGAGGGGGACGTAGTGGAAGAGGTCATGGGGAAGTGAACGCGGAAGCGCGGCCTGATCTTTCGGTTATCATCGTCAACTGGAACACCAGGGAGCTGCTCCTGAATTGCCTGGACTCCTTTTATCGAACCGTAAAGGGCCTCACCTTCGAGATCTTCGTTGTTGATAACGGGTCCAGTGATGGAAGCCCCGATTCCGTGAGGAGGGCATTTCCCACCATCGAGCTCATCCAAAACCAAAGGAATCTGGGGTTTGCCAGGGCGAATAACGAGGCCCTGAGGAAAAGCACTGGAAGATACGCCCTGTTGTTGAATACCGACGTCATCCTGATCAATGGTGCGGTTGAGAAGTTGGTGGAATTCATGGAGAATAATCCGACCGTTGGCATTGCAGGGGGACAGCTCATCAACGCGGATGGGTCGAAGCAGAACTCCTTCGATAACTTCCCCTCTCTTGCCACGGAAGCGTTGAACAAGAGCCTGTTGAGGTTGCTCTTCCCCAATCGGTATCCCAGCAAGCGGGTCGACTACGGGATTCCCATCGACGTGCAATCGGTTATCGGCGCATGTATGATCGTCCGTTCTCGGTCCATCCGGGAGGTAGGCCTGCTGGATGAGGACTACTTCTTTTTCCTGGAGGAGACGGATTGGTGTTATCGCATGAGGCGCCGGAGATGGCGGGTTTGCCATGTCCCCCAAGCGAAGATCGTTCACCTCCAGGGGAGAACGGCGAATCTGGTGAAGGATAGGGCGAAAATAGAATACTATCGATCCCTCTACCTTTTCTTTAGGAAACACAAGGGAATGGTCGAGTCGGCGATGCTCAAGGGTTTTCTCTTCGTGAGATTCTGCGTCGATTTCCTCGTGACGTTGGTCTCCTGCGTATTTACGGGCTTCCGGGGGGAGGGGCTCAAAAGGAGGCTGGGTATCTACGCCAGGCTCATCTACTGGCACGTAAGGCTCTGTCCGGAGGGAATGGGGTTAGGATAAGGTGGATGAGAGACGGAGAGAGATCCGGCGCCTGAGCAAGATCTTTTTTCGCATCCTGATGCCACTGACCCCCCCGAGGCTGGATGCCCTGGGTACCTTTGCAAACCTCAAAAACGCCCGAAGGGGATGGGGAATCAAGGGTGGTTGATCTCTCCATTTGCATCGTGAACTGGAATACCGAGGCCCAGCTGAAGGCGTGTCTCCAATCCATCTACGAGCACACCAGGGGGATAGCGCACGAGATCTTCGTTGTGGACAACGCCTCGCGGGATGGATCGGTGGGGATGGTGCAAAAGCGTTTCCCCGATGTTTCTCTCATAGCCAACCGAGAGAATCGGGGGTTTGCCGCGGCCAACAATCAGGCCATCCGTTTGGCGAGGGGTCGGTACGTGATGCTTCTCAATCCGGATACGGTGGTCCACCGTGGAGCCCTGGAAGCGATGGTTCGGTTCATGGATAGTTGCCCGCAAGCGGGGGCAGTAGGGTGCAAGCTGCTCAATCTCGACGGATCCGTTCAACATTCCATAAGGCGTTCCCCCACGTTCGGTATAGCCCTGCACGACAACACGATATTGGGTCGGCTCTCCCTTTTCAGGGAGGGGGCTGCGGACTACAAGATGAAGGATTTCTCCTTCGATAGGGTGCAAGAAGTGGATGCCACATCAGGAGCCGCCCTGTTGGTGAGGAGAGAGGTATTGGATGAAGTGGGGCCGTTGGATGAGGGATATTTCATGTTCATCGAGGAGCTGGACTTGTGTCAGCGGATCCGAGCGAAGGGGCACAAGATATACTTCACTCCCGATGCGGTCATCACCCACTTGGGGGGCGAAAGCAGGCGCCAGAACCCGGAGGAGCTCGTACTGGTTGGTCAAAACAGCCTGATGCGATATTTCACCAAATTCAAGGGACCGAGGAAGACGTTCTATTTCAAGATTCTCTATAAGCCCCTCTTTATCGTCGGGATACTCCACGATTTGATTTTCGATTCCCTCTCCCTTTTGAAATACAAAACGGTAAGGAAGAACCCCGCCAAGTCCAAGAGGAAGGAGAGCAGAATTAAGGGGGCATTCCATTTCTTTCGAAAGGACTTAGGCTATTTCGTCTTTAGATTGTGAAGGGTAGACCCCGTGAAGAGCGTTAGCTTTTTGGTGCTCAATTGGAACGGGAAGGACGTTATTTCCCGATGCCTCGGCGCGATCTCCAGTGCCCTGGACAATTACGAGGGGCCGGGAGAGATCCTCGTCGTCGACAACGGGAGCACCGATGGGAGCGTGTCCCTCATTGAGAGGGATCATCCCGGTGTGAGGGTGATTAAGCTCAAGGAGAATCTCGGCTTCAGCGAGGGGAACAACATCGGCGTTCGGGAAAGCCGGGGCGATATCGTCATCCTGGTCAACAACGATGCCTATGTGCACCCCGACTTTCTCGTTCCCATCGTCCCCCACTTCGATGATGAAGGGGTATTCGGAGTTACGCCAAAGGTATTCGGATTGGATGGGCGGACCGTCACAATAGGAAAAACAGAGGCTTACTTTTATCGAGGTCTCATTCGGCTGAGGTTCACGGAGGACATCTATTCCTCGCCTATCCCCTGCCTCTGGGCAACGGGAGGCTCAGGCGCCTTCGATAGGCAAAAGTACTTGGAATTGGGAGGGCTCCTGGAGCTTCTTTACTGGGAGGATTTAGAGCTGGGCTACCGTGCCTGGAAGAAAAAGGGATGGAGGATTATCTATGAACCGAGGAGCCTCGTCTACCATGATCATGGGACCTCCTTTAACAAGGTCTTCCGCTATCGGCAATTGAAGAACGTGAGGGAGAGAAATCGGTATCTCTTTCAATGGACGAGTATAAGCGATTCCCTTTTGTTCCTGAGACATCTTCTGTTTCTCCCCTATGTCCTCGGGTATAGCGGTTTTAAAGGGAAGTGGAGTTACATAATAGGGTTCTTACAGGCTTTGTGGTCATATCGAGGGTTCAAGAGAACGGTGAAGAATCTCATCCCGGCTGGTGCTGACTACCTGAATGATCGGGAGGTGCTGAGGATCACATCTTCTCGCCACCCTTGAACCCTCCATGAGGAGAAAAGGCCCTTCTTCTTTGGGGGGAGGGTCCACATGTTCGAGGAAGCCTCGTTCTCGGAGGCAGGGGGAATCCGGCCAAACCGATTACGACTCGCCGAGACACCCGGCCGAGGGAGTGGCCGCTTTGGAAGGCGATCGATTGAAAGGAGACTTCAAATATGATCACTGGTCCCTCCCGAGGACTGACCTCGTGGAGCTCATCCCGCCGGGGACAAAGAGGGTTTTGGACGTCGGATGTGGCGTGGGGAAAACCGGTTCGATCCTCGTGAACATGGGATTCGAAAGGACCGTGGGTGTGGAAATTCATGCTGAGGCGGCTCAGAAAGCCAAAGATGTCTATGATGAAGTCTTGGTGCTCGACGTGGAAAAGCAGGATTTGCCTTGTGCGAAGGGTTATTTCGACTGTATCCTGTACGGCGATGTGTTGGAACACCTTACAGACCCATGGAGGGTACTGAGAAATCATCGGGACTACCTATCCGAAGAGGGGATAATTGTCTGCAGTATCCCCAATGTTCGTTACTACCGGGTATTGCTTCCGTTGATCCTCCAGGGCCGGTGGGAATACGAGGATATCGGGGTGCTGGATCGGAGCCATCTTCGTTTCTTCACCCTCAAGACCATTGAGGATCTGCTCCGTAATAGTGGTTTCACGATCGTATCCGTTGTGAAGAAGAAGCGATGCGGAAAATTCATGCGGTTCTTGAATCATCTGTTTTTCGACCGGCTGATCGATTTCCTGGTCCCTCAGTATCGCATCGTCGGGGCGAAGGGAGACGAAATTGAGGGATCAGGTGGTATGCGGCATGCACAAAAGGGTTTCGGCCATAGTGGTCAATTATAATAGGAGGGATTTGCTGCACGATTGTCTCTCCTCGCTCTTGACGCCTCGTGATGGGTATCTCACCGAGGTGATCTTAGTCGACAACGCCTCCTCCGATGGCTCTGCCGATTTTGTGAGGACCCGGTTTCCCCAGGTGAAGTTGTTCGCCAATAGGGAGAATGAGGGATATGCGAGGGCGTGCAATAGGGGCATCCGGTCCTCTTGCGGGGACTACGTATTGATCCTCAATGGGGATATCATCGTTCAAACGGGGGCGATCGAACATTTGGTTGAGTTCATACGCTCGCGGGATAACGCTGGCGCAGTGTGTGGGCGCCTCCTCAATCCCGATGGTTCGATTCAGCGCGAATACTTGGGGGCAAGATTTCCAGGTCTCAAGCAGGTTTTTCATTTCTTTAAGCATGGAAGAACCTACATGGCCTACGATCACATCGATTTCGATGCCGTTTGTAAGATCGATCAACCCCCTGGGGCTTGCATGATGGTGAACCGCTCGGTGATAGAGAAGGTGGGTTTGATGGATGAGAACTTCTTCTTATGGTACGAGGATGTGGATTGGTGTTTACGGATGAGGAAGGCGGGCTTTGACAACTACTATTTTCCGGGGGCGAATTTCATTCACGTAGGCGGTGGCTCCTTTGAGGCTGAAAAGGGGGAATTGAAAGAGCGGTATCTCAAGGAGAGCCTTGAGTACTACGTCAATAAACACTTTTCCCAGTACTCCATTGCTATTCTGAGGTTCTTAGCGAGAATAACCGGTTGATTTTCGAAGGTCAGTCCGCAGAGAATCGAAGATGAACGTTATTCCCTGTGCCATCTGCAATTCGCAAGAACAGAGGTTCTTATATGAAGGTCGAGATCGGTTGATGAAAATACCAGGGACATTTATCGTGGTTCAATGTCCACGATGCGGGCTCATCTTCATCAACCCGCAGCCGGATGCAAGGGAAATAGCGCGATATTACCCCGACGATTATTTTCACTACCACCGATTTACTGTGGATGCGCAGAGGTCAAATGCATGGGAACGGTTGGTTTTGACCTATCACTACGGGTACCCGCAAGATGGAGGGATACGGGGGGTTGATTTTCTCATGAGGGGGATTGCGTCATTTCTGAAATACCACTATCACGGTCTCGTTCCGTACGTTCCAGACGGGAAGCTTTTGGATTTGGGCTGCGGAAGCGGAGAGATGTTGTACAAGCTCAAGGCCCTGGGCTGGGATACCTACGGCGTCGAAATCAGCCAATCGGCATCCCAATACGCCCAGGAGATGGGGCTCAAGGTGTATACGGGCCGTGTCGAGGAGGTAAAATTCCCGGATGGCTTCTTCGATGTCATCCGATTATACGCGGTTTTTGAGCATCTTCCCAATCCAGTGGAGACCTTGTCGGAACTGAAACGAATCCTCAAATCCTCGGGCCGAATCCTGATGGTTCTCCAAAATATCGATAGTCTCAACTACCGATTATTTCGCGATAAATGGTTCCACTTGGATGTTCCGCGACACCTGTTTTCCTTTTCACCGAAGACCCTCTCCCTAATCTGTTCAAAAGCCGGTCTTACCATCGAGAAGATCACCACCTTTTCCGGGGTCATCGGTCTCCTGATGAGCCTTCACTATCTCATAGACGAACGGGGAATACATGGTGGATTCGTGCTGGGGAGAAAGCCCATTGCTAGAAAGAGATGGCTGAGGCGGATGGTGGGTCCCCTCATGTTCTTTGTTGATAGAGCCGGCTATGGAGACCTTATGGAGGTTGAGATCGGGAAGGGGAATTCCGAGGAATGCACGATTCCCAATGTATGGCAAGGAAATGGGGGCCGAATCTCGAGGTCATGGAGATAGGGGTTTCGACTATTTCCACTACACGATACCCCGGGCGGATCTGGCCGCGCTCATTCCGGAAGGAACGAGGCGGATATTGGATGTGGGGTGCGGTGACGGGAAGACGGGGCCCGTTCTCAAGGAGCGGGGATTCCGGGAGATCGTGGGTATCGAGTTGGATCCCCGGGCGGCTGAAATGGCCACGCGTTCTTATGATCGGGTCATCGTCGGGAACGTGGAGGAGGAGATGTTGCCCTTCCCGAGGGGTTATTTCGATTGTATCCTGTACGGGGATATCCTAGAACATCTCGTTGACCCTTGGAAGGTATTGCGCGGTCACAGGGAATTCCTGGCAGATGAAGGATCGATCGTATGTAGCATTCCTAACATTCGATACTATAAGATCTTAAAGTCGCTTGTACTGAAGGGCCGTTGGGATTATAGACCATTGGGAATCCTCGATCGGACCCACCTTCGATTTTTTACATTGAAGACTATAGAGGACATGCTCAGGGAAACTGGGTTTGAGATAAGGACAGTTGTAAAAGAGGGGTATTGCAGCGGTTTCATAAAAATGGTGAACAGACTGTTGTTCAACAGATTGATCGATTTCCTCGTGGTTCAGTATAAGATCGTCGCAACGAAGAGGAATCAAGATGACTCGTGATTCCCGGAGGAAGTCTGCATTGAAGAGCCAGGCGAAGTGCCCCATCGCGGTAATCGGTTGCGGTTATTGGGGGAAGAACCTTGTCCGGAACTTTTGGGATTTGAAGGCCCTTCACACCGTCTATGACACTGATGAGAAGAGGCTTGAGGAGATGAAATCCCTCTATCCCTCGGTCAAGATCGCCCATGACCTTGCGGAGGTATTGCGGGATGACTCCATCGGGGGGGTTGTGGTTGCCACCCCTGCCGAATCCCACTATGCAATCGGCAAGGAGGTCCTCTTGGCCCAAAAGGACGTCTTCGTGGAGAAGCCTCTGGCCTTAAGGGTGAGGGAAGGGAGGGAGTTGGTGGCCCTTGCCGAAGAGAGGGGAAGGATCTTGATGGTGGGCCACCTTCTTGAGTACCATCCGGGGATTACAAAGCTCAAACAAATGGTCTCCGCCGGGGAATTGGGAAAGATAAACTATATTTACTCAACTCGGCTCAACCTGGGGAAGTTTCGGACCGAGGAGAATATCCTATGGAGCTTCGCTCCCCACGATATCTCCGTGATTTTGCTCCTCCTGGGGGAGATGCCGAAGGAGGTATCCGCCCATGGCGGCACCTATCTCAGCCAGGGGATTCCCGATGTAACCATGACTAGCATGGACTTCTCCAGTGGCGTAAAGTCACACATCTTCGTCAGCTGGCTCCATCCCTACAAAGAGCAGAAGTTGGTGATCGTGGGCGATCGAAAAATGGCCGTCTTCGATGACGTAGCACCGAGGGATAAACTGTTGCTATTCAGCCATCGGATCGATTGGATAGACCGGGTTCCCGTTCCGAGCAAAGAGGATGCGGAGATCGTCAACTTTCACATGGAGGAGCCCCTGAAGGTCGAATGCCGACACTTTCTCGATTGCATTCTACATCGCGAGAGCCCGAGAACCGATGGTGAAAACGGGTTGCGGGTCTTAGAGATCCTTGATCTCTGTCAGAGGTCCTTGCAGGAGAAGGGCAGGGCGATGCAATTGGGCGGCCAGCGTCACCCCGATGCCTTTATTCACGAGACATCGTGCGTCGATGAACCCTGTAAGATCGGCGAGGGAACGCGCATATGGCACTACTGCCATATTATGGAGGGAGCAGTCATTGGGAGGAACTGCTCCATCGGCCAAAACGTGTTCGTGGGAAGGGAGGTTAGGATAGGGGATAACGTGAAAGTACAGAACAACGTATCCCTGTACGAGGGGGTGATCATCGAGGACGATGTCTTCTGCGGTCCCTCGATGGTATTTACCAATGTCATTAATCCGCGCAGTTTCATCTCGAGGAGGGAGGAGTTTAAGGAGACGCTGGTGAGACGGGGGGCTACCATCGGGGCTAACGCGACCCTTCTGTGCGGTCACACCATCGGCAGATATGCCCTGATCGGAGCAGGGGCTGTGGTGACGGGGGATGTTCCCGATCATGCCATCGTAGCTGGAAGTCCGGCCAGGGTCATCGGCCACGTTTGCCAATGCGGGGTTCGGTTGGAGTTCGATGGCCCCATCGCTCGGTGCAGTCGTTGCGGATTGGAATTCCGGAAGGATGGAGGGGTCGTCTCACCCCGGTGAGGGATTTATGATGAAAATGGAGATTCCACTGGTCGATCTCAAGACGCAATACGCGGAGATAGGGGAGGAGATTGGAAAGGCCGTGGATGCGGTTTTCGAGAGCCAGCGGTTTATCCTCGGGCCCCACGTCCAGAAACTGGAGGAGCAGATCGCTACCTATAGCAACGCCAACTATGGAATCGGCGTTTCCTCGGGAACCGATGCACTTTTGGTTTCCCTGATGGCCCTGGGTATAGGGCAAGGGGATGCCGTCGTGACGAGCCCGTTTTCGTTTTTCGCAACGGCTGGTGTGATCGCCAGGCTTGGTGCTCAGCCGGTCTTCGTTGACATCGACCTCGACACATACAACATGGATCCCGAAAAACTGCGAGAGTTCCTGGAGTCGCGATGCCGGGTGGACCGAGAAACCGGCAGGCCAGTGGAAGGAAGGACGGGCTCTATCGTACGAGGCATCGTTCCGGTCCACCTGTACGGGCAGTGCGCCGATATGGATCCCATCATGGAGATGGCTCAAAAGGTTCGGCTCGATATCGTTGAGGATGCGGCCCAGGCCATCGGCGCGATCTATTATTCGAGAAGGCCGGAAGCAAAGGGTCAGGTGTTGGAGAATAGACCTGGGACAAGCAGCGAGGGCCCGAGAACGGCCTGCAAAGCGGGAAGCATGGGAAGGATGGGGTGCTTCTCCTTCTTTCCCACGAAGAATCTGGGGGGATGTGGAGATGCCGGAATGGTGGTGACCAACGACGAGGCATTGGCGGAGAAGGTAAGGGTTCTCAGGGTGCACGGCAGTCAACCGAAATACCATCACCACCTCATCGGGGGAAATTTCAGATTGGACGAACTTCAGGCTGCTATCCTCAACGTGAAGTTCCACCACCTGGAGAGATGGACCGAGGCGCGTCGCCGGAACGCCCAACGGTATGACCGCCTCTTTGAGGAGGCGGGCCTTACCGGCCATATTCATCTGCCCACCACCAGGGGTGGGAATAGACACATCTTCCATCAGTATGTCATCCGGGCTTCCCATCGGGATAAGCTCCGGGAATTCCTGCGGGTTAGAGGCGTGGGGACTGAGGTCTATTACCCCATACCCCTGCATCTGCAAAGATGCTTCGAGTATCTGGGATATCGAGAGGGCGATCTTCCCGAATCGGAGAGGGCTGCGAGGGAAACCCTGGCCCTTCCCATCTACCCGGAATTATCGCAGGAGCAGCAGGAGTACGTGGTCGGTCAGATCAAGACGTTCTACGGACGGGGCTGAGGAAATCCCATGAAGATTGTTACCGTCATCGGGGCAAGGCCTCAGTTTATTAAGGCTGCCGTCGTGACCAGGGCAATCCAGGCCGTCAATATCGAAGGAGGACATCTTCCCGGAAAGGAGAATATCGAGGAGATAACGGTTCATACGGGACAACACTACGATTACACCATGGACCGAATATTCTTTCAGGAGCTCGGCTTGAGGGATCCCGGGTACC
>Ga0209427_10001421_pt1 | contig 27609 bp, 29 predicted proteins | sample DeeMarSWOR136_30_FD_187465 | JGI IMG/M metagenome (GOLD analysis project Ga0209427, IMG submission 187465) | Marine sediment microbial communities from White Oak River estuary, North Carolina - WOR-1-36_30 (SPAdes) (version 2) | ecosystem: Environmental > Aquatic > Marine > Intertidal zone >...
GAAGGAAAATTTTTCTGGGGGATTCCCGTGGATTCGGGGTGATCCGCGGAAATTCGTTAGTAATCCGCGTATTCGACGGGTAAGGACGGGCGCCATGGGGAAACGTTGGGAAAAATGGGGGGAAATTGGGCGTGAATGGGGGAGGACGATCCGGCGTGTCGTTCATGGTTCGTCCGGGGGAGGCTCAAGTCGTGCGAGCAGCTAATTCCAAGAAGTAAAAAGGGGCACGCTGCAGGTTTCATCAAGTACGTGTACTCGAAATCACTGTTCGTTCCATCGAATAATAGTAAATAGTGACGTTCCACAACTTGGTCGATGATTGCATTCTCTCCTTATTGGCGATATTGGTGATTCAGCGGTTTATTGTCATGCATTCCCGTGATAATTGTGCCACCACGTTGACGACGCTTTCCAAGGCGACGGTTATACGCTCTTCTGATCGGGTTGTTCGCCTCAACCACGAGATTGGGATCGGACATGAATTTGCGATCACGTGTATTCCATCCGATGCCCTCGTCATCAAATACGGGCAGACCATCGGCCGCGCGACGCCAGACATCGCCCCCGGTGATTGGATTCACGTTCATAACATTCGCTCAGTCTATATGGAGGCGTTCACAGATGCACGATGAGTTGTCTGGGTACCACCGTGCCGATGGCTCCGTTGGCGTCCGCAATCACGTCGTGATCGTGCCCGCGGTGATCTGTTCCGCGTACGTCGCCCGACAAATCGCCCAGCAAGCTTCAGGATCCATCGCGTTAGAACAGAATCGTGGCTGTGGACAATTCGGCGTCGACTTTGTCACTATTCGAACCTTGAAGGGCGTTATCGAGAATCCGAGCGTCTATGGAGCGCGAGCTAGCTAGCGTTGTGGGCATCCCCGTTTCTCAAGCGTTGAAACGAATGATTCGACTCTAAGGGTTGACCTCCGTTACCTACTGGAAGGGTTATGCAACGTCAATTTCTTCAGTCTTGCCATTCGTTATCGGCATACGATGGATCCTTTACGGCGAGATGACCTGAAGAAGAGCTACGTCTTGATAGCAGGTTAGAGGGCTCTAACCTACACCGAGCAGCTCGATGTCGTTCAAACGTCGGGATAAACGATTTAATCGGTGACGCCAAACTAGCTCCAAAAAGGGAACAAACAGGGGCTGAAAATCAAACACGCGATCCAACTAGAAGCACATTACGCTTATATATCTAGTGTAAATAGATGCAGGGGGGATGCACTATGCACAAAGCGTTTATCCTGATCAATACTGCGCCGAGTAAGCTCTGGAGAATAGCGGATGCCCTAAGGGAACTTTCGGAGGTCAAAATAGCGTCGGCCGTGACAGGGGCCTTCGACGTCATTGTGTACGCGGAAGTCGTCGACATGAGTGCGTTGGGTGCGCTGATAAACATCATCCATTCGATGGACGGCGTTGAACGAACACAATCGGCGATAGAGATTCCTCCCCGCGTTGAATAGAACGGAATAGCTAGCTAGCTCACTTGTGCTGTAGACTAACCGCCTGCTAGCTAGATGACGTAGTTTACCCTTTTTCTATAATAGGTACTGTGAAAGCGTGAAGTAATGAAACCTTTTCCGATGGTCTTGCTAGGTAGCACCAGTCTACAAAGACGGGGGCTGATTTCACTTTCACCGTAAGTAGTATGAGTGAGGGGTCTGTACTCACTGTTGACTGAATCTGCGTTATCACACCAGAAGTACGGTCAGTCGTGGTGATGGGGGGCTTAGAGTTTGATATCGATATCTTGTTCTTTGAGGAACGTATTTAACTCGGTTTTGTGGGGTAACGCCGTTATCGCCCCGCGTTTTGTGACTACTAAGGCGCCGACCGCATTGGCCACAGTCACGCATGTTTGTAAGTCCCAGCCTTTCAGAAGGCCAACCAGCAGTCCCGCATTCCAACCATCTCCTGCGCCGGTTGTGTCCACGGCGTTCACCTGAAATCCGGGTAGATGCACCGTTGTCCCCTCCTTGGTGTCCAGTAAAGCACCATCGCTGCCAAGTTTTATTCCCACAATCTTGACGCCGTGTTTTAACGCTTCCTTCGCCGCTTTCGCCATATTGTGGGTTCTGAACAGGAAGGTTGCCTCTTCCCGAGAAAAGGTCGCGACATCAGAGAGTTTCAGCAGTTGGCGGTAGACTCTTCGTAGCGTTCGTACGGAGTTCCAAACGTCGGTTCTCAAGGTGGGATCGAAGGACACCGTCACGCCCACTTTGTTGGCGTGTTTAGCAGCGCGTAACACAGCGTTTCGTGATGGATTGTGCGATAGGGCAAAGCCGGATACATGGAGGATACGGGCATGGGATATGTAGTCGAAATCGAGGTCTTCAGGTGACAGGGCATTATCCGCGGTCCCTTGGACCCACGGTTCCCGATAAAAAAGGAACGTCCGTTCGCCCGTCTTCGGTTCGTTGGCAACGAAGGATAGCGTAGTCCGCATGCCCCGCTTGACTTTCACACGGGACGTATCGACCCCGTTTTTTTCTAGCTCCGTTATCAAGAACTGGCCGAAGGGATCGTCTCCAACAGCGGTTATCGCACCCGCCCGTGAATCGAGCCGGGAGACGCCGATCAGCGTATTCATCGGTGCCCCCCCAAAACATTTTTGGAACGCCGAAACCTCGCCGTAGGAGACGGGGGTCATTCCAACGAAATCAATGAGCGCTTCACCTATACCCACGACCTCGGGCTTCAAACTACATCTCCCTCACGACACTGCCCTCACCTAAAGCCGATTGACGGCCGAGCGGCTTGCTCGCTCAGGGTCGTTCGCCTTTCCGCATATCGATGACCTCAACCTCCCCGCGGGGCGACGTTTCACGGGCAATCACGCATGAAAACTTGTAGAGGGCGATGCCTTCGGTTAACCAGGCATCGGGGTAAAGCCCCGCCTTCATACAGCAGTTCGCGAGGAACTCCTCGGCGTCCCATCCCCATTCGATGGGCACTTGGGGCAGAAGTAGGCCCCGGTAGACGCCCCGCTCCACGATCAACCCGTCCTTCCCGACCTCAATCTGCGACACGTAGTCCCTCGGGGTTTCCACCGATATCAATTCCGGCGGCGTGAGGACACTGACCTCCACTACCACGCGCGGAAGTTCGTCTTGTGACAGCCGGGGAAACCGCGGGTCCCCCGTTGCGGCGTTGATCGCGGAGGTGATGGTGGCCGCGGCGAGGGGGAGAAGGGGCTGCGGGTACCCGATACATCCCCGTAACGCTTTAGCCGATCCGCGTACGGTGTTTAACGTCACGAAGACCCCGCATTTTTGGCGGAGGCTCAGCGGCGTGTTCGAGGGCACGGGGAGTGTCTTGCCCTCGTCCAAGTAGGTTGCAATCGAGTGCCGGGCCAGCTGGACGAGGAAGCTCCCCTCCTCGTCGGTTACTTCAAAGGCCATGCACGTCCTCCCCTTTCCAAAGGGAATTATGGGTTTGCCACATGTTGATCCCTCAGTAACGTTTTCGCTTGCGTCAGGGTTTCAGTGATTCGGTTCCAGTGGCTGCCACGCCAATACACTTGGCCGCAGCTCGTGCATATCCAGAACGCATCGTATTGCTTAAAGGTTCCCGTGGGCACCTTGTCGCGAACCTCCGCTTTCGCGATCGGCCTGATGGGGGAGCCACAGGTGGGACACCGCGACAGCGACACGTCCACCTCAAGCCGGATCTGATAGTGTCTCGCGACCTCCGCTATCGTCTCCGGGGTGGTCTGTCCTTTGAGATAATGGGCGTCCAACCCCCGGCTTTTCGCCCGCTGAAACAGCTCTTGGTCCCGCGTCAGCAAGACGCGGTCTTCCGTCTCCGCCACCTCGAGGAGGCGGTCGTCCGACGCCTCATTGAAGTACGTCACCTCACATCCGAGGATGCGAAGCCACCGCGTGAAACGACCCAGCATTCCGTCGGCGAGAAAGCGTGGCATTTCGCACCCTCTCGGCTAGGCGTGTGGCTGAAGTATGTGCCCACTCCCCGGCTTGGACACGATCTCGCCGTCGTTCATCACGAGTTGTCCGCCGAGAAAGACTTGGATGGGTCGGCCCACGACCTTCTGGCCCTCAAAGGGAGAATATTTGGCTTTCGAATGAAAGGTTGAGACGTCGATCACGGATTCCTCAGCCAAGTCCACGACGGTCAAATCGGCGTCAAAGCCCTTGGCGATGGCACCCTTTCGGTTCAGTCGAAAGATTCGCGCGGGGTTCCGGGCAAGAACGTCTATGACGCGGCCGAGCGACAATCGGCCCTTGTGAACCTGCGTTAAGAGGAGGGGAAGAGTGGTCTCGAGGCCGGGGAAGCCGCTGGGGACATCCCACACGTTGGCGCGGCATTTTTCTTGGAGGCTGTGGGGAGCGTGATCGCTGGCCACGATGTCAACACGTCCCGTCAGGAAATCCCGCCAGAGCCCCCGCTTCGCCCGATCGCTTCGTAGAGGCGGGTCCACGAGGGCTAAACCCTGCACCATGTTCAGCCGGGCTGCGGAAAGCAGGAGGTGGTGAGGCGTCACCTCGTATGTGACGCGCAATCCCCCCATCTTCGCCCGTGCGATGAGGGCGGAGGCTTGTCCTGTGGAGATATGGCAGAAATGCAGGCGGGGGTTGATGCCGTGGATGAGGCCAAGGACGCGTTGGACGGCTCGGGTTTCCGCGCGGGGGGGATGCGTCTTGGAGTGGACGCGGGGGGACGTATCGGTTTCAGCCCGGAACTTCGCCTCCAGGCCGTCTAGGATCCCTCGATCTTCGGCGTGGATGGCGAGAAGGAGGTCGAGGTCCTTCACGACGGTGAGGACGCGACGGAGGACGGCGTCGTCGTCCACGTCCAACGCAGTGAGGGGGTGGTGGAGAAAGACTTTGAAGCCCACGACGCCACCGTCTTTGAGGGCGTGAAACGCCTCTGTCGTCGTGGGCAGGCACGCGAAGAACCCGACGTTGGCGACACACTCGTGCTGAACCAACGCCATTTTCTCGCGTAAACGCGGGGCGCTATTGGTCAGGGGCAGGGTATTGGGCATGTCCAAGACCGTGGTGAAGCCGCCGGCGAGGGCCGCGCAGGTCCCTGAATAGAAGTCTTCCTTATATGCAAGGCGGAGGCCGCGGAGATGGGTGTGCACGTCGATAAGACCGGGTAGGACCAGGTTACCGTGAAGGTCTACGGTCTGGGAGGCCTTGGGCAGCCGGTCGTCCCTGGCGACGCCCCATATTTTGCCGTCATCAATGGCGATACCCGCCTTCACAAGCCCTTGCGTGGTGTGAATCTTGGCGTTCACGAGGGCCAAGTCGACCAAGGTTCGTTCACGGTCCATCAGCATACGACGATGTAAGCTCGAGGAGAGCGGGGGTAAAGAGGCTATTCGGCCTCAAGTTCAAGGCGGCACTCGTCGCAGAGGAAGTTGCCGTTCACTTCGATGAGGGAATCGGCCCACTGCCGACACTGATCACAGTATCCTGTGGAGGTGAAGACGCTTCGAGAGGGCGGTAAGGTTTGATGGGTGATCCGGGTCTTTTCGGAGATGATTTCGAGGAGGGCCGGCGTAATTTCGACGATGTCCTTGCTGGATACGAGGCCGATCATCTTTCCCTCGTCCATGACCACCAGCCGCCGAATGCTCCGTTCACGCATCCGTTCGGCAGCCTCTTTAATATCCATCTCGGGTCCAGTTATGAGCACGGGATAGCTCATCGCTTCCTCCGCCGTCACCGTCTCTGGAAGCCGGTTCTGGGCGACGACGCGGTTAACGATGTCCCGTTCAGTTATGATGCCCACGGGGTTGCCGCGGACGTCCGTGACGATGATGCTGCCCAAGCCAGTGGCGATCATGAGCTCCGCGACCCGGTTAACGGTCTCTTTTTCGAGAACCGTTTTGACGGGACTCGACATGATGTCCTTTACCACGACACCCGTCTTCGCGTTATTCAGCATCGTTCCATCTCCACCCATGTTCACACAGGTTTCTCTAATTTATAGTTATCTAAGCTCAAGTTCGCCCCCGCCTGCGGGAATAAACCGTTGAACCTCCTCCAGGGGAAGCTTCAAGATCTCGGTCTTCGCCTCGGGCGGGGCCGTGTTGGCGAGGCGTCGACGTACGTCCTGCGCCAGTCTGCCGCTGCGCTGTCGCCCTGGAATAAGTTCGATGTGGTAGGGGGTGTGCGCTTGAATCGCCGACGGCGCCCCCCCAATAACCGTCCACTGGTCGTTCGTTTGGACGACGCCGATGGAGAGGCGGAGGGCCATGTTGCGCAGGTACTGTTTTTGGCCACGAATCATGAAGGCGCCCTTGGTAAGGTATTCGCCGGACGGCGCGGTCTTACTGACCTGGTCAGGCGTCACCCAATACGCGTTGAGGGAGGTGTAGCCGCCTTGCCACGCACGGCTGTAGGAGACGGCGCACTGAGCCGCTTCTTCCAGGGTTTGTGCTGAAGGCGGGATGCCCTCCGTCTTGATGACGACGAAGGGAGCACCGGGCAGATCGGCGTGGAGGACGATGTCGTCGGGCGTGGTGTACTTCTTGAGGAGGAGCTCGTTGCTGGTCGCGTCCCTTCCACCGATGATGAGGACGCCGTCATGGGAGTGCATCCAGTGAAACTTTTCGAACCAGCGTCGCTTTCGCCGTCTCTTCGGCTCGTCGAAGCCGGCTTCAGTTTGAGCCTCAAGCTCTGCCAGCACCTTCATCCGCTTCTCGGTTTTCGCTATCGCCTCCTTTACGCCCTGGATCTTCTCGTGAGCTTTTTTAGCGTCCTCATAGAACCGGGCGGCATTGGCGTACACGCTCGTTCGAAAGCTCACATCAAACGCAAACCCATCGAGTTCGACGGTGAACACCCCCCGCCCAAAGTCGATGGCCTTGAGGACATCGGTCCCGAGGAAGGCGGTTGCCCTCGTTTGGACCTCCGACAACCGTTCAGTTGAGCCCGTCTTGTTCTTCCTCGTGTCCAAGACAAAGCGGGATAACGCCTCGAGCTCGCGGGTATGGGCATAGATCACGTCTCCAACTCGCTGGTTCTCTCTGGCCGTCTGCTCCAAGTCCCTCAGCCGTTCCCGCTGTTGGGTGAGAATGCGGCGTTGACCCGCGACTTGTTGAAGCATCTGGTCTTGGACACCGCCTTTCGTCGCCTCAAAGTGCAGCTCGGTGAAGTAGTCATCTGCGGCCTCGTTGAAGGTCGGGTACGCTTTCTGCGCGTGCTCCCGATAGAGGGTGAGGGAAACGGGGACGACGTCGAGAAAGGCGCCGTCCACGGCGAATACGATGTGGGGCTGCGGTGTACGGGATAAACTCGAAACCAAGGCGGTGGTCTCCTTGTAGATGCGGTCCACCTCACGGCGTTCTACACGGCGAGCCGGTTTGTCCTTGTCGATCTGGGCTCGTAGCAGGATTTCTTCCGGATAGACGCCGCCGATGGCGAGGTGGCGAGATAACGCCCGTGCGATACTGCCCTTGCCCGCCGTCAGGTCGTCCAGGTCTTGTCGCTGGATCCGTGACGGGTCCTTCCCCCGGGGGGGAGGCAGCTGAAAGACTTCGCCGCGAATAATGCTTCGGTCACGCATTTTACGGTAGGATGAGGCGTAGAGAATCGCCTCCTCGTCGCTGAGAAGGATGACGTTGCCCTTGCTGAACAGCTCAAACACCAGGGTATAGGCGGCTTCCTTCGACGCGATGGTGAGCCGAATGACGCGCTCAAAACCGGGCATGTCCACGCCGTTGATGATGCCCCGTCTGAGATGCCGTCTCAGGATCATGCAGAATTGGGAGGGATACTTCGGGATTTTGGTGACGTATTTGGTTAAATGAATTCGTCTTCCCAGTTCTATGAGTAATTTATGGTCTGGCTGAATGGCTAAAAGAAACGTGGTCGGGCCTGTTTGGTAGATATTGCCAAGCCGAGAGCCGATAATAACGTCTTGCAACTCGTGTACGATCGCCGCTAGATCAAAGCTGGACATGCTCTCTTTCTGCTTCACGGAGGCCAAGGCACGTTTCCCCTTGGAATAGAAACCACACCGATCCAATTAAAGAACTCTCTGCTCATGGAACATTAACTTTGTGATTTTATGGGGAACCACCCGGGTCAGGCAGGGGGCGTCGGTTTCCTCTGTTCGTGATGTCCCTGAACTCCCCTCACGATACGGCCGGAGGAGAGAGGGTTCCGATGGGCTGGCTACGGGGCGAATCCGTCTTAACGTTTTTTAACGTTAAAATAACGTGTAATCGAAAGACTTTTAAGCGTGCGGGACGCAATACCTTACCCATGAAGATTCGCGTGACGGTGAAACGGCCCTACGGGGACATCGAAGTCGAGGGCGAGAGCCTAGACGAGGTGGTTCAGGGCCTGGAGGCCTTTCCGGAGTGGCTCGTCGTCATCGATAAACTCATGGCAACCACGGAAGCAGCCCCTGAAGAGGAGGCGCTGCAGGGGATCATTGAGGTGTCGTCGGAAGGCCCGCAACTGATCATTCCCAAGGACCGCGTCAGCAGTAAAGAGGCCATCGGCCTCCTGCTGTACGCTCAGGATCCCACGCCCTTAGAGCCCAAGGAGGTGGGGGCGCTCTTATCGCTGAGCGGCCACGGCTCAGCCGGCTATGGGTCGCGTTTGAGTGAGATGCGGAGGGAGGGCAGCATCCTCAAGGAAGGGAGCGGATACCGGTTGTCCGTGGCGGGGAGAAAGTGGGTTGAGGACCTAGCAGTACGGCTCAAGACGTAGAGAGGGACGGGAAAGATGAGCGGAGAAGACACGGTCGAAGTCATCGTGACGTATCAGGGCCTCGAAGTCAAGTTTTCCGGCGACATCGACGAAGTGGTGCGGTTCTTCCTCGAATTTCTCAACAAGATGCTGCCGAACTACGCGTTGGTTTCCCGGCTGAGCCTCACCACCGACCTGGAAAAGCTGCTGCAGGAGGTGGAAGGCATCCTCGCCATAACGCCGGAAGGACTCATCGTAACCTTCGCCCAGGAGCTCCTGGGAGAGCGCGAAGCCATTCTACTGCACCTCGTTAAGACGTACATCGGCTATCAACTGGGCCAACTGGATAAGGACTTCATGCCCATCTCGGACATCATCTCCACGACGCGGGGCAAGCCCAGTTCGTCAGCGGGACGACTCAGCGAACTCGTCCAGATGAATTGGGTGGAACGGGTCGGCCGGGGCGAGTACCGGATCACCACCTACGGAATCAAATCCTTCTCCGAAGAGGTTTTACCGAAGATCAAGGCCCTACTGTGAGGCACCGTCGATGATGAAGGAGCCCAGACTCAGAGTACACGTGGAATACGGGGCGCTACAGGCGGACTTCGCCGGCGATCCCGAGGCCGTGTCCCGCTCCTTCATCGACTTCCTGTACAAGGTTTATCCATCCTTCAAGCTCGCCCATAACCTAGTCTTCAAGCCAGACTTGGTCAAGCTGTCCCACGCGTTGGAGGGCGTGATCGAGTATTCGTCGGAAGGAATGATCCTACTCCCGGAGACGCTGACCTCGGAAGAGGCCATCCTCCTGTCTCTTCTGGGAGTCTACGTCGGAAACCAGCTGCGATTCTTCGAGGAGGCTGCCCTCTCCGTCAATGACGTGGCAAGCACCAGCGGCAAGGCGCCCAAGACCATTCTCAACCAGCTGAAGGGCATGATTGACGACGGCTTAGTGGAACGAGCTGAAAGGGGAAAATACCGAATCAAGAGCCGGGGAATCAAAGCGGCGGAGAAGATCCTGCACGAATTGACCACGAGGTGACCACCGTGAGCGCATCCCCCTTCACCATCAAAATCCGGTTCGGGAACAAAGAAGTCGAGTTCAGCGGCTCCAAGGAAGACGTGTTGGAAGCCGTGGACAACTTTCCCACCATCATGGAGAAGGTGGCCCACGCCTTCACCACGACGCCCAAGAAACCCCTGGCCGAACCCCTATCCGCAGGAGAAGAGAAGTTGCCCTCCATCTCAGTCGACCCCGACACCCCGTGCCCCGAAGCCATCTTGAAACTGCTTTCCACGGAGTGGGGGCGAGAAAAACCCCGGAAGCTGCGAGAGCTCTTGGACGTCATGAAGATCAACGCCATCCACTACCCCGTAGGAACCGTAAAGGGCCGGCTCACCGACCTGACCAAAAAGGGCGCGTTACGACGCGTGAAAGAAGGGAGAGAATATGGCTACATCCGAGTCAAATAGGCGGACAGGAGGCGAGGCGTCGAGGTAAGAGAGGTACCCTTCTCGTGAGAGGAGGGTGCAGCGGTTCGCGTGGCGTTTGAGGGACAAACCCGCGCGATCCATCGTAAAGGAGGTTGAGGTTATTGACGATTTCCCACTGCACCAGTATTGAAGATAGGCACATCTTCTTTATAAGCTCTTTACTTTCGGCACCCAGCTCCCACCCCATCCTTCGATCCATGACAGGCCCCGTAGTAGAGGAGGCATCGACGTGGAGATAGCGGAATTTAGCCAGATCGTCCCCGAGAACTTCGTCGAGATAGGGGATACGTCCCTACGGGACGTGGTGGACCTCAGTCTTGCGAGGCGCACGCTCCTGCCTCGCCTTGACGGAGACGACTTCGAGGACGAGGTGGAGTTGGAAGCAAACCTCGGGAACCGATACCTCAAACCCATTCCCGTCGTCAACGTGGGCGACGCGGTCCCCGTTTTTGGGGTGGACACGTCCAACATCGAGTTAGGCGAGACGAAGGAGGGCTTTCTCTGCGCGATTCGAGGCAGTATTGTGGGGCGAGAGAACCAGGCCTACCAGTACGTGCGCCACGGGCCCTTCATCTTCCACATCACCGAAGCGAATAAGCAGTACTTGTACAATGCCCTGCGGCAAAAGTGCTTCGATGTGGACGAGGGCGTGGGCGCGCCTATTCTGGAGCGGATGCCAGAGCACCTCCGGAACATCCTTGAACGGTGGCTGCAGAAACAGCTCTCCGAATCCTGCAGTGGCGCGCTGCTGCTCTGGGATGGCTCGCTGACGACGCAGACCGTGAACAGCCCGATCCCCGTGCTGTACCGCCTGCTGCAGGCGGCGCGGACCGAGGACAACATCGTCCTGGCCTTCTCCAAGAAGACCTCCATATCTGCCTTCGGCAGGCGGGTGAACGACCTCATCGATGACCGCGAGGTGCCCTGTCTGCTGGACATCGACGACGTCGTCCGCGGCCAGTATGGGCGATACCTCCGCTTCTTTGGCAAAATCTACGTGGTCAAACTGATGGCGGGAAGCCTGAGCTTTCGCTTAGACATCGACCGCCGGCTCTCGCAGGCGGAGGGAGTGCACGCCGTGGAAAGCCTCCTGGGCAGCGATTTGGTCGTGGACAGCTACCCAGAGACCCTCCGCTTGGCCCACGTCCTCTCCCGCTTCTCCGCCAGCGAAGTCATCGCCATGCAACGTTACGTGGCGGAAAAATACGGGTTGCGGATCATCCGACGACCGAACGTCCGCCAGATCCTCTTTGGCCCCTACGGCGGCGTGGCCTCAAGGCGGAGTTGAGGGAGACAATGATGCAGATCTACAAACTCGACGGCAACACGATTGACGTGGTGTCCTGCCCCCCACGGGACGTCCGCAAGGGCGACTACGTCCTCGTCAAGGACGACGCCCTCAACCGCAGCCTCATCGTGCAGGTGACCAACATCGGGTACGCCAATGTGCCCGGGGTCCTCGAGGACATTCTGCGGGATTCGTCGGCGCACAAGATTGCGGGACGGGACCTGGACTTCCTCGACGTGAAGGCCTTCGTCGACGTCATCAAGGACGCCAAGATCTTTCGCTGCAAGGTCCGTCGCGCCATCGTCGAGGGACAGATCAGCCACGACGTGTCATGGACGCCGTCCCGGTCCACGTCCCAGCTCTGCCCCCTGACCGACCACGAGTTCCTGGAGCTCGTCGGGTCCCGGGAAGGACGCACGATCACCCTGGGAACGACGACGGGCGGCGCCGCCGTCGCCGTCGGTCTCTCCACGATCGACGGCAAACTCAACATTATCACGGGGAAGAAGGGGACGGGCAAATCCCATCTCGCGAAGCTGCTCATGCTCGGCCTCATCGAGCAGGGGGGCACCTGCGTCGTCTTCGACGTCAACGGCGAGTACGTCAATTTGGGCTACAGCGAAGACCGGCAAAAAGCCGCGCTCCACGACAAGCTTCTCGTCTTATCGCCGGGAAAAGGCTTCAAGGTCACCCTGGCGTACACGGGGCTGGGCGTCTTCATGCGCATCATTTCATCGGTGCTCGACCTGCCCGAGAACTCGGCGTGGGAGATTCGACGGATCTGGTCGTCCCTGGCGAAGAGGGGGGGCCTCACCCTCACGAATCTCCGGAAAAGCATTGAGGGGGTGGCCAACAGTTACGTGCGGGACGCCTTAATCCGTCGCTATGAGAGCTTGATCAGCACCCGCCTCTTCACCGACAACCGGCAGGAGGCGTCGACGCTGGAGGACCTGATGGCGAGGCTTCGGGAGGGCGGCGCGCTGGTCGTGAATCTGCAAGGCCTGCCGTCGCGGTTCCGCCACATCATCGTGGAGTTCATGTTGAGCAAGCTGTGTAGCCTCCTGGACCGCTGGGTGCTGCGTGCCCTCTTCCTCTTCGCCGAGGAAGCCCACCTCTATCTGCGGAAGACGTATTGGGAAGACATCGTCACCCGGATGCGCCACCTCGGGATCTTCAGCACCTTCGTCACCAACCAGCCCGATAGCATCAGCGACAGCATATACCGGCAGGCCGACAACGTCTTCCTCTTCAACTTCACGAACGAGAACGACTTAGCCGTCGTCTCGCGGGCGACCATGGTCGACGTGGAAACAATAAACGTGATAGCGCGGGAGCTCCCACCCCACCACTGCCTCGTATTGGGGAAGGTCGTGAACGACTTTCCCCTCATCGTGAAGATCAAGCGGCTGCATGTCAACACGATGGGGAAGACTCGGCTCTTCTTCACAAAGCCGTCGGAGCAGAAAGGCCTCGACCTCCACGAGCAGCCAGGGATCAGACCACGTGGAGAGCCATCGCCTCCACCCGTTTACTCGCGCTAGCTCACTAGCGAGCCGGGAGTGGGATGACGGGATTGGCAGCCTCGAAGGGGGGAAAGACGGCGGATAGCCCGTTGTGAACCGAGGCAGAAAGAGCACAGAGCGTCGTCTCGCCAGCGGAGAACGCCGTCCAAGAGCGCCAAGGACGGGGGCGTCCTCGCACCCCCGCGCGAAAGGATTAAATGGCGGTAGCGGGAGATACCTGTCTGGTTTTGAAGTTGAGGATCGCTATTGCCCGGATGAGTCATGAGACGAACACGTTCAGCACCGTGCAGACCCGGCTGGCGGACTACGATCCCTGTTATGATGACGCGGTCGTGAAGGTGTATGGCGGCACGAAGACCGAGGTCGGCGGCTTCATCGACGTGCTGCGCAGGGTGAAGGGGGAGATCGTCCCGATTCTGGCGGCGAGTGCGACGCCGTCAGGCCCCATCATCCGCCGGGACTTTGACGGTATGGTGGAGCGGATTGTGGACGGCGTCAGGGAGGGGGGGCCGCTTGATGGGATACTGCTCTCGTTACATGGCGCCATGGTCGCGGACGGCGTCGCGGAGGCCGAGGGAACTCTGCTGCAGCGGATTCGACGACAGGTGGGCGCGTCGATCCCCGTCATCTGCACCCTGGACCTCCACGCCATGGTCTCGGCGCTTATGGTGGCAAACGTGGACGCCATCTTCGGCTTCGACACGAACCCGCATATCGACCAGTATGAGCGGGGGGTGGAGGCTGCGGAAGCCCTGGTGTCCACCCTGGAGGGAAGGATTCATCCCGTGGTGGCCTTGACCAAGCTGCCCATGATGCCGCCCACGATCAACATGCGGACGACGGAGGGCCCCATGGTGAAGCTCTTTACGGAGGCCAGGAAGATGGAGGCAATGGACAACGTCATAAACGTCTCGGTCTTCGGCGGCTTTCCCTACGCCGACGTCGAGCGAGTCGGATCCAGCGTGGTCGTGGTAACGGACAACGACGTAGCCCTCGCGGAGAGGTTGAGCACGGAGCTCGGCGGCCTGTGCTGGCGCCTTCGACGCGAGTTTCTGAAACCCCTCGTCCCCGTCAAGACCGCGGTGGAGCGAGCAGTCCACGCGGAGGAGGGCCCCATCATCCTGGCGGATGTGGCGGACAACCCCGGCGGCGGCGCGCCGGGCGATGGAACCGTCATCCTGCGGGCGCTGCTGGAAAAGGGCGTGACGAACGTGGGGTTTGCGGGCATCAAGGATCCGGAGGCGGTACAGAGGGCCATCGAGACCGGGGTTCGCGGAACGCTCCGGATGGCGATTGGGGGAAAGACCGATACGTTTCACGGCGACCCCGTGGAGGTGCAGGGCACCGTTCGCACCCTAACGGACGGGCGGTTCATTCACAAGGCCGCGCGGGCCGGTTTGATGGCGGACGTGGGACGGACAGCGGTCCTCGACGTGAACGGCGTCGAAATCATCCTCACGGAGAAAAGCCACGCCCCCAACGATCCCGAGGTCTTTCGACGGAACGGCATGGAGCCCCAGGACAAGAAGATCCTGGTACTCAAATCCAGAGGCCACTTCCGAGCCGCCTACGAGCCCTTCGCCAAGGCCATCATCGAGGTGGACGCGCCGGGGTTAACGTCGCCCAACCTGCAGCTCTTCGAATACACGCGGGTGCTGCGCCCCCTCTGGCCCCTCGACGAGGTATAAAGCCCGGGTCGGACGCCCCGAGGTGGCGCCCCGCCTCGACGACCGGCGTGACCCATCACCCGTTCGAATCAGAGAAGGCGGAGGGAAGAGGCGTCCCTTGCTCCTGACAAAACGGGGCCAGCTAATAGAGGAAATCGCGTCGACGTGAAGGAAGATGAGGGATCAGATGAGGGAACTCACGGAGTCCCTGGTGGATAAGGCAGTGCAGCTCGGCGCCTCCTACGCCGAGGTGCGGGTTCAAGAAGTGGAGTCATCCAGCATCACGGTGGAGAACGAGGAGTTACGGACCTTTGGACGGAGCGGCCTCGCAGGAGTGGGCGTGCGGGTGATGGTGGATCAGGCCGTGGGCCTGACCGCGTCCACCGTACTAAACCCGACGCATCTCGGTACGCAGGTTGAAATGGCCGTGAAGGCCGCCAAAGCCGTCAGGACGATGGGGGAACCGGTCACCTTTGCGGCGGCCAAGCCCATGCAACGCGCGGTGCGATCTCCCGCCATCAAGTCGCCGGAATGCCTCTCGGACGCGGAAAAGATCGCCTTGGTCATGGACGCGAACAAGGCTGCCAAGCTGCCGGGGGTGAAGAACCGGATGACGACGTTGGGCTGGTTCTTGGATCGACGTCTCTTTACCTCCAGTGAGGGCGCCGCGGTGTCCATCGAAACCGGGATGACGGGGCTCGCCCACACGTCTGTGGCCTCCAGCCGGGGGCGAATGGAGTCCGTGGGGGATAGCCGCTCGCAGTGCTCGGGCTTCGAATTCATCCTGGACACCGATTGGGGCCGCTTCACCGAGGAGATCTCGCAACGGAGCCTGCAGGCGGCGGCAGCGCGGGCGCCCACGCCCGGCGCCTACGAGGTGGTCGCGGACGCCGACCTCATCGGCATCATCCTCCATGAAGCCTTCGGCCACGCCGCGGAAGCCGACCTCGTCACCACCCAGGAGTCGGTGTTAGCGGGGAGGCGGGGAGAACCCGTCGCGAGCCCCCTAGTCAGCATTGTGGACGCGGGCGTGGTGGCGGGCGGCTACTATCTCCCGTTTGACGATGAGGGCGTGGCGAAGCGACGGCAGGTCATTGTGGAGGACGGGGTCCTCCAGCGGTTTCTTCACACGCGGGAGACCGCCCATACGATGGGGGTGCCGCCGTCGGGAAACGCGCGGGCGCAAGACTTTGGCCGGAAGCCCATCGTCCGACAGACCAATCTCTTCATGGAGCGGGGAGACCAGAGCCTGGACGAGCTGGTGGAGGCCGTCGATGACGGCTTATACGTCTGTGGGAAGGGCGCCGTCGGCGGCGAGGTGGACGTGGCCCTCGGCTCCTTCACCTTCCGGGCGGGGCCGTCGTACACCATCAAGAAGGGGGAACTCGGGGAGATGGTGCGAGGCGTCTCCATCAGCGGACGGATTCTGGACACGTTACACCGCGTGGCGGCCGTTGGAAAGGACGTCGCCATCCGAACCAGCGTCTTCGGGGGATGCGGAAAGAACGGCCAGCGGGTTCGGGTGGGCTACGGCGGCCCCCCGGTGAGGATTGAGAGCCTGCTTGTGGGGGGCGGTGGATGAGCCTGGACGTCTTAGCCCTCTGTGAATACGGGGTGACCGTCGGCGAAGAACGGGGCGCCAGCGAGGTCGAAGCCTACGGCGTTCTCGATGAGGCACGCAGGATGGAGTTCACCTCGACAAGCACGTCCGCCACAGCGGCCGTCGCCACCGGCCTGGGCATACGGGTCGCTCTGGGCAAGCGGCTCGGATTTTACGCAACCTCCCACCTCACCAAAGCCGAGGTGAGGACGGCGGTGGAGCGGGCGCTGGCCATCGCCAAAGTGGCCCAGCCCGATCCAGCCTGGGAGTCCTTTCCCACCACGTACGGGAAGGCGTCGGTTGAAGGCGTCTTCGACACGACCATCCCGAGGTTGGCGGTGGAAACGATGGCGGAGAAGGCCCGGGAACTCATCGAAGGCCCCCCCAGCTTCGATCGCAGGACCCGGATTACCCGAGGCGCCATCACGGCGGGCGTCGGGCGGGTCGCCATCAGCAACAGCTACGGCTGCGCCCTTGAGCGGCAGAGCACCACGGCCTCGGCCAGCGTCACCGTGAAGGCCGAGGCGGGGGGAAGGACAGGGGAGAGCAGCGAGGCCGAGCAACGACGCGGGTGGACGGCCATCGACTTCGCCGCACTGTATCACACGGCGTCCGCGCGGGCCATCAGAATGATGGACGCCAAACCCATCGAAAGCGGGGAGACCACCATTGTGTGGCGGAACGAGGTCTTCGCCAGCATCGTAGGCATCATGTTGGGCGGCACCCTCACCGCGGACGCCATCCAAAAGCAACGGTCCCCCTGGATTGGGAAACGGGGGGAGCAGATCGCCGCCGAGCACCTCAGCGTCCGAGACGACGGCGTGAAGACCGCGGGGCTGGGAACCAGTGCGTTCGATGACGAGGGGTGGCCGCAACAGGACACGCCACTGATCCACCACGGCGTCCTCGTGAACTACCTCTACGACCATTACACGGCCCGCCAAGAGGACCGAGCCTCGACGGGGAACGCGGGACGAAGCTATCGCAGCATCCCCACCCCCTCGGCAACCAACCTCACCCTCAACCCAGGAGACGCCACACTGGAGGAACTCCTCGGCGACACAAAGCGGGGCCTCTACATCCACGAAGTCATTGGCGACTGGCTCTCCAACCCGATCAGTGGAACCTTGAACGCAACTGTGACCAACGCCGACCTCATCGAGGCGGGCCAGCTGAGCCACGCCGTGAAGGGCGTGATGGTATCCGCCGACTTCTTCGCCATCATCAAGGACGAAGCCACCCTGCTCGCGGATGACGTGGAGAACGCGGGATCCACCTACGCGCCCTCGGTCAAAACACCGAAGGCGATGGTCATAGGAAGATAGCCGTGTGTGACCGCCTCCCGTGAAGGGGAGGTGGCGCCACGGCAGAACGAGAGCTCGTGGAAAGGAGGAAGGAGGAGATGGAAGTGGATTCACCCTCGGATTCGAGGAAAATCGTTGTTCACCCCATCGGCGTCATCCACACCCCGTTCACCGACCAGGCGGTGAAGACCGCGATCACCGGCGTCGAGGGATCCATCGAGGTGTATCACGGGTTTCGTGAAGGCGTGAAGGCCCTCGAAGGCTTCTCCCACCTCATCGTGGTGGCCTTCCTGAATCGGGTGAGCCCCACACAGCGCCACGTTTTACGCGTCCGGTACCGCCGACTCCTCCGATTTGGGCTCCGCCTCACGGACCTCCCGGAGGTCGGGGTGTTCAGCAGCGACTCCCCCCACCGACCGAACCCCATTGCGATCTCCATCGTTGCGCTGGTAAAGCGCGTGGACCGAGTGCTCCACGTCACGGGCTTGGACCTGTTTAACGGCACCCCCGTCCTAGACCTGAAGCCCTACACCCCCGACCGGGCCATGGCAGGCGTGAAGGTACCTGAATGGTACCGAGCGCTTGAAAGACAAGTGGCGGAGAACACGGGAATTGATCGGCCGCGGCTGTAGGGCGGAGGGGACGCGACCGGCCTTGGCGGCCCTCCGACGCGGAGGGCGGGGCCCTGTCGCCGTTAAGGCGTCCTTGACGGGGATTCGTTGTCCAACAGGGATGAGAGAGCCGTGGCTCCCGCGGTTCCCATGAGGCCGAGATTCCCGACATGAACCCGGGTCAGGTGCTTGCGGGCGGCCCGGTAGCAGCGTATCACCTGGTCGGAGGGAGTCACGGGCAGATCGCTCATGGCGAAGGCGGGGTGAAAGATCAGGAGACTGTAGGGGATGGCAGGATCCAACGCGGCGATAAACCGCGCGGTGGATTCCACCTCGGACGCATCCACGTAGGCGGGGACCAACAACGTCGTCGCCGTCAGTAGGGGCAGCTCCCGTCGCGCGCCAGAGAATTCCTCGGCGACCAGCCGAAAGTTCTCGTAACTCCGCGCGTTGGATACGCCGCTCAGAGCAAGACTCAGGGCGGGCGTCCAGGCCTTCAGGTCGAACTTGAGGTTGCCGCCGCTCACGAGGGCCAGCTCCGCTGCCTTCCTCACGAGCCGCGGGTGGCCAGCCCCATTCCACTCGAAGCAGATCCGCAGGATTCGCCCCGGATTCTCCGCTCGAATCCGCTGGGACGCGGTCACCGCAAAGGGGAGCTGGGGCTCGGGGGAGCCGCCAAAGTAGCAGATGCAGGAGATCCGGGGCGATGCCCGCACCTGGTCGACGAACGCCGCTCGCGTGACGAGGTGGCCCCCTCCCAGCTCCTTGTGGGAGGCGTTCTGACAGAAGAGGCAGTCGAAGTTGCAGCCGTAGAAGAAGACGGCGAGGTTGTAGTAGCCCCGTTCCGGCCCCGGTCGATGGGCATAGTGGGGGTAGCCCGCCCCCGTTCCGGCGGGGCAGAACCAGGCTGCGCAGCAATTGGTCACCTGGGGGTCGAGGTACGAGTAGAGTAACGCCTTACGAGCATTTACGAGAGATACAAGTCGTCCCTCCACGTTTTCCCTGAGGCCGCAGTAGCCCTTCTCCCCTGCTCCCATGCTACACTCGTTGGCGCAGAGGTTACAGGAGATGCCCGTAGGGTTGTGTGGGGGGTGTGGTGGGAGCCCGACGGGCGATCGGACGCGCGCATGGGCTTCGTTCAGGTGTGGCAGGGCGTCTCCTAGCCTGTGCCTGATGCAGTCAGCGCAGACTCCAAGGCTGGTAGCGATGAGGCGTGACCGTTTCCCACAGACTCGGCACTCCTTCATCCCGGAGATGGGTGATCTGAGAAGGGGGTTAGTCAACGCTCTCACATATCTTCTTGATACGCGGATAGGTGAGAGATGGTTGTGGGGGAGAGTTAAAGGTATCTTTTCTCTCCGTATTCAAGCTCCTTTGAACACGCTTAGCTCGACGGTGACATCAACGCGGTTAGCTTTCTTGGCGAAAAGGACACGCGGCATATCACAAAAGAAAATACGCCGACAAAAAGGGGGAAGGAGGGGGCGAGGCCCGTTCTCACCGCCGTTTCCACTAGAACATGGGTTCTTGGGTGTACACTTGGTTAGGCGTAATGCGTGTAAGGGTCTCTGACTTCGTCATGGTGCCCGAGGCGACGTCCAGAATCGTGTGATAAAGCCGCTCGCCCACCTCACTGATCGTCTCCGTTCCCTCAATGACGGTGCCGGAGTATACGTCCAGTAACCACCCTGCGCGATCCCGGGTCTTCTGATTCGCCGTCGTCCACAAGAGGGGTGCGACAACGCCGCCTGAAGTGTAAAAGATAGCGTCACTCATCAGTCCCCCACCACCAAGCTGGAAGAGCACGAGTTGCGCGCCAGCGGCCGCGTAGCCCATAAAGATGGAGGTCATGGTCATCCAGTTATCGACGAAGTAGAGGCCCCGTCCGGTCGGACGTTCCGAATACTGTAAGACGCCTTGGATGGGCATGGACCCCGATTTGTGAATGGCGCCCAGGGACTTTTCCTCCAACGTCGTCAAGCCCCCCGCGATGTTGGCGGGAACGGGGTTAATGGTTCGAATGTCCTGGCCCGTGGCCTTGGCCTTTTCGTCAACACGACGAGCTGCGTCAACTATCGCGTGAGCCACGGTGTCATCTACGCCCCGCTTCGCGAGCAGGTGTTCGGCTCCGATGATTTCCGTGGTTTCCCCGAAGAACGCCGTTCCACCCGCCTGAACCAGCTTATCAAAGACGTAGCCAATCACCGGATTGCCCGCAATGCCCGACGTTGTGTCCGAGGCGCCACACTTGACGCCGAGGGATAAACACGCGTCGCTGAACGGTCGTCTGCGCAGCTTGGACGCCTCATGGACCATGGCGCGAGCACGCCTGATGCCCTCCGAAATCGCGTCTAAGGTGTCGTCACCCTCTACGTGAAGCGTTTCCACGCGTTTCCCTGTGCGGGCGATACGGTCGGCTAGGGTATCCGCGCGCAGCTCGGGATAGGCGCCCCCAAGCGACGCGCCGTGAATGATCACCGAGGCCACGTTGGGGTTACAGCCTAAGCCGACCCAAGTTCGGGCAATGGTCGCCCGATCATTCCGCGTCCGACCGCTTCCCGAGTCGGCACTCATCACCGTCTTGGTTCCTCGAACGAAGTGACAGATCTGGTCCGCGATGATGCCGGGGGGAAGGACCAAGACGTGGTTCCGGGCGCCAACAGACCCGTTAGGCCGCTCATAGCCGAGAAACGTCATGGCGCTGTCTCCGCTCTAGCCAGATCGCCGCGTCCTCGTAGACCCTCCACATTGTGGATGTGAACGAGGGCCCCCTTGCGAATCGGTTGACTGGCTTTCCCTATCGGCTCCCCATACTTGTAGACTGGCGCATCCTTCGCGAGGTTCGTCAGGGCTACTTTAAAGCCGAAGGGAATGTTCTCCACAGCCGTGACCGGTCGGAGGTCTCGTTCCAGCGCTGCCATAATCACGTCACCGACCTCCACGTCCTCCGTTACGGTGGCCACATTATCCTTCGCGTTGAGAATCAGGGCGCGTTTAGACGTCATGTTCATCCTCACATACATAGAGTCACCTCTAATAATACTTTGTTACCTCAGTGAGAGGAAGACCACGCCTCCTACCGACTTCTCCAAGGGGCGATGAAGACACGTCGCCACGACGCGGCTCGCTCCAGAGATAACACGTCTAGCCTTGACCGAAGGAGGCCGTTGCTAGCTAAGCCAGCGAAGGATCCGCATCTCGGCCCCGTCAAATCGCTTTGATAATCGTACCAGGAGAGCGATACTCCTCGTAATTGAACAGGATGGTGGGAAAGCGTTCGAGATCGAGTTGCACCCCATCGAACAGCCCCTCTTCGACGTGGGCCGCGACTACCTCGCCCATGAAGAGGGTGTGGGTCCCTGGCGTGATGGCTGCAACCACCTTACATTCGATGTTTATCGGGCACTCTTCGATGAGAGGGGCTTTGACCTTCGTGCTTGGGACGGGCGTCAACTGATTGTCTTCAAATTTATTCACACGTCGTCCCGTTGTTCGGCCGCAGCGATGGGTCGCCTCGATCAGGGTGGCAGGAGGCATGTTGATCACGAACTCGCCAGCCTTCGTGATGAGGGCGTGGGAGTATCGGTCCTGCCGTACCGCGATCATGAATATCGGTGGTCGATGGGAGACGACGGTTATCGCGGCGATGGTGATGATGTTGGCCTGCCCGCGCTCATCGATGCACGTCACGAGGGCTGTGGGCTTGGGGGCGACGAGGTGTCCAACCGAAACGGTAATCGGAATCGTTACTTTTGCCATTGTCCTATCCTCTAGGGGGTGTGTTGGGTTCTGGGTTAATAAGGGGATGTGGCACGAGGTACATAATATGTTTTGTTTCAGACGTTCCGCGCAGGAAGGCGAGAAAGGAATGGCGATTCCATCCGGTCGTTCTTTTTCATCACTAGTCGTTAAGGCCTTACGAGTCAGCTATTAAGCCCGTAATACAACCCGCTAAACCATCAGCATACGCGGCATGCGTCCCGACTATGTGAAGCCGAAGCCGCCCGACGCCTCACACTCGCAGGGAAAGACATAAGAAGTATATGCACCATATGGGGTAATGGAGATACTGAAATGAAGTGCCCAAACTGTGGAAAAGAGGTCACAGCGGTAAAGGAATGGGACTTCACGCCCAAGGTCCATGTTAAGCTCTACCGGTGTTGCGGGAAAACCTTTCGCGAATATATAAAGAAGTAATGACCCCGCAGGCAGCACGTCCCTCCCACATCTTTTTTCACGAGGTTTGACGCCGGGTATTACGGCTAACGAGGGGTTAGGCTGAAGAATATCTGGAAAGCCGGTGAAAAACCAGAGACGCGAGGGGTTAGTAGGGTCAGGAAAAAAGGGAGGCGGTTACGCCTCCTCCAAGGTAACGACTTTCTCTAGGGCGGGGATAAGGAAGGCCAGGTCAAGGTCTCTCAACGTCTTCTTCGTCGGAACGCCGTGTTCGTCGCACCCTCTCGCCTGGTACCAGGTCTGCTTGTCCGCCTCAAACGTCTTCCGATCGTAGACCGCGGCGTCCGTCCCCGCCTTGGGGCCGAGGGTCAAGGGCTCCGTGAAGACGCGCTCAGGAAGGACGTCATCCCGCTCGGGAACCAGGCCCTCCCGTATGTTCCACGCCCGCTCCAGGATGATGAGACGATGGGCTAGATGATCCCATTCGTCCCGGGTGTGAAAGTAGTCCCACCCCGTCGCGGCCTTCAACGCCCGCCCAATGAGTTCGGGGTCCAGATACCGCACGTTTCGAATGCACAGGGTCAACGAGTCGGCGATGGCGAAATCGTTCTGGCCCTCGATGGTGGTGCCATAGAGATGGACGCCGCCGCGATCCGACATGACGTAGCAGAAGGTCTCCCGTTGATCCCGATTATTTCCGGCGCCTCCGACGCCCCATTCGACGCCCTTGCAGTGCATGGCAAACGTGTGGGAGCCCTGCCCCACCTTTTGAGACGCGATGCGAATGCCCTCCGCCAGCAGGTCGCCGATGCCGTCCCGGCGAACGATCTTCTTCACCAGCTCGAACATGGCCGGGACGTTCCCCCACGTCAATTCGACGCCGTCTAAGTCGTCTTTGGTCAGGATTCCCTTCTCGTAGCACTCCATCACCCACGAGAGCGTGTTCCCCGTGGAGATCGAGTCCAAGCCAACGGCGTCGAGGAAGGAGCTTAACGCGTAGACTCCATTGGGGTCCGTGATCATGCAGTTGGGGTGGAGGAGATCCGTGGAATCGTAGTCCGGGATGTCAAAGGTGCCGGCCCACGGCCCCTCCCGAATGATGCCCAGCTGGTTACAGGGTGTGGGGCATCCGAAGCAGCTTCGATTCTTCACGCGGCACCGTGCCTCCCACTGCAGCGGCCCGCCCCGTTCGATGTCATCGTCCCAGTAGGCTTCCCGCCAGTTCTTCAAGGGCCCGGTGGAAGAGTCACTGGAGGAAATGTTAGCGATGCTTGACCCCCATCGGCTTCGACCGTACACGTAGGCTTCGTCGCTACGAAGCCGCCGATAGAAGACATCCTCCAAGGTGATCAAGTCGTCGATGTCGGCGACGGGGATGGGCAAGGTTCCTCGGACGGCGATGGCCTTCAGCTTCTTGGAGCCCATGACGGTGCCGCTTCCACAGCGGGACGCGGAGTAGAAGTACTCTTGATTGATGCAGGCGTATCGAACCAGTCTTTCGCCGGCGGGGCCGATCTGGAGGACGCGGGTGAAGGGGTCAAGCTCGTCTTTGAGCTTCACCTCGGTCTCAAAGATGGAGCAGCCCCAGAGGTGCTTGGCGCTCCGGATCTCCGCGTCCCCGTCCGTAACGTAGAGGTAGACGGGCGCCTCCGCCCTGCCCTCGACGACGATGCCGTCGAACCCCGCGTTTTTGAGCTCGGGGCCCCAGTTCCCCCCGGTGGAACAGTGACCCATCAGGTTCAGCCCGGTTGACGTGGCGGACAGGGGCGACTTGAACCGCACGATCGTCCGGTTGCCGCTTAATAAGCCGGTTAAGGGGCCGGTGAAGAACATGATCAGGTTCTCGGGGCTGAGGCCTTGCGTCGCAGGCTTCATACGATCCCACAGGAGCTTCGTCATAATGCCCCGCGCGCCCAGGAACGTCTTGGCGGTTGTAGGGTCTAGGGCCGTCGTCTTGAGGGTCCCCTCCGTCAGGTTCACGTTCAGAATATTTCCCGTGTATCCACCCATCTGTTCCTCACCACCGCTCCTGGCCCACCGTCTTCTTCACGGGGTAGAACTGATCCGCAATCCGGCTCGCGATGAGTTGGGCCGGCTTGGCTAACCGTTTCGGAAAGCGGGAGAGGGCGAGGAAGTGAAGGGTGTTCGAGGGGCAGTATTTCACGCACTGGGGATCGCCGCCACAGAGGTCGCAGATCTGAGCCATACCCGTCTGGGGATGGAAGGTGATGCAGCCGCCGCGCCCCTCATCGATGCACGCTTGGTTACAGAGTCCGCATCCATTACAGAGGGCCTCATCGATAACCATGAGGAAGGAGTCGCTGTCATAGGTCAAGGCTCCCGTGGGACAGGCAGGGACGCAGGGGCGGTCCTCACAGTACTGGCAGACGATGGGAACGTCGAGGGGGCCGGGGTAGAACTGGTAAACCTGAATCCGCGAGTAGGCTGAACTGTATTTCTTTTCGTGGCGTAGGGCACACATCTTCTCGCATATTCTGCAGCCACTACAGCCTGGAAGGTTGTGATCGACGAAAACTTGCATTGGGTTCTCCATGGAATTCATCCCTTTTCTTCGCATTTACGAAAAATAAATATCCGTGGTGAATATTAAGAATTTCTTGATGGCTAAGGGTGGAAACTACGCTATGGGAGAAATGAAGACCTTGAGGATCATGAGTGCGCTGCTCGAGGAGTGGACCCTACCAGACAAGATGACGGTCACGTGGGACGTCGACAACAGCCAAGAGGTAGCCCACGCCGGGGAAACATTCCGACAGTATTTAGCCGATGGCTGGATGGCCTTCAGCGATGACCCCCGGGGGCGGCGGCAGATATTCCAGTTCAACCCCCAGCTTGAGAGGATCGTTCTGGTGCCCCCCCTCGGAGGCGGCTGAAGAAAAAATCGGTTAAGGAAGATAGACGGTACAGAAGTCGAGTTCTTGAAGGGAACAAGAAGGACATACTCCGTTTCTGGTCTGGATGAAGATCAAGTAACCCTTGACGAGAACATATTTACACTGGTTTGAAATGGAGCAAGCTATGATACCTAGTAGTCAGTAAAAAAGACCCCACGTCCTTAATACGTTTTATATTTTGATATACATTCTAAAAAATGAGTTTATTAATTTCTATTCGTCTTTTTGGTTTGAGATTAACATTTATACCTAATCAATCAAAACTGGGAAGGATGAAATGATTATTTACTCATGGTCCATAGTAGATTGTGACATTTATCGGAATCGTTATCTCTTCTTGGGGTATTAGTCCCAAGAGTGTTCGTTCATATACTCTGACATATAAGCTTAGACTGATTTGATATGTGCCAATTTCTCCAAAATCGTAGTCTATGCTGATATTCGTGTAGTTGCCTGTATAGTAGATTTCGTCCAAGTGTGCAAAGAAGTTACCTGTGTTGGTAGATGTAGACGTAAGCTCCAAAATAAGAAGGTCTTTTTGTAAGGCAAATAAACTTCCATTTTGTTCAATCTTAAAAATATAAACATAACCAAACCGAGGTGCGGGTCTCCTAATTATCCATCCAACGAACCAGCGACAACCACTTTTTGAGAATGTATATGTGCCTGTAGGGTTTTGCCAATCTAAGAAACTGTGAATTTCCTCTTCAGTGACCACAGAGAGACTATGTATCTGTACATAAGTGTGAGTATAAACTTCTAATAACATAAAAATCACTAATATTAAGACGACTACAGCAATTCTTTTATTGATAAAACGAAACATTTTGTTTTCGTCTCTTATTCCAACAAAATTTTTTCTATACTTTTATGCGAAAGGGTAATTCTAATCATTTGGGTTTGGGGAGTAAAATTTAACCTTTCTCCCTTCACCACTCGGTGCCATGAAGTCATTATACTATATAATACAAAATGGTTGATGACGACGAACGCGCACACTATTTTATTATACTATTTTATGGGTATATTTGTATATAATGTTCATATATGATAATACGAACATCTTCTCTCATGGTGAAGCTGTTGGGTGAAATTCAGTTTGGCGCGGTGTTAAATGAAGCCGCTGAAATGTCTGTTTCCCCGAATTTTCCTGAACTGGTGAATTTGTGTCAAAGGTGCGAGAACATTGGATTTGACTCGGCTTGGTTGATGGATCATCTTACGTGGGGTCCACAGGCAGCGGTCTTTGAGTGTTGGACGACCCTAACCGCGTTACTCTGTGAGACGTCAAGCATTCATCTCGGACCGTTTTTCTTATGTAATGGGTATCGAAATCCGGCCTTAGTCGCGAAAATGGCGGCGACCCTAGATAACATCTCGCAAGGCCGCTTGGAACTTGGGTTGGGGGCGGGGTGGAAGGACGATGAGTACCTAGCTTATGGTTATCCCTTTGGGCCGCCAAGGGAACGGATAGAGCAGTTGGATGAAGCTGTAACGCTCATGAAAAGGATGTGGAGTGGGAACGCCGTCACCTTTCAGGGCAAGCATTATCAGATTACAGATGCAGTATGCCGGCCTTTACCCGTCCAACGAGGAGGCCCCAGGTTATGGATTGGCGGCGGAGGCGAGCAACTCACCCTCAAAGTGGCCGCTAAGCATGCGCAGGCGTGTAATTTTTCAGGACGATCCACCAGCCTCACCACGTTTCAACACAAAGTCACAGTTTTACACCATCACTGTGCATCCATCGGCAGGGATCCGAACGAAATAATTAAATCGGTTACCCTCGAAATCATCCTAGGGAAGACGCGGCACGACGCCACACGACGGGAAAAGACGGCGCCTCCGAGCCTGACGCCCGAAACCCGATTTGTAGGCACACCAGATCAATGCGTCGCCTTTTTACAACAATTTATTGACGCGGGAGCCACCTACTTTATGCTTCACATTGAAGACCTGTTAACGAGCCTGGAACTCTTTGAACGAGAAGTCTTACCGTCATTTACCTAAGCTAACCAGTAATGACGCGCGAGCACGGTAAAAAAGGGAAGGCCGGTGGTGAGGCGGGAGGCTTTTATTGCACGAGCGCGAGAAAGTCCTCTCTCGGCGGGGAAAACGACTCCAGAAAAGTGGCTCCGCCCTCACTGAGCGGTCGGCATCCATGCTTCTCGTTGGATTTAAAGACGTAAGCCATGTTCTCCTCAACGACGACGGGGCCGTTCTCGGTCTGGAATTCCACAGTGCCTCTGAGGCAGAGTCCTGCCTGCTCATGAACGTGGCTATGAAGCGGTATCACGGCTGTGGGTTCCAGCTCAAAGAGAACCAGCATCTGTTTTTCCCCGGTGACTAA
>Ga0209427_10001424_pt1 | contig 27575 bp, 23 predicted proteins | sample DeeMarSWOR136_30_FD_187465 | JGI IMG/M metagenome (GOLD analysis project Ga0209427, IMG submission 187465) | Marine sediment microbial communities from White Oak River estuary, North Carolina - WOR-1-36_30 (SPAdes) (version 2) | ecosystem: Environmental > Aquatic > Marine > Intertidal zone >...
CTTCGGTCGTTTCTCTCCCTCAGGATGACAAAAAGCAAAAGGCTTTCTCAGGATGACAGGGGACGAAGGGCCCCTTCAGAATGACAAGGAGGGGGCAGGTGACGCCTGAGGTAATTTCACAAGCCCCACTGTCCAGTCCACAATACTATGCGGTAATCGTTCTAGTATGCTGGCGAATAGATTAACTGACGAGCTATAATGAACCCCGAGGCAAAATGGTAGTGCCCAGTTTAGATACGGAGGTGCAGTATGACAAAGTCTGAGATGTCCCCGTGGCAGATTATTCTGGAGAAACACGCTCCTCAGTTACTTAAACAGGCGACGGGGCTTCAGGAGATGGTTACAGGGGATGGCGCTCTCTCCGCCAAGACGAAGACATTGATGATGCTGCTGTGTGACGCCTTGCTGGCTCACCCTGGGGGGGGTGGCGCACTTTGGCGAGCAGGCCCGCGCGCTGGGAGCAAGCCAGGATGAGATTGCCGAGACTTTAGCCATGGCATTTCTAATGGGAGGGCTGCCCGGGTTGGTCACGGGCACCAACGCGTTCAAAGATTGAGCAGAATTAACGCATAGTCAGCTAAAAAACCCGGCCTTGTTAACAATAACTCATCTTGTTGCATAAACGGATATATTGGCTTGGTATGGGTAGCTTGACAGTAGGTGTATAATTTGACTGAGGGCATCGACGATAGATGCAGTGGGGAATATAATATAAGTTTGGTGGAGGCAGGGAAGCGGCGTCCGTAGGGGGTCACCTGGACGCGGTGGAGCTAATGGTGAAACCGACCACCTGAGTGGTCGGTTTTGTTTTTGTAGACATTCTCTATTAAAAGGAGGGATGAGATATGTGAGATATTAGATAACAAGCCCAACAAAGTTCGTAAAAGTCTTTGGAAGGAGGAAAAACAAATGAAAAAGAAGTTATTGTTTGGCTTAGCAACGTTAGTACTGGTAGCATTGCCTCTGCTTGGCGTCTATGCTCAACCCACCCAGGCAATTGAAACAAGTGAAAAAAACCCACCAATCCCCCCAGTCCGAGCCATTGATCCTATCGTTTCCACTCAGTGGTTAGAGGATAACGCCGGTACTCCAGACCTGGTTATACTTGATGTCAGAGAGCCCGACCTCTATGCAGCCGGTCATATCCCCGACTCAGTAAATGTCCCCGCTCTTGGCAACTTCTATTTATGCCTCTTCGACCCAAATTGCGGCCTGTGGATGGAATTGCCGGAAGATGAAGCTCTGTTTACTACTATTGGCGACGCGGGAATAACCTGCGATTCCCTCGTAGTTGTTGTTGGTAGAACAGTTGACCCTTTCGCCGCCTATGCCGTCGCTGATGCTGCCAGGGTTGCCATTACGCTCATATATGCCGGTGTTGACGCCGTGGCTATACTCAATGGAGGATACGACAAGTGGGCAGTAGAGGGAAGAGCTACGACTACCACACCAGTTACGCCAACCGCAGTAACATACACCGGAGTGGCAGATAAGGCAATGTTCGTCACCAAGGACTATGTTGAAGAAAAGGTCGAGAAACCCAAGAAATCCACCTTGGTTGAGGCTAGAGAGGCTGACATTTACTTTGGTCTAATACAGGAACCCTGGACTGTAAGAGCAGGTCATATCCCAACTGCTAAAGATTTGCCCGCCCCGTGGTTCTGGACCTTTGCAGTAGATGGAGACGGGGTGATAATTTACGGAACTTGGAAAGACACCAGCGCAATTAGAGAAATGGCCCTTACTGTACTCGGTGATGATGCGTCCGAAGAGATCATTGTCTATTGTGGTGTTGGTGGGTATGCTAGCCCAGTGTGGTTTGCGCTAACCCAGATGATTGGATATAACAATGTAAAATTCTATGACGGTTCCATGCAGGAATGGTCAGCAGACCCGGATGTAGAGGTAATCAAATATAGGTATCAGTAAGACTGTTCTACACTAACCGAACAGTCTATATGTACGTGTCCTAACTGGATGAGGACACATTTGGGCGCTTTCCTACGTGTCACCCGCCTACGGGTGGCCGTTATTCAGGTCGCCTGAGGGCAGGTGACGCCTGAAGTAATTTGACTTGAAGAGCGGATAGAGTCGATAATTAGCCAATAGCCGATGAGCGTTGTCAGAGGTATTTTCTCGGGTATTCTTTGTTTCCTGCTATTCGACGTCTTAATCCTGCTGGGCCTTGTCATCACCGTAAACCTTACCGTACTTAATCCCGACTTCGTTACCGATGAGATGGATAAGCTGGATGTCTATCCGGTGCTGGTAGAGCAGGCGAAGGCGCAGTTGCCTGGTCAGGAGCTTCTCGGTGACGAGATCGTGGATGAGCTGGTCACCGAGCTGACGCCATGGTTTGAAGAGCAGGCTGACGGCGCTATATATAGCCTCTATGCTTATCTCCACGGGGAGCAGGAGCTGAACGTGGTGATCTCACTCGAGCCGGTGAGGGCTGTGGTCAAGGAGAAAGTAAGGGAGTTTGCGCTTGGGTCTCTACCTCCGGAGCTGCTTGGCGCTACGCAGAGCCAGGTAGAGGCTTTCCTGGCGGAGATATACGATGAAATCGATAACTTGATACCAGCCACCTTTCAGCTCAGCGAAGCCTCATTGGGACCGCAGGTTATGGCACAGCTCGAGCAGGTCAGGGAAGTTGTCGGCTACATAGACATGGCTTATAAAATTCTGATTGCTGTGGCGGCTCTGTTAGTGGTGCTTGTAGCACTGGCGCTCTGGTGGCAGCCGACACCGATTATGCGGTCTATAGGCATAACATTTATTCTTGTCGGCGTGGCAGGCATTTTGGGCTCGCTGTTCGACGTATGGCTTATACAGGTTCTAAACCGCCTTGTCGGTGGCTCGAGCATACTGCTTGGACTTGGGGCGAAGATGCCCCAGCTGGCTGCCGACATTATTGCTCCCGTCAGGATGTATGGGATCGGCTTTCTCAGCGGCGGGATAGTGCTGCTCGTAATGTCATTTCTGTTCAGGACGCCGAAGGCAAGCGACGCCTAAGAAAGATGTCATTCTGACCCTGAATGAAATGAAGGGGAAGAATCTCAAAGTTTGGTTGTGAATTCGGTTTGGGCGAGATTCTTCAGTCGCGGAGTTTATCCGAGACAGATCCTTCGGTCGTCCTTCCCATTTGGGAAAGACTCCCTCAGGATGACAGAAGACGGACGGCTCCTTTAGAATGATAGGGAGAGGGCAAGCGACGCCTGAATGAGTCCATTATATTAATGTGAGGTGGTTACCTAGATATGGATTTGAAAGAAGTTAGGCTTACACCCGAGCAAAGGGAAAGGCTGCTGCGCAACATATGGGTATTGCACGATGGCAGATGGCTCTTAAAATCGGCAGAAGAATTCGGTTTCGATACCGCCACCAAGCTGAATCTGGCGGTAGTTAAATCCATAGGGAAAACGGAAATAAAACAACTGCTGGCAGAGACCGGTTGCGGAGAGATTAGAAATATCGAGGATTTGAAAACATTGATGGAAATTGCCTCCCCCCTTTATTTCCCGGCGGAGCATAAATATGAGTTCGAGGTCGTGGATGATAACACTTTCGTTGGGCGTGTACTGGAGTGCTACTTGTATAAGATGGTGAGCAAGGCGGGAACCAGGGACATTCATCAGTGTGCAGCCAAAACAAGATTCGATTCCTGGATAGAGGCTATGGGGCTTGAGGGTGAGGTTATTAGCGAGAAAAACACCAATAACTGCAACGGGACCTGTGAAGTCATTTTTAAAGTCAAATGGTGACGGAAGAGAAAACTTGGGTCACCTGAGTACAGGTAGTGCCTGAAGTAAGCTAGCTATATAGCTTAGAAAGTGCTATTATATTGCCCTCGTTTATGGGAACTGAGTTTAAAACCATTATTTCAGGTACTGTCACCTCACCGCAGGGCTTTCTGGCCGGAGCAGTCAGTGCAGGTATAAAGAACCAGGGGAAACCCGACCTGGCTGTACTGTGCTCCGAGAAGCCGTGCGTGGCTGCCGGCGTCTTCACTACTACGGCTATAAAATCAGCGCCGGTACTCCTTTCCAAGGCGCATTTGAAAGACGGGAAAGCTCAGGCGGTTGTGGTCAATTCAGGCTGTGCCAATGCCTGCACCGGCGATTCCGGTATGGCTGATGCTGTTGAGATGGCAAGGCTGGTATCGGAGAAGCTGGGACTGTCAACAGATGACGTACTGGTTGCCAGTACCGGAATAATCGGCGTGCCGTTGCCCATGGAGGGGGTGCGGGCAGGTATTCGCCAGATTTCACTGACCAGGGACGGGGGGCATGAGATGGCAAGGGCGATGATGACCACAGATACCTTTACTAAAGAGATAGCCGTGCCTGTTGAGGCGAAGCCGGGCGGGTTCACCATCGGTGGTGTGGCTAAAGGGTCGGGTATGATACATCCCGATATGGCTACCATGCTTTGCTTTCTGACTACCGATGCAAATGTGGAGCCCCGCTTTTTGCAATCGGCGTTGCAGAAAGCGGTGAACGTTTCCTTTAATATGATTACCGTTGACAGTGATACCAGCCCCAGCGACACGGTGGCGATTCTGGCTAATGACATGGCTGGTACCGAGAAAATAAACAGCCGCAACGGCGAGCTGTTTCAAAAAGCCCTGGATGAGGTTTGCATTTATCTGGCTAAGTGCGTGGCTCGGGATGGCGAGGGTGCTACCAAGCTCATAGAGGTTACCGTGGAAGGTGCGCTGAGTGAGACTCAAGCCCGCCTGGCGGCTCGTCTTGTGGCTGGCTCATCGCTGTTTAAGGCAGCTATGCACGGCAATGACCCCAACTGGGGGCGTGTTATGGCAGCGCTCGGTCGCTGTGGAGCAAAAATAGATGAGAGGAAGCTGGAAGGCTATTTGAATGACGTCTGCGTTATGAAGCAGGGCTGCATTCTCCCCTTCGACAGGCAAGAGGTTAGCGCCAGCCTGGCGGGCGAGGAGATATCTGTGAGATTGCACCTTAACCTCGGTCGCGGCAAGGCTGTGGCGTGGGGCTGTGACCTCTCTGAGGAATATGTTACTATAAATAGCACCTACACGAGTTAGCCATGTATTTTAATGTCACCCTGAGTGTGAGCGAAGGGTCTAAGTATTCTTTGGTGGTCTGTCTGAGATGCTGAGGGATTCTTCCCCTTCCCTTTCGCTTTGCTCAGCGTCAGGGTCAGAATGACAGGTAGGATTTGAAATTTGTGAAACCTCTGGTTGTAAAGATCGGCGGCAGCACTTTTGCCAATAGTGATACCACGATTGAAGACCTGGTGACGCTTCAAAAGAGGGGCGTGCCGCTGGTGGTGGTACATGGTGGTGGTAATGTTGCCTCCGATTGGCTGGGACGACTGGACATAGCCACCAGCTTTGTTCGAGGCTTGAGGATAACCGACCTGGAGACATTGAGGGTGGTTACGGCAGTGCTGGCAGGGCTGGTAAATAAGGAGCTGGTGTCAGCCATCTGGCGCTCAGGCGGCAAAGCTGTAGGTCTCAGCGGTGCTGACGGAGGTTTGATACTTTCCAAAAATAAGACACCTGAGCTTGGATACACCGGGGAGGAATTGAAGGTTAATGTTGCTGTGATAGAGATGTTGATGAAGGCTGGCTACATGTCGGTCATAGCACCGATAAGCCTTGGCTTGCTGGAAGGCTCGGACATGCATACGAATCTGCTTAATGTTAACGGTGATACTGCGGCCGGTGAGATCGCTGCCGCTTTGAAGGTGGAAAAGCTGATTTTTCTCACCGATGTACCCGGCCTTTATGATGGCTCCAAAAAGCTTATCCGCAAGCTAAGCCCGCAGGAAGCCAGGGAACTGGTTGACTCCGGTGTGGCTGCTGGAGGTATGGTGGCGAAGATCGAGGCTTGTCTCATGGCTTTAACTAAGATACCGGTAGCTCGGATTATCGACGGCAGGGTATCTCATGCTTTGCTCGATGAGGTTGAAGGCAGGGGAGATGGGACTACGATTGGCTGGTAAAATGGAAAAGTGGCAGGAACTGGAACATAAATTTTTTATGCAGGCGGTTAAACGTGTGCCGGTTACACTGGTTCGAGGTAAAGGCGCCCGGGTCTGGGATGCCGAGGGCAAGGAGTACCTCGATTTCGTCGGCGGCTGGGCGGTTAATACCTTGGGACATTGCCACCCGGTGGTGGTCGAGGCATTGGTGGGGCAGGCTAAAACCCTGATTCAGACGTCGAACCAGTTTTATACCATTCCTCAGGTGCAGCTGGCTGAGTTGCTGGTTGATAACAGCTGCCTTGACCGGGTTTTCTTCTGTAACAGCGGTGCCGAGGCTAACGAAGGGGCAATGAAGCTGGCCCGCCGCTACGGCAAGCTTCACCTGGATGGAGCTTATGAAATCATAACCACCCACGGCTCCTTTCATGGCCGGACGCTGGCTACCGTGGCAGCTACGGGGCAGGACAAGTTCCAGCAACCTTATATCCCACTGCCGGACGGCTTTATCAATGTGGATTACGATAGCATCGGTGCAATTAAGGCAGCGACCACGAGTCGAACCTGCGCTGTTATGGTGGAACCTATTCAGGGCGAGGGTGGGGTTAATGTGCCGGGCGACGGCTATCTCAAGGAGATAAGAGCCTGGTGTGACGAGAAAGGTATGCTGCTCATACTGGACGAGATTCAAACCGGTCTCGGCAGGATAGGCAGTCTATTCGGTTATGAACAATACGGGGTTGAGCCGGATATAATGACACTGGCAAAGGGGTTGGGTGGCGGCGTGCCTATCGGGGCTTTTCTGGCTAAGGAACGAGCTTCGGTTTTTGCTCCTGGTGAGCACGGCTCCACTTACGGAGGCAATCCCCTGGTCTGTGCTGCCGGGCTGGCGACATTGAAATTCGTCATCGATAACGACATACCGGCTAAGGTTAAGAGTATGGGGCAGTATTTTGTAGCCGGGTTGGAAAAGCTGAAAGCCAAGTTCGGTTTCATTGTTGAGATAAGAGGTCGAGGGCTGCTATTGGCTGTAGGCTTTGATGGTGATATAGTTGAGGAGGTGGTGCTGGACTGCTTGAAGGAAGGCTTGCTGATCAATCAGGTCAAGACGAATGTATTGCGGTTTATGCCGCCGCTTATTATCACTGAGAAAAATGTCGATGAAGCACTGGGCATTTTGGAAACAGTGCTCAGCCGGAGGTTATGACAATGGCAGATAAGGTGGTACTGGCTTATAGCGGGGGGCTGGATACCTCGGTAGCCATAAAATGGCTGGCGGATAAGTATAAGATGGAGGTCATCGCTCTTACCGCAGATATAGGCGGTGTTGGCGAGCTGCCGGCTATTCAGAAGAAGGCGCTGAAGGTAGGAGCGGTCAAGGCATTTACGGTGGATGCCAGAAAGATTTTCGTCGATTCGTTTGTCTTTCCGGCTCTCAAGGCGAATGCCGTCTATGAGGGGCAATATCCGCTGGCTACGGCGCTGGGGCGCCCGTTGATAGCTAAAATGCTGGTAGATACTGCCAGAAAAGAAAAAGCTGTGGCTGTAGCTCACGGCTCTACGGGCAAAGGAAATGACCAGGTTCGCTTCGATGTAAGCGTCGTGGCGCTGGCTCCGGAACTGAAGATTGTAGCGCCGGCACGAGAATGGGGCATGACACGAGAAGAAACGATTGCCTACGCTGATAAGCATGGCATACCTGTACCGATTAAGGTCAGCAGCCCTTATTCAATAGATGAGAATCTCTGGGGCAGGAGCATAGAGTGCGGCGTGCTGGAAGACCCGTGGGTTGAGCCTCCGGATGATGTTTTTGCATGGACAAAATCGCCGGCGGCATCTCCGGATAAGCCCGAATACGTGGAAATCGGCTTTGAGGAGGGGATACCGGTCAGCCTTAACGGTAAGAAACTGGATGGGGTGGCTCTTATTCAGCGGCTTAATGAAATGGCTGGCAAGCACGGGGTGGGGAGAGTCGACCATGTGGAGAGCAGGTTGGTGGGGATAAAGTCGAGGGAGATTTACGAAGCTCCGGCAGCTACGGTACTGTTGAAAGCCCATCAAGCCATGGAAGCCATGACTTTATCTCACCAGCAGCTACGTTTTAATGAAAAGGTGTCGAATGAGTACGCTGACATCATCTATAATGGGCTGTGGTTTACAGCATTGCGGCGGGACCTGGCTGCTTACGTGGACCGGGCTCAAAAGCATGTCACCGGTACGATAAGGGTCAAGCTTTTTAAGGGAAGCTGTGTTGTGGTCGGCAGGAAATCTCCCGTCTCGCTGTACGACTATAGCCTGGCTACTTATGATAAGGGTGATGTTTTCGACCAGGGCGCCGCGCCTGGTTTTATCCAGTTGTGGGGACTGCCGGCAAAGGTTCAGGCGGAGGTGCAGGGTGGTGAGGGTAAAGAGAAGAAGCCGAAAAAGAAAAAATGAGACTGAGAGGGAGGCGGTGCCAGCTTTTTAAGCTGGCGGGTTAAAGAAAATGGTCAGAAAAGATGATTCTAAAAGCCACCTGCGCAGCCGCTTTAATAAAGGGGTTGATAAAGCGGTGGAGAAATACGTTGCCTCCATACCCTTTGACTGGCGGCTGTATAAGCAGGATATTGCCGGGAGCATTGCGCATGCACAGATGTTAGCCAAACAGGGGCTGATATCGAAAAAAGACGCTGAGCGTATTGTTTCAGGGCTTGTCGCCATTCGAGACGAGATTGAGAAAGGGAAGCTCGAATTCAAGCCTGAGCTCGAGGATATACACATGAGTATTGAGAGCCGCCTGTTTGAGAAAATAGGCGATGTGGCGGGAAAGCTACATACTGCACGTTCCAGAAATGACCAGATAGCTCTGGACATGCGTCTTTTCACGAAGGAAGCCATCTTGGAGACTGTAAGCGGGCTGAGAGATATTCAGCGGGTGCTGCTGGATATAGCTGAGGCTAACAAAGCTGCCATTATGCCTGGATATACCCATCTGCAACAGGCTCAGCCCATACTTTTTGCCCACCACCTTTTAGCTTATTTCGAGATGCTGCAGCGGGATGTGGTGAGATTTGAGGATTGCTTGAAACGTACTGATGTACTGCCGCTGGGCAGTGGGGCTCTGGCCGGGGTGGCCTATCCAGTGGACCGCAATTTCGTAGCCAAGAAGCTTGGCTTCAGTGATATAAGCGCGAATAGCCTTGATGCTGTGTCTGATCGTGATTTCGTCATTGAATATGAAGCTGCTGCTGCCATGACGATGATGCATCTGTCCCGGTTGGCGGAGGAAATGGTGCTGTGGTCTTCGGCTGAGTTCGGGTTCGTGGAGCTCGACGAGGCGTATGCTACGAGCAGCAGCATCATGCCTCAGAAGAAGAACCCGGATGTGGCGGAGCTAGCCAGGGGTAAGACGGGCAGGGTCTACGGCAATCTGATGGGACTTTTGACGGTGATGAAGGGACTGCCTCTGGCTTACAATCGGGACGTGCAGGAAGATAAAGAGGGGCTTTTTGATACCGTGGACACGCTCCTTTCGACTCTGGAAGTTTTCACCGGGTTAATAAAGACGTTGAAAATCAATAGCGCTCGGATGCAGCAGGCGATGTCAGGCGGCTATATACTGGCTACCGACCTCGCTGATTATCTGACGAGAAAAGGGTTACCTTTTCGTCAGGCACATGATATTGTGGGCAAGCTGGTGCGATATGCCATAAGTAAGAACAAAGGCTTTCAGGAGATGAGCCTTGATGAGTATCGTGGTTTTTCACCTCTTTTTACCGACGATGTGTACGGCATTACGGTGAAGACTTCAGTTGAGGCTCGCAACGCTGCCGGCGGCACTGCTCCCAAGCAGGTGGCAACTGCCTTGTCGCGGGCAAGAAAGCTGGTGGGGAAAGGGAATGGCAAGTAGGCTAATTAAGCTGGCACCGTCGATTCTTTCCGCTGATTTCAGCCGTCTTGGTGAGCAGGTTGCTGAGGTAACCAAAGCCGGTGCCGATTACATTCATGTCGATGTGATGGACGGGCATTTTGTGCCCAATATAACCATCGGTGCTCCTGTGGTGGCATCACTTCGTTCATGGACCGACCTGCCGCTGGATGTGCATTTGATGATAGAACAGCCGGAGGCTCATATTTCACAGTTTGCTGAAGCCGGCGCCGATATTATCACCGTACATGTTGAAGCTGCCACACATCTGCACCGACTGGTCGAGTCAATAAAGAACTTGGGAGTAAAGGTTGGAGTGTCGTTGAATCCAGCCACCCCCATAAGCTCATTAGATGAAGTTCTCCCTTTGCTCGACCTGGTGCTGGTTATGACTGTTAATCCTGGATTCGGCGGTCAGGCTTTCATCGGCAGTATGATGGGCAAGATAGCACGTCTGCGGAAGGTGCTGGATGACAGGCAAGCCAAGGTGGAGCTAGAGGTGGATGGCGGCATCACTGCAAGCATAGCTCCAAAGGTGGCTGAAGCCGGAGCTGAGGTTCTGGTTGCCGGAGCTGCGATTTTTGGTGCTAAGCAAGGGGCTGGGAAGGCGTTGCAGGAGATGAAGAAAGCGCTTGGTTTATCGGGCTAGCTTATGTTGACTGCGCAGGCAGCGGGTACACAGATTAAGTTGTTTTGGTTTTCCATCAACCACGATAGTAGCTGTCTGAATATTAGGCAGCCAGCGTCGTCTGGTATGCTGTTTGGAGTGGCTTACCCTGTTACCGAAGTGTGCTGTTTTGCCACAGATATCGCATTTTGTAGCCAAATGGTTAACTCCTTATGTTGCTCTTGACAACAGGAGTAGAATTATACCACAATTCCCAGATTATACAAAGGATGTGAGATGAAGCAGATTCATTCCTGTGGCGGCCAGGAGTTTAGAGATATGTTTGCCGCTGGTGGCAGCTGGCTGGAGAAAAGCGTTCCCGACATCAATTCCATAAATGTTTTTCCTGTGCCTGATGGTGATACCGGGACGAACATGTTTCTCACCGTGCGCTCGGTCATAGAGGAGGCTGACCGGGTTTCAGAAAGCAGTGTCTCTGCTATAGCCAAGGCGATGGCTCAGGGTGCTTTGATGGGGGCTCGGGGAAATTCGGGCGTAATACTGTCCCAGTTTTTCCGCGGCTTAGCCAAGGGGCTTGATGAGAAGGAGCATATCACCGGAGTTGACTGGGCAATGGCGTTGGATGAGGCGTCGCGCGCTGCCTATAAGGGGCTGTCGCAGCCGGTAGAAGGGACCATGTTGACGGTGATTAAAGATGCATCCAAGGCTGCCGGGGAAGTTGCACGGGCTGCTCCGGATGACTTTACTAAGGTAACAGAGGCTGCTGTGGAGGCAGCCAGGGTTTCGGTGGCTAGGACACCTCTTCTGCTAGATGTGCTGCGTGAGGCTGGCGTAGTAGATGCAGGAGGGCAGGGCGTATACGTATTGCTTGAAGGCGTACTCCGTTATTTAGAAGGAAAGGTAGAAGAGATGAAATACCGAAGACCGCAGCTTATTGCTGCCGAGTTGCCCTTGGCTGCTAAGGCAGCTCCGATTGCGGCTGAGGAAGAAGAGCCCTATGGGTATTGTACTAACTTCTTACTCGAAGGACATAAGCTTAATCCCGATAAAATAAGGAAGAAGCTGGAAGGCAAGGGTCAGTCTGTAGTCGTCGTTGGTGATGAGGCCACTATCAGGGTGCATATCCATACCTATGACCCCGGCGGCATTATACGGTATGCCACTTCATTGGGGACTTTGCATCAGCTGCAGGTTCAGAATATGGACGACCAGCATGTTGGTTTTGTCGAGATGCAGAAGGAACGGTTGCCAAACCTGGAGATAGGTGTGGTAGCTGTTGCTGCCGGGAATGGGATGAGGGAGGTTTTCCGGAGTTTAGGGGCAGCGGCGATAGTGCCTGGTGGGCAGACAATGAATCCCAGCGTGCAGGAGATAGTTCAGGCGGTTGAGCCGGTGCCGTCACAGAAGGTAATTCTGTTGCCCAATAATAAGAATATCATTCTGGCTGCGTCCCAGGTACATTCGCTGACATCAAAAGAAGTAGCTGTGATACCATCTAAAACCATGCCTCAGGGAATAGCTGCTCTCATCGCTTTCAATTATGAGGGAGGCATGGAGGAGAACGTTAAGGCTATGGAAGAGGCTATTGCTGCGGTGAAAACCGTGGAAATTACCGAGGCGGCGCGAAGCACCCAGTTGCAGGGGTTGAAGATAAAGAAGGGGCAAGCTATTGCCATTGTTGATGATGATAAATTAGTTGCTGTAGGTGATAACCCTGATGATGTTCTCTTTGAAGCCATTGATAAGGCAGGTACCGACTCAGCAGAGGTGATGACCGTGTATTATGGTGCTGACATTGAAGAAGCTCAGGCAGAGCAGATTGGCCAGAAAGTCCGTGATAAGTATCCCGAAAAACAGGTGGAGATGGTATCCGGTGGTCAGCCCCATTATCGCTACATAGTTTCTCTGGAGTGATACTTACAGGACGTTTGCGGCTTCGGTCAAAGTTGCTTTTATGCTTTGTTTGATTTAGTTCCAGAACTAAATCAGCGTGGGGACCTCAGGTACTTAGATAAGGTTAAAACAGGTGACAGCCTCTTCGCTTATAGATGTCGAACCGTTGCGCACCATCCTCCGAATGGAATGCCAGAGAAACTATGCTAACACCACGGTATTGGGCGGGCTCGACAAGTACCTGCGTAAATGGGCCAGAGAAACAAGAGACAAGATAAATTCTCCTGAGCTGCTGGGTTACTTCAACAAGCTTCAGATTGCTGAATCCAGCTATGCTGAGTGGGATGTAGATAAGCGTAAGGCGTGGATAGAAGACGTGCTCGATTGGCTGACTCGAGCCGAAACAGCAGTGGGAAAAGTGCCGGCAAAAAAGAGCCAGCCTCGTTCTAAGGTGGCAAGTCGGCCATCGGTTAGTTCGGTAATCCATTCCTCGAAAGGCGATAAAGGATTAGATTCGCCGGTAACCATCGTTAAAGGTGTTGCTGCCAGCTCAGCCAGCAGGCTGGCTAAGCTGGAGGTACATACAATTCGAGACTTGCTTTATTTCTTTCCCAGACGTCATCTTGATTACAGCCAGAGAAAACCTATTGCCGAGCTTGAGGTTGGTGTAGAACAGACGGTTTTGGCTACAGTATGGGAAGCTCGAATAGCCAGGCTGGGATCTCGACAGGGTACCGAAGTCATCATTGGCGATGAGACAGGCAATATGAGGGCAGTTTGGTTTAATCAGCCTTTCCTGGCTAAGAACTTTCCCACTAATGCTCAACTGGTGCTCAGCGGCGTGGTATCTGAGTTTAAAGGGAATAAGGTGTTTGAATCACCAGAGTGGGAACTGGTTGAGGACAAGGAGTTGATTCATACCGGCCGCCTTGTGCCTGTTTACCCATTGACTCGAGGTTTATATCCGCGGCAGGTACGAAATATAGTAAAGAGAGTTCTTGATGATTGGGTATGTCAGGTAACCGATTTTTTGCCGCGGGAAATCAGGAGCCGATGCCGACTTATGGATTTACCTGAGGCGATTATCAAGGCTCATTATCCGGATAGCTATTCGGTGAAGGCTGAGGCGAGAAGGCGTCTGGCTTTCGATGAGCTTTTCCTTCTCCAGTTAGGTGTGCTCGGCAAAAAGCGTGACTGGCAGGAAGGTCAGCCGGGTAATGCTTTCACCATAAAGGAAGATAGGCTCGATAAATTTCTGGACTCGTTGCCTTTTGAGTTGACCCAAGCGCAGCAGCGAGTGCTTGAGGGTATTCTCGCCGACCTGCAGGAATCGAGACCCATGTCGCGACTTCTCCAGGGAGATGTGGGCAGTGGTAAAACTGTGGTGGCTACGGCGGCATTGTTGGTAGCTGCTGATAACGGCTACCAGGGTGCGTTCATGGCGCCGACCGAGATACTGGCTGAGCAACACTTCAAGACTATTTGCCAGCTTCTGTCTAACATAAGCAATGAAAAAGATGAACAGGGCAATGTTTGCTGCTACCGTGGTCTTTTTTCTCATCATGTTACCTTTGCTCTACTGACCGGAAGCCTGAGCGAGAAGGAGAAAGAGGCGTTGCATCAGCAGATTCAAGAAGGAAGTATAGATATTGCTATCGGCACACATGCCCTCATTCAGAAGGCGGTGGAGTTTTCTAAGCTTGGGCTGGTGGTGATTGATGAGCAGCACCGTTTTGGCGTTTTGCAGCGTTTGGCATTGCGTCAGAAAGGATTTAATCCCCATATACTGGTGATGACAGCCACGCCTATTCCACGGACTCTGGCGCTGACTCTTTATGGTGATTTAGACCTTTCGGTTATAGATGAATTACCACCGGGACGGCAGGAGATAAAGACAAAGTGGCTTAGACCTGAGCAGAGAGGTAAGGCTTATGATTTCATTCATAAGCAAACCATCGCCGGGCAACAGGCGTTCATCATATGTCCACTTATTGAGGAATCAGGAAGCATAGAAGCTAAGGCGGCAGTTGTTGAATATGAACGCTTGTCCAAGGAGGTTTTTCCCGACTTGAGGCTTGGCTTGTTACATGGACGGATGGCGGCAGGCGAGAAGGAAAAAGTGATGCAAAGCTTCCGCGATGGGAAGCTTGATATTCTGGTGTCTACACCTGTAGTGGAAGTCGGCATTGATGTGCCTAATGCTACTGTTATGCTGGTGGAGGCGGCCGACCGCTTTGGCTTGTCGCAGTTGCATCAGTTTCGGGGTCGTGTGGGGCGGGGTGAAAAACAAAGTTACTGTTTGCTTCTGGCTGAGAAGCCATCGCCTGAAGGGAGCGAGAGGTTGAAAGCCATAGAGGGAATTCAGGATGGCTTTATTTTGGCTGAGAAAGATCTGGAGCTACGCGGGCCGGGTGAATTTTTCGGTACCCGCCAGAGCGGTTTGCCGGATCTCAGAATGGCCAGATTATCTGATACTCCGCTTCTGGAGCTGGCTCGAAATGAGGCAATCGCTCTTTTCCAGGAGGATTCCAGTCTCACGATGTCTGAGCATGTGCTCATGGCTAAAGAGCTAGCCCGTGTCTGGCAAACCGGCAGTGAGTTGAGCTGATTTGAAAGTTGATGTTGTTAGTTCTAATATATTGGGGTGCTTAGCAACCCTGCTTGTCATCCTGGGACCTTTGCCTGTCATCCTGAGTGCAGCGAAGGACCTCGAAGCGGGAAATCTCAAGAACCATCTCTCCCTTCAATGGGGATGATAACTTTTAAGATTCATGATTGTTAAACGCACACTGGCTGAAGCTTTGAAACAGGCTGTAACACGGGCTCAAAAAGAAGGAGTGCTTGTTGTTACAACCTTGCCTGAGCTTATTATAGAACGTCCGCAGAATCCGGAACATGGCGATTATGCCTCCAGTCTGCCACTGAAGCTGGCAAGGACAGCGGATATAGCTCCTCCGGCAATAGCTGAGAAGATTATCGAGTTTCTGCCTTCACTGCCAGAGGTTTCCGGAATAGGTGTTGCCGCTCCGGGCTTCATTAATTTTAAACTCAGCTCGGATTGGTTGACAAAACAGGTAGCTACCATCCTTGATGCTGGCGATTCCTATGGCGATATTGAACTGGGCGGTGGCCAGTCTGTTCAAATTGAGTTTGTCAGCGTTAATCCAACTGGACCTCTTCACGTCGGCCACGGTCGCGGTGCTGTTCTGGGTAGCACTCTGGCTAATGTGCTCGGTGCTGCTGGCTACGCTGTGGAGAGAGAATATTACATCAATGATGCTGGCAGTCAGTTAGACGCCTTTAACCGTTCTCTTTATGCGCGTTATCAGCAATGTCTCGGTGTTGGTGCTGAAATGCCAAGCGATGGATATATGGGCAACTACATGGTTGAACTGGCTGGGAAAATTATTGATAAGGAAGGTAAGCGCTTTCTGAAAATGCCTCGAGATAATGCCATTCGTGAGCTGGGGGCAGTTGGAGTTGCCGAGATAATGGGTATGATTAGGCGGGACCTGGAGCTGCTGGGGGTGGAGTTTGAAGTCTGGTTCAGTGAACAGAGTCTGTATGATAATGGCCAGTATGAAAAGACTATGAAGTTGTTGAGAGACGGTGGTCATATAGCGGAAAAGGAAAATGCCACCTGGTTTACATCTTCTGCTCTGGGTGAAGACAAGGATAACGTATTGATACGGAGCGATGGCTCGCCCACATATTTTGCTTCTGATATCGCCTATCATTTCAACAAGTTCTTAGAGCGGCAGTTCGGTACCGTGATTAATATCTGGGGAGCAGACCATCAGGGGCATGTTTCCCGCATGATAGCCGTGGTCAACGCTCTGGGGATAGATCCAAAGCGACTTAAGATCATAATCTGCCAGCTGGTTACTCTACGTCGTGGCGAGGAAATAGTCAGGGTCTCAAAGCGCAGCGGCGATATTATTACCTTGAGAGAGGTAATAGAAGAGGTTGGTTCTGATGCCTGTCGCTTTGTCTTTTTGTCCCGCTCAGCCGATGCTCAGATGGACTTCGACCTGGAGCTGGCTAAGAAACAATCGGCGGATAACCCGGTTTATTACGTTCAATATGCGCATGCCCGAATTGCCAGTATTCTTCGGTTAGCTGAAGAAAAGGGAATTGATTATTTAGGGGGTGATACATCTTTGCTCACCACCGAGCCGGAGCTGACCTTGATAAGGCGGATGATTTTGCTGCCGGAAGTGTTGGAATTGGTTGCCGACACTCTGGAGCCTCATCATTTACCTTATTATGCTCAAGACCTGGCCACTATCTTCCACAGCTTTTATAAGCAATGTCGCGTCGTTTCGAAAAACAAGGAATTGACCTGTGCCCGACTCAAGTTAGTTAAAGCCGCCCAGATCGTCCTGGCTAGAACCCTTCACCTGATGGGGATGACAGCTCCCGAAAGCATGTAGCCCCGTGTTTTTGCTGCTCCTTAAATCCTGCCTGTCATTCTGAGCCTAGCAAGTAATCTCGTAGATTGCCACGTTGCTAATGCTCCTCTTTGGTTCAGTTTGTAGCTGGCGATGCTTTATGCTAAACTTTCATGAAATATGAAAAAGCGGGTTTTCTCCGGTGCCCGACCTACCGGCAAACAACACATAGGCAATTATCTCGGCGCCATTCAAAATTATGTCGCCCTCCAGGCAGAGTATGAGTGCATTTATTGCATAGTGGATATCCATGCACTAACGACCTTAGAGAACACGGATAGGCTTAAGCAGGATATTCATGAGATGATGCTTGACTGGCTAGCTGCTGACCTTGATCCCAAGAAAAGCATTCTCTTTGTGCAGTCGCATGTTCCTGAAGTAACGGAGCTTCATACCTTGCTCAGTATGGTCACGCCGTTAAGCTGGCTGCTGCGTGTTCCTACCTTCAAAGAGAAGGCGCGAATGCAGCCTCAAAATGTGAATTACGGGCTGGTTGGCTATCCGGTGCTTATGACTGCTGATATCATTCTGTACAAGGCTGAAGTCGTGCCAGTGGGTGAAGACCAGCTTCCTCATCTCGAACTGGCGCGGGAAATCGCTCGTCGTTTTAATTCCATCTTTGGCGATACTTTTCCTGAACCTCAAGCCAAGCTCACTTCTTTTCCCATGGTGCTGGGGTTGAATGGTGCTCAGAAGATGGGCAAGAGCTATGATAACTATATTGAGCTGGCGGCTACGCCGGAGGAGACGTCGAAGCTGGTGATGACTGCGGTTACCGACCCGGCTCGAAAGTATCGTTCTGACCCCGGTCACCCCGAGGTATGCAATGTCTTCAGTCTTCATCGCTTCTTCAATACGGGTCGCGTGGATGAGATTGCTGCTGAGTGCGGTTCAGCAGGCATCGGTTGTGTTGATTGCAAGAAGTTGCTGGCGGAGGGGATAAATTCGGGGCTGGTCGCTTTGCGTGAAAAGAGAGCTTCTCTTGCGGCTAAGCCGGAGTATGTATCTGAAGTTCTTGCTGATGGTGCGAAGCGAGCCCAGGCAATCGCCGAGAAGACCTTAGCCGAAGTCAAAGAGAAAATGGGTCTTCTTCCACGGGCGTTTTGAGAACCCGACTATGAATAATTTGCCCGTAGCTAAAAGCGGAAAGAATCACATTGATGTAGCCATTCAAGCTGCTAAAGGCGCTGGTGAGATTCTACTGTTCAATTTCAGCTCCAGCAGACAGATAGAGCAGAAAAGCCAGGGCAATCTGGTTTGCGAAGCCGACCTTTTGTCTGAGAAATTCATAGTTGAATTTTTAACAGCCGAGTATTCTGATTGTAATATCCTCTCTGAAGAATCAAGTGCCTCTGCTCCAATCACTGATTGCACCTGGATAGTTGACCCGCTGGATGGCACAAATAACTACGTCTTCGGCGTTCCTTTTTTCGGTGTAAATGTCGCTTTGGTCAAGGGTGAAGATATCCTGCTCGGTGTAACCTACGACCCACTCAGAGGGGAGCTTTTTAGAGCCGAGAAGGGTAAGGGGGCTTATCTTAACGACTCGCCGATTAAGGTTTCCAAGGAGAGCTCATTTAAGGCGGCTATGGTTGGTTTTGACCTGGGCTACAGCCGGGAGCAGGGCAGCGAAACGCTTGATGCCGCCGATAAATTATGGTGGCATGTACATTGTATGAGACACATAGGGTCATCAGTTTTAGGTCTGGCTTATGTTGCCTGCGGGCGGTTTAGCCTTTACTACCACCGTTTTCTTTTCCCCTGGGATGTTGCCAGTGGGCTTCTGTTGGTCAGGGAAGCCGGTGGCAAGGTCACCGACTGGGAGGGGAATCCCGCAAGCTACTGTAGCAGAGAAATAGTTGCCTCAAACAGCAGACTTCACCGTGAATTTATGGCACGCCTAGCTGACCGTTAGTCTGTGTGGCGATGTCATGGTGCAGGGTAGCCGTTTGCTACTCCTCCATGACAGTTATCGATAGAAGAGTAGGACCTGTATGTGTGCCTATAACGGGGCTGACATTCGATAGATAGATTGGAACTTTTGGAAACATAGAGGCGATACGCTTGGCCAATGCCTTGGCCTCAGCTGCATTTGTGCCATACTCCACTGCTACTGCTTTTACCTTGGTGAATTTCGATGCAAACTCGCAAAGCCAATCCGTAGCCTTAGCTCTGGAGCGCACCCTGGCAAAAGGAGAAGCTACACCATCCTTTAAACCAAGTATAGGATTCATCTTAAGCATCGATCCCATTAAAGACTGCACTTTGCCGATGCGTCCTCCCATGGCTAAATACTTGAGAGTGTCAAGGGTCACCCGGACATGCATTCGTGGGATATTTTCTGAAATCATACCGACGAGCTCACCGAGGCTGGCTCCAGTTAGAGCCTTTTTGGCTGCCTCCATAACCAATAGCCCTTGCCCCATTATACCCAGTGTGGAATCGACGATTTCTACCTGGCACTTTCTCTTCATTAGCTTCGCACCCTGCACCGCTGCGTCATAGGTGGCGCTCAACTTGCGAGATACAAACACGCCCAGGATTTGGCTGTGCTTTACAGCCAGCTCGTCAAAGACGTCAGCAAAAAGACCGGGGCTGGGGGCAGAGGTAGTAGGCAGCGTAGAACTGAGCTCTAGCTTATGGTAAAAATCCTCCGCAGTCAGGTCAACCCTATCCTTGTAGGTCTCATTGCCAAATTGGACGTGCAATGGGATTATGGTGATTCCCAGATCTTTGACCACCTCAGGCGGTAGGTCAGACACGCTATCTGTAACCAGTTTGACTGTATATTTTCCCTCCATATAAGCTACCTCCTGCTTTAGCTGGTATCGGATACCTAGTAATACGAGGTTATTATATGCTATTTCTCCCGCTGAATACAAGAGGTTGTTTTTGACTTGGGCACACGAGGGCATCAAACAGTAGACTTCGCCGCGTTGAAATAATGAATTGGCCCGATGTTTGGGAATTTCCGGCGGTAGAGAAGCTGGTTGTTCTTTGTATTGTCTGGCTTCTAGCCGTCAAGTCTTACGGTACTTTTGGATGAATCTGCCAATTCTTTTAATGGCTTCTTCGATTTCGGGGAGGGAAGTGGCGTAGCAGCAGCGGATATAGCCTTCGCCACACTTACCGAAAGCCGAGCCGGGAACTACAGCCACTTTTTCTTCCATTAACAGCTTTTCGGCGAATTCTTCTGAGGTCATGCAGGTAATCTTTATAGAAGGGAAGGCGTAAAAGGCACCTTTGGGCTCGAAACAGGACAGTCCTATATCTCTAAATCCTTTAACCATGACTCTGCGCCGTCGGTCGTAATCTCTCACCATGGCTTCTACTTCGCTGTCTCCGGCTTTTAAAGCCTCTATAGCTGCAGTCTGTCCCATTATCGAGGCGCATAGCATGGTGTATTGGTGAATCTTGGTCATGGCTCCGACAATTTCCCTGTCGGCGGCAGCGTAGCCGATTCGCCATCCGGTCATGGCATAGGCTTTGGAGAAGCCGTTTAGTAGGATAGTGCGTTCTCTCATGCCGGATAGGCTGGCAAGGCAGGTATGCTCCACGCCATAGACCAGCTGCCCGTAGACTTCGTCTGAAATTACCAGAAGATTATATCGTTTAGCCAGTTCAGCAATTTGATTCAGCTCTTCTTTTGATAGGACGGCACCAGTAGGGTTGCAGGGGTAGCCAAGTAGAATAGCTTTTGTCCTTTGTGTAATGTAAGGCTCGATGTCGTCGGCGATAATTTCAAAATTGTTCTCCTCGTTAGTGGGCACTTGGACAGGTGTCCCACCGGCAAGACTAACGGAGGCGGGATAGGCGACATAACACGGGTCTGGCATGATAACTTCATCGCCCGGGTTGAGTATAGCTCTCATGGCAAGGTCGAGGCCCTCGCTGACGCCGACGGTGATGAGGATTTCGTCGTCCGGGTCATAGGTCAGACCAAAGCGGGAATCGAGGTGCTTGGCTAATTCTGCTCTTAGTTCAGGCATGCCTTTGTTGGAGGTGTACATGGTGTAGCCTTTTTCCAGTGAGTAAATGGCAGCTTCGCAAATGTGCCATGGGGTGACGAAATCAGGCTCGCCAACGCCGAGAGATATTACTCCCTCTATCGAGGAGAGCAAATCGAAAAATTTCCTTATACCCGAAGGTGGAAGTGCCTCTACTTTTTCGGATATGTGGCTTTGGGATACTTTGATATGGCTTGATCTGCTTTTGGACATAGGAATCTCCTGGCTGTGGAGCAGAGAATTGAATTGCTATTAGGGGGTTACGGGCAGACGCTTAACCCCTTCGCCGCCCTCCAATATTTCGCCGTCTTCCTTGTATTTCTTAAGGATGAAATGGGTAACAGTCCCTTGAACTGCTTCGAGTGTCGCCAGCTTTTCTGACACGAAGACAGCGACTTCTTGCATAGTCTTACCGGCTACCAGTACTGCTAAATCATAGGTGCCCGAGGCCAGGTAGACTGAACGGGCTTGAGGGAAACGATAGACACGTTCGGCTATGGCGTCGAAGCCGACATTGCGCTGCGGGACGACCTTGACCTCGACGAGTGCCCAGACCTGCTCCTCACCCGATTTAGCCCAATCAATGACGGTTTTATACTTTAATATGACACGGTCCTCCTCAGCCTTCTTGATCGCCTTTTTTACATCGGCGACCGTTGTGCCGGTCATAGCGGAAATTTGTTCTGGTGTCAACCGGGCATCTTTTTCTAGAGCTTCGAGAATTTTTTTCATATCGCCTCCTCACCTGTGATCAATGAGCCACCATTGGTCATGAGTCTCATTATAGCAGAGTTCGAAGAGCTTCTCATCTTCAGTGGTGACCCTGAAGAATCTTTTGCCCGGTTCCAGCCACTCCTTCTCTATCCGGGATATCTTATGCTCTTTGTTTTGCCAGAAAAAGGATTCCGGCCGCTGAGCATAGGTATGGCCTGAATAGCATTTAACTTCAGGCAGTTGCAGTTCAGGCATGTCAAAGTCTTAAATGGGCGGTTTTCTCTTGTGCCAGTCGGTGGCCTGCTCGTAGGCGAAGGCTATGCGAAGTATGGTTTCTTCGTCAAAGGGCTTGCCTATAATCTGCATACCCATAGGCAGACCATCGGCGAAGCCAGCTGGGATGGAGATTGCCGGAAGGCCGGCGATGTTTATAGGTAGAGTGCAGACATCGCTCAGATACATTTGCATGGGGTCATCCACCTTTTCTCCGATTTTAAATGGCACCGTCGGCGATGTCGGGGTAATCAAAGCATCGTATTTCTCGAAAGCCTGGTCGAACTCCCTTCTTATTAAAGTGCGGACCTTCTGAGCTTTAAGGTAGTAGGCATCGTAGTAGCCAGCCGATAGAGCATAGGTTCCCAGCATGATTCGCCTTTTTACCTCAGCCCCGAAGCCAAATTGCTTTGTTTTCTCCATAGCCTCCCACATGTTGTTGGTGTCCTGGTAAGAGAAGCCATATTTAACCCCATCATACCTGGCAAGGTTTGCTGAGGCCTCTGAAGGGGCCAGTATGTAATATACTGCAAGTGCATGTTTGGTGCGAGGCAATGAGGCATCCCAATCTACTTTAGCTCCCAGCTCCTTTAGCTTGTTTATGGCTGCCTCTGTGCTGGCTCGTACTTCATTTTGCATGCCCTCGACGAAGTACTCCTTGGGAATGCCTAAGCGCAGGTTTTTGAGTTCTGGAATCAGCGCTTTGTTGTAATCAGGGACTGGGTGGGGGGCCGATGTCGAATCTCTGGGGTCATGGCCGGCGATAGCATTCAGCACCAGGGCGCAGTCGGCAACGGTCTTAGTTATTGGGCCAATTTGGTCGAGCGAGCTGGCGAAGGCGACCAGGCCAAAGCGACTCACTCTACCATAGGTTGGTTTAAAGCCGACCACGCTGCAGAATCCGGCAGGCTGACGGATGCTGCCACCGGTATCGGAGCCAAGTGCGTAGATAGCTTCATCGGTAGCCACGGCGACGACCGAGCCGCCACTGCTACCGCCGGGAACACGGTCGAGGTCCCATGGGTTTCGTGTTGGGAAGAAAGCAGAGTTCTCTGTAGATGAGCCCATGGCAAATTCATCCATGTTGGTCTTGCCTAGAATCACTGCATTATCGGCTTTCAATTTCTCGATGACTGTGGCGTCGTAAGGCGGGATGAAATTCTCCAGGATTTTTGAGGAGCAGGTGGTCTTGATGCCCTTGGTGCACATATTGTCTTTAATTAAAGTGGGTATGCCGGTTAGTGGCTTTATTTTGCCGCTGCTGATGACTTTGTCTGCTTCCTTTGCTTGCTCTAAGGCAGCATCTTCGCTGATGGTAACGCAGGCGTGAACCTTGTCTTCGACCTTAATTAGGCGCGCCAAAGTGGCTTTGGTCAATTCGACCGAGGATACCTTTTTTTCTTTTAGTAGTTGATGGGCTTGGCTGATAGTTAGCTGATGTAGGTCATTCATGGTTTATTCAAGAACGGCACGTGTTTTGAAGCAATTACTGTCTCTCTGTGGTGCGTTAGCTAGAATATCTTCAACCGGGTATGATGGCTTTGTCTCGTCTGGCCTTAAGACATTTTGCAGGGCAATAGATTGGGCTGTTGGTGGCAGGTCGGTGGTGTCAACCTGCTTGAGTATCTCGAAGTTTTCCAGAATGTTTGACAGTTGAACTCTGAACTTCTCAATCTCAGCTTCGCTCAATCCTAATCTGGCTAAGAGGGCGATGTGTTTTACTTCCTCACTGCTTAGTTTCATTTTTTACGTTCCGATATTATAACACAAAGCGATAGCCTGGAAGATGTATTTTCATGGCGGCGGTGTCACTATCTTGACGGTTAAAGCGGACGCTGCTACAATGCCAATGCCCAAAAAGAGAAACTACAACTAGGAAAGAGGAGCGGCAAGTGCATCATTTTGAACCAGAAAAAATCCGTAATGTTGTTTTGCTGTCGCATTCCGGCGCTGGCAAAACGTCACTGTCCGAGGCGATGCTTTTCAGTTCAGGGGCAATCAGCCGTTTAGGCAGTGTTGCTGATGGGACAACTACCTCGGACTATGACCCCGCTGAGATAAAGCGCCAGATTAGCATTAACCTGTCCTTGATCCCGTGCCAGTGGAAAGATTGTAAACTCAACCTCATTGATACGCCGGGCTACCCCGATTTCGTGGCTGAGGTTAAGGCAGGTTTGGCGGTTAGCGAGGGTGCAGTCATTGTTGTTTGTGCCGTCTCTGGGGTAGAGGTGGGTACGGAACAGGTGTGGAGGTATACCGGTGAGGCAAAATTGCCAAGCCTCGTTTTCATTAACAAAATGGACAGGGAGAATGCTAATTTTTTAAATGCTTTAAAGGATATCCAGACGAAACTGGGGACAAAATGTTTGCCTGTTCAATTACCAATAGGTTCTCAGAAAGATTTCCAGGGTATAGTGGACTTAGTAACGAAGAAGGCATATAGCGGCACCCCGTTGAAGGAGACTGAGATACCGTCATCTCTTCAAAGTGAAGTTGATTCCTATCGTGAGAAGTTGGTTGAAGCAGTGGTTGAGGTTGATGATGAGCTTATTGCCAAGTATTTGGACGGAGAAGAAATAAGCGAGGAGCAGATTTACCGTTGCATAAAAGAGGCAACGAGACTGGGTAAAGTTGTGCCGGTTTTGCTTGGTTCTGCCCTGAAGAATATTGCTGTCACTACTCTGCTGGACGCGATTCACGACTATATACCGTCGCCAAAAGAGAGGGGGGCATTGAAAGCCACAAATGCTTCAACTAAAGCTGAGGAGGCGGTGGAAGTGGTTTCAGGGGGGCCTTTGTCGGCGTTGGTTTTCAAGACCACGAATGACCCTCGTGTGGGCAAAATCAGCTATTTTAGAGTTTATTCGGGAGACATGTCTAGTAATTCACAGGTGTGGAATGTTAACAGGGGCTCGGCTGAGCGGGTGGGACAACTTTTTGTCTTGCGAGGCAAAACACAGGAGGCGGTGCCCCAGCTCAGTGCTGGAGATATCGGTGCTGTAGCTAAACTGGCCTCGACCACTACGGGAGATACTCTTGGTTCGCGTGAACATCCATTGAAACTGACTCCCGTTGACTTCCCCCCGCCATTGCTTAGTATGGCAGTCCATCCTAAAGCGAGAGGCGATTTGGACAAAATGAGCACGGTGTTGCCTAAAATATGCGAAGAGGATCTTACCCTAAAAGTGCACCGAGAGGCTGATATTGGAGAGATACTCCTTGGGGGGATGGGGGAAACACATCTCGATGTTGCCGCTGAAAGACTTTCGAGCAAGTTTGGGGTGGAGGTAAGTCTACAGCGACCCAAAGTCCCCTATAAAGAGACTATTACTATGGCAACTCAGGCTGAATATAAACACAAGAAGCAAACTGGTGGTCATGGCCAGTATGGGCATGTCCTTTTAGAGTTGGAGCCATTACCGAAGGGCACCGGTTTTGAGTTTACAGAGAGGGTGGTTGGTGGAGCCGTGCCTAGAAACTATATTCCAGCGGTGGAAAAGGGGGTCAACGAAGCCAGGCTTGAAGGCGTTTTGGCTGGATATCCCGTGGTTGATGTCAAGGTGACGCTTTTCGATGGCAGCTCTCACCCAGTGGACTCGTCTGATATGGCTTTTAAAATCGCCGCCGCACAGGCTTTGAAAAAAGGACTGACTGAAGGACAGCCCGTCTTGCTCGAGCCGATTGTAAATATGACAATCACTGTTCCAGATACTCTTACAGGTGATATAATCGGTGACCTTAATACCAAACGGGCTCGTGTATTAGGCATGAATCCAGGGAGCGGGGTTAATATTATTCAAGCACAGGCACCACTGGCAGAAGTGCAGCGTTATGCTGTTGATCTCAGGTCAATGACTCAGGGGCGTGGCACATTCACTACTGAGTTCAGCCACTATGAAGAGGTGCCCGCACAAACCGCTCAGAAGATTGTCGCCCAGAAAGCTAAACCGTAACAGGGTTTTGGGCCAGCTAGCCAGCCAGAAGTTCCTTGACCTTTTCACTAAAGGCAGGCAGGACCTGTTTCCAATCGCCCACCACACCGAAGCGAGCTTCCCTGAATATGTTGGCTTCAGGGTCTTTGTTTATGGCTATTATGTTTTTGGCGCCAGAGCATCCAGCTAAATGCTGGCTGGCTCCGGAGACACCTACTGCTATGTAAAGTTCCGGTGTGACAATTTTGCCGGTAAGACCGATCTGCATTGTGTCTGGTACCCACTTGTTATCACAAGGTGGCCTGGAAGCTCCTACTGCACCCTTTAATGCTTTGGCTAGCTCCTCTAGTTGTTTGAAGCCATCGGGGCTACCGATACCTCTCCCACCTGTCACTATTGCTTGGGCATCTTCGAGTTTCACCCCGGTGACCTCTTCCTTCACCGTTTCGAGTACCTTTGTCCTAACCTTTGTTGGGTCTAGCTCGACCTTGAAAGGTGTAATCTCTCCCTTTCTCGATTCATCAGGTTCCAGGGGAGACATTGCTTTCTTTCTGACTGTTGCCATCTGGGGGGAAGTTTCTGAGGTGAAGGTGCCCCGCGCGTTACCACCATAAACAGGACGGGTCTGCTGGAGCAGCTTTGTTCCCGGGTCGATGCCAAGCTCGATGCAGTCCATGGATAAGCTAGTGCCCAGTCTAAAGGCCAAGCTGGGAGCCAAGTCACGTCCTACGGATGTTTGTCCGAAAAGCAGAATTCGTGGTGAAATATCTTTTACCGCCTTTTCCATTACGGCGATATACGAATCTGTTTGATATTCCTTTAGCAGAGGATCTTCGGCGGTATATACCTTGTCAGCTCCGAAAGCTACAGCCTTTTTGGGGGCTTCATCCAGTTTGTCGCCGACAAATATGCATAGCAATTCTTCTTTCAGTTCATCGGCCAGACGCCGACCGCATCCCAGAAGCTCAGTGGTAATTGAGCTTATTTTGCCTTCCAGTAGTTCACCATATACCATAACACCTTTATATTCAGCCATTATATAACCTCCTGTGATTACTTCTAAGCTCTAGATTACTTTTGCTTCTCTTAACCTCGTAGCCAACTTAGCACCGGCTTCTGCTGGAGTATCTGCCTCTACAAGTTCGCACTTGCCTTCTTTAACCGGTTGGAAAAGTTTGAGAAGCTTGGTCCGTCGGCCTGCAGCACCAACTTGTGAGGGCTCGAGCCCGATATCAGATGGTTTCCAGACTACCGGCTGTTTCTTGGCTGCTGCCATGATTCCTTTAAGGGTGGCGTAACGGGCTTCGCCGAGCTCGTTGCTGACTGTAATCAGGGCAGGAAGTGTTATCTCGATGACCTGATAACCGTCAGCGATAACTCGTTCCACTTTGGCTTTACCGTCAGCAACTTCTACTTTTTTAGCCACGGTAACGCTTGGTATTCCAAGTATTTCAGCGATACCTGAACCAACCTGTCCGGCGTCCCAGTCAGCAGCTTGGCGACCACAGAAGATAAGGTCATATTCGCCTATCTTTTTGATCGCTGTGGCGAGAGCATTAGCGATGGACCAGCTATCGCCGCCCTCGAAAGCTTCGTCTTCTAGGAGTACGAGCTCGTCAGCCCCCATGGAAAGGGGTTTCTTAACCACATCTCGGAGCAGATTGTTACCTAGGCTTAAGACTGTAATTTTGCCGCCTTGTTGGTCTTTAATTCGAAGCGCAGCTTCCACAGCCTGCTCATCGAAGGGACTAATGACCGGAGGTACACCTGGGGGTGGGATAACCTTGTTGGTGGATGAGTCAATCTTGA
>Ga0209427_10001425_pt1 | contig 27558 bp, 23 predicted proteins | sample DeeMarSWOR136_30_FD_187465 | JGI IMG/M metagenome (GOLD analysis project Ga0209427, IMG submission 187465) | Marine sediment microbial communities from White Oak River estuary, North Carolina - WOR-1-36_30 (SPAdes) (version 2) | ecosystem: Environmental > Aquatic > Marine > Intertidal zone >...
AAAGGGGGGGGAGACGGTCGGGTGGGCGGCTTGCCGGGAAGCGGCTTGTCAAAGGATAATGAGACGCTTCCCAAAGATTTAGACCTGCCTGCGCGGAGCCGCTTCGGCGAAGGCAGAGCGGTAACCTTTAGCCGTTCGGATTCAGCCGCACCAAGCGTATGAAGACATTCGATTTTATACAAGCACCCGATTTCCCAAATCTAAAAGACCCGCATTCTAAACCTTTGCCTGCCTGCCGGCAGGGAACCTGACTGTCTCTCCCCCCTTTGCTCGCAATTACGACACAGTCTGTACAAGAGGGGTATGCGGCCCCATTATCTTACAAATTTTTCTTCGAATAGAAAAGTCTATTTTTCTCCCTTCAATTTTTTTACCCAGGCCTCCATTTCTCGCCCGGCAATCTCCCTCGACCCGATACCAAAAGCGATCGCTGCGGCCACCGCAATGGAACCCAGTAGCAAACCAAAGGCCAACATCACAATTTCATTCCCAATGCCAAGGTTCTGCAAAGCAATCGCCAAGGCAAAGACCACAATCGCAGCTTTGGCAAGATTGGCCAAGAAGGGTCTCTCCTTCGCCGCCCCTTCGACCAATCGTCTCACCCAATCCCCAATGAAAATACCTACCCCAAGGATGACGACCGACAGGAGTACCTTAAAGGCGAAGGTAATAAAATCACTACTGAGATCAGAAAGCATTTTAAAATTCAAGGCCTCCGATGCTTCCATGACGGCGAAGAAAATGATGTAAATGAAGGCTAAGATTCCGACCACCTGGGAAGGGGTTCTACTTCCTATCTGTTTCAACCCCATGGCTTCGAAAAACCTGTTTAATCCCAATCCACCGAGGATCTGGGTAAGTAAGGTGTGGACAATCTTCCCGATGATGATGGCAAGAAGGATGATAATCGCGGCGGCAAAGATGGCAGGCAGTTTGTTCAAAATAACAGCCAACATATCCCTTCCAGGACTGGAGATAGCAGGAATATTTAAGGCGTCAAGAGCGGCGATGAATACAGGGATCAGGATCAAAACATAAACGATGGTTCCGATCATTCCAGAGAGTTTCAAGGGACCGAGATTCTTATCAATGCCGATCTTCTCCGCTCCACGATCCAATCCAAATCCCACTAAGAGATTAACGATGATCTCCCGAACAATTCTCGCCACAAACATACCGATCAGGACGATGATGGAAGCTGCCAACAGGTTTGGAATGATCCCGGCAAATTCATTCCACATTTCACTCAAAGGTTCTGTCACAGAGGTGAGTTTTAGGGCCTCTAAGAAGGGTGGAAGGGCAAAGAGCAATACGAGATAGAAGGCAATCCCAGCAATGATCTCGCTTGGCTTTCTTCCGTCTTTCCCGAGATATTTGGACAATTTCTCGTCAAATTTAAGCAGATCCAACCCTTTATAAATGACCAGCTTCAGGATCTTGGCGACGATCCAGGCGACGACGAGAATGATGGCCGCCCCGCCCACTCGAGGAAGGTATTCCATCACGGTGTTCACCAGGGAACTGATCGGCCCCGTAACAAGTGGCAGGTTGAGGACATTGAAGAAGGCTAAGAGGACGAAGAGCATCACGAAATAGAAGGCGATCCTTCCGATCAATTCAACCGGGGGCTCTTTCTCAGGAATCTTCAGTTCCTCAACTTTACCGAAAAGTTTGGTGGAGGTAAGCAATTTGATCACAAGGGCCTTGAGAATTCGAGCGACGATATAGCCAATAACCAAAATGGCAATGGCTGCTGCGATATTTGGGATCACGAGTAAAAATTTCTTCAACATCTCCTCCAACGGCGCATTGAATATTGTTGTTCCCATATTCCTTTCCTCCTTTCTATCAATAGGAATCTACGACCTGAGTTCATTTCGAACCCTGTCAAAGAATTGAAGCACTTCAGCTGGATCTTTTACGTAATAGCGAGCTGAAGAAAAAGGTGGGGATCCTACCATGATCGTGATGCCTTGTCTTCTGAGGACTTTGAAAGCGCCTTCATCCGTCTGATCATCTCCGATATAGAGCGGGAGGACTCCATCTTGATCAACACGATTTAACAACTCACATACGGCCACTCCCTTGTCTCCTGCAGATTTTGGTCTGACTTCAAATACGAACTTTCCCTGCCCGATGCAGAAAGAACTGATCGAGTCCTTCATCTCTTGCTTGATCGTCATCAACATGGAAGGAACCCATTTTAGGTCAGCATTCCGATAATGAACAGCGAGAATACACCCTTTATCCTCTAGATGAACCCCTGCCACCTTACTCAATTGGTTATTCAATCGATTTCGAATTCTTCCCATTTCCCGGATCACCTTTTTCGGAACGAACCGTTTGGTTCCATGTTTAGGTTCGAAGATCTCCAATCCATGATTTCCAACATAATAGATTCCCTTCAAACCAACTCGTTTGCGGATATCGGCGATAGACCTTCCGCTCACAATGGCCAGGTGAACCCTTGGATTTTTCTTGAGGTTTGAGAGGAGACCCTTCATCTCTCTGGACAAATGGGCCTCTTCCGGGCGGGAGACAATAGGGGTTAGTGTCCCGTCATAATCCAAGAAGAGAAAGATATGCTTCGCCTCTCTTAATCGCTCCAGAATTTTTCTTATTCGATCGAAAACGTATTCCACGACTTCCCCTGAGAAATGGGATGTGTTTCCGTATGGTGATTGAAAGAAGAGGTTCTATCGAAAGCCTTCCAGCTTCATTCCGGTAAAGAGTCGGTACGAGGGGCAATACCCCTCGATCCTTCTTCTGCGTAGGCGGATAAAATCTGAAGGAGCCTAACGGTCAAAAAGAGAGGGAAATCCCTTCCATTCACATGAACCTCTTCATTGGGGAAGTAAAAATCATTTGACCATGGATCCTTCAATGGATTAATTTTGAGCAAAAAAAATACCAAAACCTTAAGAGCAAAATCCCATTTGTTTCCATATATTAGATAAGTTCAATAAACTGGAAGGCTTTAGAAAAGGGGAAAAACGAAACAGTCTGTGGCAAAATGGGACACTTTGCCTAGAAAGCACAGTGAAATCCTTTTCATCAGAATAAGATCACGCAAAGCAGAATGGTACCAAAAACAAGAAAGACAGGAACGAGCTTTCTTGTCATCTGCTGAATACCAGCCACAGGGTTCATATGGGGACTGATCAAGAAACGATAAAGCGTTCCAGCCAGTATCCATGCGAGGACTGCCCACCCGATGCCGGCAATCACATCTAAAAAAATGTGCTGTTTTACAAACAATGCTGAAACGCTGATCATGGTTGCCAGCAAGAAAACAACGACGTCGCCCATCCGGTTCAATCGCTGTTTGCGGCACACCAGATAAACGGTCCAAGCAAACGTGACATGCAAGCTGGGTAACTTGTTGGCACCCGGGTGAAAATCGACGCCATAGATAAAGGAGAGGAAACGCTCCGAAAGACTTTGACCTAGCTCGGGCCTCGGAAAAGCGACGGGAAAGGCCAAGTAGACAAGGAAGGCGGAGAGGTTGGCAAGGATTATGCCGAGAAAGGCACGATTAAAACGGTGCCAATCTTTTATGACAAAAAGGGGTAGAAAAGGAAAAACATAACACAATATATAAACCCAGATAAATTCTGGGATCAGCGGGATGTGCCTGTCGATGGCAGACGTTAAGTCTCGTGTGGGCAGGAAAGCCGCATGCCAGCCCACGACCTCAAACAGGATAGACCAAAGGAGGTAAAAAATGAGACTGACTTTTAAGTAGAACTTCTGTTCCTTCTTCATCATGGGTTCTGCTCTTTTTTGATGCTCCCTTCGGCGGGGAGATTGAGGGAGGAGATCAACTCTCCCAAATGGGACGTCACCCATGCCCTATCGATAGAATCTTTTTCGCTTTGACTGACGAATCAACCAAAATACGATCAGCCCGACAAGGGTGAGGCTAAGCATCCCTCCCCCGATGAACGTCCAAAGGAGATAGATTCCCTTTGGAACATCAGAGGATGAAAGGAGTGGAATTTCTTTGAGGACCTTCCCTTCGCTTTGTATGAGAAGCCTCCCTACCCTCTGACCTTTTTGAACCGGGGCCTTTAGGTATGGCGGCGCTTCCGTCGTCAGACCAATCGTTTTCTCTTTCCCCTTTGGCACCGTTACCCATCCTTCCTCGGCTGGCACGAGATCCACTTGGTTCTGTTTGCCCCGGATCACCTTCTCCGGACCGAAGAGAGCGTCTTTTTCAAAGGTTCTTATGGTTGAAAAATTCCTAAATCCATATTCCAGTAATTTTCGCGCCTCCCTGGCCCTTTGCTTTGTTGTTTTGCAACCCATCACCACGGCAATCATCCTTTGATTGCCTCGTTTTGCCGTGGCCGCCAGATGATAACCGGATACCTCCACATATCCTGTGATGAGTCCGTCTACTCCGATATTCTGGTGGAGGAGCGTATTTCGGTTAGGCTGCTGGATGCCGTGATGCTCAAAACCCCTCGTGGAATGGAGGGTCAGGGCCTCCGGGTGGTCTTCGATATACCATCGCGCTAACAGAGCCATATCGAAAGCAGTCATATACTGACCCTCTGCAGGCATCCCGTGAGCATTCCTGAATTGGGAATCTTTCAGCCCAAGACGTTGGGCTGTCTGACTCATCTCCATGACGAAGGCATCCTCGGATCCTGCCAGATATTCAGCCAGAGCGACAGAGGCATCATTTCCTGACATGATGGCTATTCCCTTCAAGAGATCCTCCACGCTCACCCTTTCCCCCATGTTGAGGAACATCCTCGACCCCCTTGTCTTCCAGGCTTTCTCGCTCACGGTCACTCGATTGTCCACCGTGAGGTTCCGGGCGCGGAGCATATCCAAGGCAGTATAGAGGGTAAGGATTTTAACAAAACTGGCAGGTGACATTTTTAATGTAGGATTCTTCTCGTAAAGAATCTGGTCTGAAACGGCATCCATGAGCACGGCAGATTGCGCACCGATACGAAGGTGGGTCGCAGTACTGGGATAAGAAGCGAAGGGTTTTGAAAAGACGCCTAAGAGGAGAATCAGAAATAGGAAAGGGATTCCACTCTTTCTGAAAAATTGAAGCATCGTCTTTCTCCCTCGATCTTTCTAACCTATCCTGTTAAATCATGAACCTTTCCGTTTTTGATTCTCTCAATCTCGTTATGATACGTTCGGATGGTATCCTTTCAGCTGAGCATGGAGATCGCTTTTCTGAAATCCCCCACGCTCACCACCTGCAATTCCCGAATCTCTGCTTGTGTCATTTTCTTGAGGGCTGTATTCAGGTTATCCTCTGATGTCACAGTGAAAACCTCCAGGGTGGCCAAATCTTTGGCAACCACCCATCGGTGAATCTCCTTTTCCAGCATGACCCTCCGCAAATCTGTCAACGAAAGAATGCCTTTTAATCGTTCCGCTCCAGCCACCACAGAAAAGTTCGATTGATTCGAATGGACAATGAACTGCATGATTTCTTCAAATGGCATGCCTTCTGGAAGGATCTCCATCTTCCTGCCAGGAGGACGCGCCTCAGTACTAATAAAAACCTATCAGATATTTTCACAGGAGTCAAAGACGATATTTGTAAAGACTTACAAATGAAATATATTGCGCCAACGATTCCTTCCTGCAGCCATCCTGCAACCAAATTTTGATTTATGAAAGAAACTACATTATAATAATGTATCAAAATTACAGCACTGTTTCTAAGAAATGGACGAAAAGCAAAATGGGTTTAAAGCTCTTATAATCATTGGAGTTCTTCTATCGGCCTTCGTATCGGCCTACCTTGATTCGTATGCTTGGACTGAAGTTGAACTCTGCTTAGAAAACTTAATTTACGAGAACATCGATACAGACCGTCTAAATATGGATGGTCTTTCCAAATTAATAGCTAGTCCAAGTTCCCAATCCATTGGTCGCGGTTCGGGGCTTAGCCTCTTCCTCCCTTTCTTTCTTTTCCAAATACCACCCTACAAGAAGGCATTTGTTCTACGCTGTTAGGAAACTTCACCGTTAGGCTTTCCATTCTTCCTCGACTAATGAGAGAACATATCTAATTTCACGAGCAGGTTATGAGATCAACCTTGTATTTCTAATTTTGATTTCTATTGATGAAGGTCGTCAATTTTAAGCTCAAGAGAACCTAGCATCCTTGAAAGGAGTTTTTATGTTCGGGCTAGATGTGACTCCATCTAAGATCGTGGGCAGGATAAGTTTCCTGACGACATTAGTTCGTTCCTATGCTTCCCGGTTTAAGGCCTCGGAGTATGTCTTCATGATCCTCCTAGCCGCATTGATCGGCGTCGGAGGAGGTTTCGGAGCCATTGGTTTTCGATACCTAATTCGTTCGGTCCAGTGGGTCGCTTTCGGCTCTTTTGATACTACTCTGGAAGTGGTCCGGGCCGTCCCATGGTATTTCTTAATCTTTATTCCGGCCATCGGCGGGTTGCTTATCTACCCCCTGGTAAGCCGCTTGGCCAGGGAGGCCAAGGGGCACGGCGTACCCGAAGTGATGGAAGCTGTGGCCCTGCGGGGCGGTGTGATCCGCCCGCGCCTGGTGCTGGTGAAAGCTCTAGCCTCGGCCATCTCCATTGGGACAGGCGGCTCTGTCGGTCGTGAGGGACCCATTGTCCAGATCGGCTCGGCATTCGGCTCGACGATTGGCCAAGTGCTACGTTTATCGGCTGGCCGTGTGCGAACCCTGGTCGGATGTGGTGCGGCAGCCGGGATTGCCGGCACCTTCAATTCCCCCATTGCTGGAGCCCTGTTCGCTGTGGAAGTCATCCTGGGGGACTTCGGCGTGCCCCAGTTCAGTCCCATCGTTATTTCTTCGGTAGTCTCCACTATTGTCTCCCGGCACTTTCTTGGTGATAACCCAGCCTTCATCGTCCCCAGTTATGAATTAGTAAGTGCCTACGAACTACTTCCCTATGCCCTCCTAGGTCTGATGGCCGGAGTGGTTGGCGTGACTTTCAGCACTCTCTTATACAAGGTTGAAGACCTATTCGATGGTTTAAGGATCCCAGACTTTACCAAGCCGCTGATTGGGGGAGTGATGATCGGTACCCTCGCCATAGGGTTCCCACATATCTTAGGGGTGGGGTACGAGACGATCGACATGGCTTTGGCCAATAAAATGACTTGGTACCTGCTATTAACCTTAATATTTTTAAAGCTGGTGGCGACTTCCCTAACCCTGGGTTCTGGGGGCTCCGGAGGCATTTTTGCTCCTTCGCTCTTCCTCGGTGCCATGACCGGAGGATTTTTGGGAACGGTTGTGCACCATTTTCTGCCTACGATAACTGCAAGCGAGGGTGCCTATGCCATGGTAGGGATGGGAGCTGTGGTGGCCGCTACGACCCATGCGCCTTTGACAGCAATGATCATTATCTTTGAGATGACCGGCGACTATAAAATCATCCCGCCTTTGATGGCGGCATGCGTGATCGCCACCCTTCTATCCATACGGCTGAAGGCCACCTCTATTTACACGGAGAAGTTAACGCGCCGAGGCGTTCAGTTATTTGAGCCCCTGGAAATCAACGTCCTGAAAAAATTTCCTGTATCCCATGTCATCAACAAGAAGCCTGTGGTGATTCCGGAAGAAACAAGCTTTGAAAAACTACTGGATCTGGTTGTCCACAGCGCCCACTCTGAATTCTTCGTCGTCCGTGATGGCAGCTACTTAGGGATCATCTCCGTGCACCAAATGAGAAAGGTACTACAAGAAAGTGATTGGGCGAATCCGTTGATCATCGCCCGGGATATGGCCGATTCTACCTACCCCGTTTTAACACCGGAGGATAAGCTGGATGTGGTCATGAAGCTCTTCACGCAGGTGCATGTGGACGAACTTCCGGTGATCTCAGACCACAAACTGGTGGGGTCTGTTCACAAATCCGATGTGCTCGAAGCATACCACCGGGAGCTCACGCGGCGCGATCTCTCTGGAACGTTCCATGGCGCATTGACTTGTGTGACCCGGACAAAGTGCGTAGACCTCGGAGAGGACTATATCATGGCAGAGGTGGAGTGCCCCCCGCACTTTGTAGGTAAAACCCTCAAGGAGTTGCGTGTCCTTGTCAATTATGGAGTACAGGTCATCTTGATCCGTCCAGCTAAAAGGGCGGGGAAGGAGGCTACCATGGTAGTTTCCCCCGATTACCGTTTTTCCCATGGCGACGTAATTTTGGTGTTGGGTAAGCAGAGACAGGTTCAGGCCCTTTAGAAATGAGAGACATGGGACTCATCCTTTTGGTAGATTCTAAGGTGGCAAAATGGGCCAAGAAGATTCGACAGAGTCATCGTTATTCTTCTTGAAGTTTTCGGTAGAGGGTCTTGCGGTCCAAACCTAACCTTTCAGCAGCTTTGGATTTATTTCCTTCCACCTCCATGAGAACTCTCTTGATATACTCCCTTTCCAATTGACTCAGGGTCATTTTCTCTTGGATGGCCTTTTCAAATAATTTTTCATCGACTTTCTGCTCAAGCGATTTCGGCAAATCTTCGGGTAGAACCGTCTCCTGTTGACTTAGATTCATCGCCCTTTCAATCACATTTTCTAACTCCCTGACATTTCCCGGCCACGAATAGTTTACAAGAAGTTTGAGGGCTCCCTCTGATACTCCCGAAATCTTCTTTTTCAAATTGACATTAAATTTGTCAATGAAATGCTGGACGAGAGGAGGAATGTCCTCCTTTCTCTCACGGAGAGGAGGTAATTCAATATCAATCACCTTCAGTCGATAGTAGAGGTCTTCACGAAATCGACCGTCTTCAATGAGGAGTTGAATATCCCGGTTCGTTGTGGAGATGATTCTCACATCGATGGGATAGGAATGGGTATCCCCCAGAGGCCGAACCTCTCTCTCCTCGATGACCCGGAGTAATTTGGCCTGGAGGGTATTGGGCATTTCGGTGATCTCATCTAAAAAGAGCGTCCCTTCATGAGCTTCGAAAACCAATCCTTTCTTGTCCGTTTTCGCATCCGTGAAAGCGCCTTTCTTGTAACCGAACAGTTCACTTTCAAGAAGGGTTTCCGGAATAGCCGCACAATTGACGGCGATAAACGGCCCCTCTTTTCTAATCCCATTGTAATGGATTGCTTTCGCCACCAGCTCCTTCCCTGTCCCGCTTTCTCCGGTGATGAACACATTGCTTGAGCTATCGCTGACTCTTTCGATGAGATCGTAAATCTTCTGCATCGGGGGACTTTTCCCGATGAGTTGATGAAATTGGTACCGGATCTCCACCTCCTTTCTTAAACGGACGACCTCTTTTTTCAAGAGACGATTTTCCATAGCCTTTTTCACCGTCAAGATGAGTTCATCCATTTGAAAGGGTTTGGTAATGTAGTCAAAGGCGCCTATCTTCATCGCTCGAATAGCCGATTCAATCGTTCCGAAAGCCGTAATAATGATTACGGGCGTGAGCGGAGCGATTCTCTTAGCCTCCTCAAGAAGATCAAGACCTTTGAGACCTCTCATTTTTAGATCCGTGATCATGACATCGAACTCTTCCCGTTTGAGAACCTTTGAAGCTTCTAAGCTTTCGCTCAAAGCCGTCGTGGAGAATCCTTCTCCTTTAAGAACGTCCGACAACAATCCGCACATCTCCAGATCATCATCCACCACTAGAATCTTGTAATTCATCTCTCCCATTCCAATCTCAGCCTTTTCTCCTATCTCAGCCCTCTTGCATTTTAAAACCGGCCAGTGATTCGTGTGCGCTAAATTGCGGCTATCAGGCGACCAGGATATCAGGATGCAGGATACCAGGGTATCAGGATCTCAGGTAAAGAATAAAGACCCTTTGATTTGACCTGATATCCCGATATCCTGATGTCCACTTCCTGATAACCTGATAATCTGATAACCTTTTCAAAAGGCTAAAGTTATACATCTTCTCTATTCTTTCACCGCAGGAAGATAGACCTTAAAGACAGACCCTTTGCCAAGCTCACTCTCCACATCAATCCATCCTTCATGATCTTGAATGATGCCCCGACTGACGGTCAATCCCAACCCCGTTCCCTTCTCCCTTTCCTTCGTCGAAAAAAAAGGATTGAAAATATTTTCGATCACTTCCTTCCCCATCCCCTCGCCTGTATCCTCCACACAGATTTTTACATAGTGCCGCTGGCCTTCGTCAAGCCCTTCCCTTGAAATCCATTCCGGTGTCACCAAGAGACGGAGCTCCCCACCCTGGGGCATGGATTGAATCGCATTGAGAAAAAGATTTAAGAACACCTGTTGGAGTTGATCGGGGTCCCCGGTCAGGGGAGGAAGATCTCCTTCAATTGTTTTCAAGACCCTCACCTTCTGCTTTTGAATCTGAGGACCCAGGAAATCGAGGGTCGTCCCTAAAAGGGCCCGGACATCCACACTTCTCTGCTCAGGTCTCTTCTTCCTGACAAATCCAAGAAGCTGTTGAATAATCTTTGTTATTCTCTCTGTTTGATGCAGGATCACATCCAAATTTTTTTCTGTGCCCTCCTTACCGTCAAGCTTCCGCTTCATCAACTCGGCTCTTCCACTGATGATGCTGAGCGGAGTGCCGATCTCATGGGCGAGTCCAGAAGCCAATTGACCAATGGTGGCCAATTTCTCAGATTGCCGGAGACTCCTCTCAAGCTCCAATTTTTTTTCAGACTCCCGAAGAATCTTTTCTTGAGCCTCTTTCAGATCGATGGCCATCTGATTGAAGGCCTGGGCCAGTTGGGAAAGCTCGTCCTCCCCTTTCAACTCGATTTGAGTATTGAGCTGGCCCGTAGCCATGCGTTTGATCCCTTCCGTCAGTTGTGAAATGGGACGGGAAATCCACCTCTTCGTTACGAAAAGGACTAAGATGACTGTACCCCCTACAAGGACAAAAATGATGATCACAATGCTCCATTTCGCCTGCTGAATCTCCTCCTCCATGTAGGAGGTTTGTTGCAGGATCGAGACGCCGCCCATGTTGATCCCCCGACGATCTTGAAGAGGAAAGGTGTATGAAAAAACAGAAAAGTTTTTGTAGACTTGAAATTCTTCTTGAGGTCGGTTCTCCTCAATCGACTTTTTAATTAACTCTAAATAAGGTGACGTCGTTTCCTCTAAAGAGCGGGAGCGAAAGAGGAGATCCTTCTCTTTATGATAAACAAGGATCCCTAAGATCTTTTCGTCCTCCTCAACATGATCAATTACCTCTTGAACATAATTTATCTCCTGAGGAATGGAGACCTTCTCGAGTAAAACCTTTAGGGTTTGGCCGATACTTCTCACCTCCACCTTCATCTTTCTAATGAGAATGTCACGGCGCGACATAATATGGAAATAGCCATATCCTGAAAGCACCAGAATGATAATGAGAGAAAGATAAAGGGTTAACTTTGTGCCTAATCTCAATGACGAGCCTCCAATCGTCAATTTTCTGAGTAAATCTACCAATTAGAGATTGAGATGTCAAAGGATCTTATCTTTGAATGGCCAGGTACAGACAGGATGGGACATTCCGCAGCATTTTCGTAAATTACTTCTTCCCTTTTTCGAGCAAAAAGGCGATCTCCCCGCCGAGGAGGAGGATGGATGAGGAGTAATAAATCCAGAAGAAGAAGATGGCGAGGGTGCTCAGAGAACCATAGAGAATTGAAAATCTCCCTAAATGGAGAACATACCACCCGAAAAATTGCTTGGCCGCCTCCCACAAAAAGCTCGTAAAGAGGGCGGCCTTGAGAGCAATCCCAACACCGATCTTCCGGTTGGGAATAATTTTGTAGATGAAAAAGGCCATCCAGTAGGTGAAGAAAAAGGGGAGGAGATATTTCAGAACATATCGAAAGAGGACCCCCATGTCCACGAAGGAGCTGACCCGATAGCCCTGAAGGAAGGTGATGGAGGAGGTGACCAACATGCTCACCCATAAAAAGAGACCGGCTAAGAAGACCATCAACAGATCGATCGCCTTTCCCCTTAGGATCCCTCGTCTCTTCTCGACCTGAAAGACCGCATTCAGGGCCGTCCTCAAGGAGCTGAACACCCAGGTGGAGGTCCAGGCCAAACCTCCAATGCCCAGGCCCCCGACGATCTCTCGGTCGTGGATGATTCTCAGAATGCTTTCCATAATCTTCGGATCTAAAGATGGAATCGCACTCTCGATATAACGATTGAGATGGCTCAAGACTTCTCGATCACTGGAAAGGTAGGTGCCTACCAACGCCAGAAGCAGTAACAGAAGCGGGACAAAGCAGATCAGGAGATTAAAGGTGATGCCGGAGGAAAGGAAAAACCCATTATCATCGTCGAACTTTTTTAAGGCCTCCCAAAGGAAATGAAGCTTCTTTCCAATGGCCTTGCTCCACGCTCTCGATTTCAAAACCCCTCTTTTCTCTCTGTCATTCGGCAAGGTCTGTTTTGATCTCAAGGAGATTAAGGATATCCCGCCGGGTAATCATTCCTACGACTTTTCCATCTTGAACCACAGGAAGGCGTCCCTCCCCGCTGCGAATCATTTTTTGGAGGGCCTCCACGGCATCCCCTTCCGGATCGAGCATCAGCTCCTTCTGAGCGGGGATCATCACCTCTTGGACTGCTTTCTCCGGCCATTGATCCCGTGGGACTTCCTTCACCTGTTTTAGGGTAATGAGACCGATGATCTGTTCCCCTTCGGTCACCGGATAGGTGATGTGTTTGTGAGTGAGGTAGAAATCTTCGACTAAACGGTCAATCCGGAGCGAGGGCTGAACCGTGATCACACCCCGGCTCATCAATTCATTCACCTTCACCCCTTCAAGGGCTCCTTTCATCACCACCTGCTGAATGCCTCCTTCCGCAGCCGATCGCAAGAAGATTCCAATGATCACAAACCAGAATCCTCCAATGAGATTCCCCAATAATATGAGCAACAAACCCAGAAGGATGATGCCAACACCCACCCATTTCCCCGTATTTCCAGCAATCTGTGTGGCTCTTGTCAAGCTACCGGTCTTGCTCCAATAAATAGCTCGAAGAATTCTTCCCCCATCGAGTGGAAATCCAGGAATGAGGTTGAAGATCGCTAAAGAGAGATTGATGAAAGCCAAGTAACTCAGAAGGCCGGCGAAGAGGAGGAGGTTTGTACTCCGAGAGGTCAACTGCGAGGCAATCCAGAAGAGAAAGGCCAGGGCGAGGCTACACAGGGGACCACCGAGAGCGACCTTCCATTCCTTCTGGGGATCCTCGGGCTCTTTCGCCAGTTGAGAAACCCCTCCAAAGATGAAGAGGGTAATCTCCCTGACCTCGATACCCTCCTTTTTGGCAATATAGGAATGGGTCACCTCATGGGCCAGAACACTGAGGAAGAGAAAGACAGCTCCAAGAAATCCCATGACCCAATAAGCGGAACGGCTCAATTCAGGATAGCGGAAGGGAAAATAGCCACTCGCCAAACTCCAGGCGATCAAGCCGAAGACGATGAACCACGTGTAGTTAAGAGAAATCTGTATTCCAAAAACTCGGAACAGTTTCAACCCTTTCATGCTCGACTCCTGTCCCTATCTGTTCAGAGGAAGGGTCAAGGTTGGGATATCTCCTGATCACGTTTGCGTGCCCGAAAGGAAGCCCGGACAGCTCTCGGGATCCAGAAGAGGAGTGTGACGAGGATTCCCAACCCAATCGAGACCAAAATGGTATAAACGAGAGAGGTCTCAAATTTCCATAACAGGAAGCTGATCGTCACAGGGGCATTTGAATTCTGTATCGCAAAGACGGCGATCCCAAGAACAACAAAAAGGGTAATCCAATAAAAGACCTGCATGGCTTTCCTCCTTATGCAGTGGTGGTCAAGGAATAATTGACCAAAGAAGAAAACGTTTCATTGCAATTGAGTTTACGGACCTTTTAAATCCGAAGCACGAAATCCGAAATTCGAAACAATCTCAAACGACCAAATTTCAAACGTTAGAAACAGATAAAAGTTTAGGAATTTCGAATTTTGAACATTTGAATTTGTTTCGCCTGCCCGCCGCAGGCAGGGATTTCGATATTCGGATTTCGAATTTTCACATCAATCTCTCTCTTGGGTTCTCTAATACGGATTCGAAAAGAAAGAATCGAAAATTTCTGCCAAAACATCACTGAGCATTTTTTCCATCCCCTCGGGTGTCAACCTCCGTACCGTCGCCTCCCTGTTCACCTCCACATTTTTTGAGAAAACCTTCCCCTCTTTCTTCACGCCCAGATGAATCAAGAGGTGAATGGACGTCTTCACATTCGTCCTGAAAGCAGCGCCACTCCCCTCAATCCAAAATCGTTTGATCTCGATCATGAGGACAGAATCTGTCTCCAAATCCTTTAAAGACTCCGGGCTTCCATCCCACCCTGGGATGGGAGTGGTCTTGATCCCATATCGAAAAAGAGGGCTTAAAAGAAACTCTCGGATGGCTCGTTCCAGAGGAGAAGGATCGCTTTTGAAATAACTCGCACTCCCAAAAAACGAGAGGTGGTAGCCTATATATAAGGTATCCGATCGCCCATCTTTAAAAGGCGCCAAGCCCAGGTTAGGCCCAATCTTCTCTTGAAGAGAGGGAAACTCCTTTGTCGGTTTATACCTGAGGTATAGGGAATAAGTATCTCCACGGGCAGAATTCATCATGAAAAAAATTGAAATTAGGGAAAGAATGAGTGACCAACGGAAAGCTTTCATCATCCACCTCCTGACCATGATCGGCGCGTGTATTTTAACACACTTTAGGGAGATCGAAAAACCATTTATTCCTTTTATTCTTTTTCCCTTCCAGCCAGAAAAAAGGGACTTGGAAAAGAGACCGTCATGCACTTTCCAGAAGTAGTAACTCACGAATATTAAAGGAGGAATAGGGCTAAAATTTGTTTGACAAAGCCCTTTTTTAACTTTATCATCATGTCGTTTAAGGAGAGGGTCCGTGCGTTGTGCAAAATGTGGGCAGACGGTGATGGCGGGAAGCAGATTCTGTATGCATTGTGGTTTTGCGATCACCGTTGCAGAAACAGAAGATAAGACCGTTACAGAAAGCTTGGAAGCCACGGTTCCGGAACCTTCAGGGGACCTTTATGAAAAGACCGTGATTATCTCTCCAGGCGCTTATCCCCTGAAACCTGAAACGGCCAGGAAAATCCAGAAACCCCTCTTCTTTGCCTGGCTCGTGAGTCTTGAAGGACCTGATAAAGGGAAAGACTACCGGATCTTAAAAGAAAGCACTTCCATTGGCAAGCAGGAGAGCTCGGATATCGTCCTCAAAGCCGAATTCATCTCACGCAGCCATGCCCTTCTTCTCTATGAAAACCATCAGTTTACCTTGTCCGACCTCCATTCCACAAATCACACCTATGTGAATGGTGAGAAGATTTCCAAGAAAACTTTGAAGGACAATGACATCATCAAATTTGGAGATGCCGTGTACAAGTTTAAATGTCTCTAAGGAGGAGCCCGTTGGCAAATCAGGTGATCTGTCCCAATGGCCATATCGTTCCAGCACAGGCCCTTTTCTGTCCTGTTTGCCAGAAAAACCTCAAGGATTTGGATTTACCCGAAACAAAGGTTGAACTGGAACCCGTCACATCTTCCGAGGAAAGGCCTCTCTGTGGTTGGCTGGTTGTCCTTGAAGGAAGTCTCCAGGGTGAGGACTTTCATCTTTATGAAGGGAGAAATATCGTTGGGTCCTCTCCCCAATGTCAGATCCACCTCCAGGATGAAGGCGTTCAAGATCAACAGGCAAGCATCCGTTTCTCTTCAAATCAATGGACCGTGACCGATCTCGACTCTGACAGTGGAACATTCCTCAACGGAAAAAGGATCTACCGGCATGAGTTAAAGGACGGAGACAAGATCATGATCGGAAGGGCTCTCCTTCGAATCAAAATGTTATAGGTCGAGGACCTCCGTGATAGCATCCGGGATGGAAGTTGCCCAGCTCTCCGATATCGGAAGGAAGCGCAAACATAATGAGGACTCTTTCGGTTTCTTCAAAGTGGCCGAGGATGAGGTGCTCGCCATTGTGGCCGATGGCATGGGGGGACATGCCTCTGGCGAGGTGGCGAGCCGGATGGCAGTCGAGACTATTCAGGAGCTCTATTCGAAAGAACGGAAGGAGCAGGATGTCTTAGAGGCTTTGAGAGCAGCCTTCGAGGTAGCCAATTTCTCCATCCTTCAAAGGTCTCTTGAGCAGGAGGATTTAAACGGAATGGGAACAACGGCAACCGCCTTGGTGATCAAAGGAGATCAGACCTTTTTGGGCCACATGGGCGATAGCCGGGCCTATCTTTTCCGAGATTCGAATGTCCATCAATTGACCAAGGACCATTCCATGGTGAATCGGATGGTAGAGGAAGGGCTTTTGAGCAAAGAGGATGCCCAACGCCATCCTCAACGGAATGTCATTTATAAGGCCCTGGGAGTCAGCAGGGATGCAGAACTTGACCTCATCGGTCCCCTCTCCGTCCAAGGGAATGATATCTTTCTCCTCTGCTCCGATGGCCTCACCAACCTGGTAAGCGATGAGGAGCTCTTCACCATCGTAAAGAGGGAATCACCCCAAAAGGGCTGTGAAACGTTGATCCAACTGGCCAACAAACGGGGCGGAGATGACAACATTACGGTTCAGATTCTAAAAATGATGAGTCAGAGGGATGGGTGAATGGCACGACCCCTATCCAACGGAATTCCCCCAAAAGTTGAACCCAAGGAAGAGGCGAAACCCAAGGATGAAAAAAAGGGGTTCGGTACCCTCACCCTTAACACGGGTGGCCAGTTGGGGAAAAGCTATCCTATCGGGGAGAAGGGGTTGATCATTGGAAGGGACCCGAAGCAATGTGATATTGTGATTCCTGATCTCAATGTCTCCAGGGTCCACGCCTGGGTCACCGTGAAGAAGGGGGAGGCGGTGATCATCGACCGCGGGTCAAAGAACGGAACTTACGTGAATCAAGCCAAAGTGGAAAATGCCAAACTGAAATCTGGAGACATCATCCAACTGGGAAGGAAGTGCGCCACCACCTTAGTGGTACAGCTATAAAAAAGAGGGAACATCCCTCCCCATCGGGAAGCAGGTGCCAAGATGTCGATCGATTGGATATTTGGAGAATACAAGATATTAAAAAAGATCGCCACAGGAGGAATGGCGGAGGTCTTCCTGGCCAAAAGAGTTGGAATGAAAGGGTTTGAAAAACTCCTGGCGATCAAGAGAATTCTTCCCCAGTTCTCTGAGAATGAAGAATTCATCGCCATGTTTACGGATGAGGCAAAAATAGCGGCCAAACTAAACCATCGGAACATTGTTCAGATCTACGATTTCGGAAGTCAGCAGGGGTCTCATTATATCGCCATGGAGTATATCTTTGGGAAAGACCTCCGATCGATTTTGAAAAAATCGAAGGAGAGAGGAGACCAGCTTCCGCTTGCTCAATGCGCTTATATCATTACTGAAGCGGCCAAAGGACTCGAGTATGCCCACACCTTAAGAGACCACTTTGGAAATCACCTCCAGATCATCCATCGGGACATCAGCCCTCAAAATATCCTCATCTCCTATGAGGGAGAGGTGACGCTGGCCGATTTTGGAATCGCAAAGGCCGTTTCCAAATCGACAGAAACCCGGGCGGGTGTCCTGAAGGGGAAGATTCTATACATGTCGCCCGAGCAGGCCTGGGGGAAATCCATTGATCGACGGTCTGACCTTTACTCCTTGGGCGTGGTCCTCTATGAGATGGTCACCCAGCGGAAGATCTTTGATGCGGATTCTGAGTTCTCCATGCTCGAAAAGGTGAGGAATGCACAGATAGAATTTCCTCCCCATGTTTTTCAAAATATTCCGACAAACTTCCTCCAGATCATCCAAAAAGCCCTTGAAAAAAATCCGGACCATCGTTACCAGAGCGCCCATGATATGCGTGTGGATCTGGAGAACTACCTTCTCAGCACCCAGGAGAGGCTGAGCGAGAAAGCCATTGCAAACTACCTGAAACATCTTTTCCGCGAAGATATTGAGGAGGAGCGAAAGATCCTGACCGAAAGCACAGAGATCCTGGTCGAAAAAATGGTTGCTGCGGAGCCTCCCACTTGGCCTCCGGTTCGAGAACCTGACATCATTTCTGTCTCGAAAAAAGCTCCGACCGGGGAAGGGAAAAAGAAAAGGGGCTTTTCATTCACCTTCCAGATAAGGATGGTGTTGATCCTGGTCCTCTGCCTTTTGGGTGCCGTCGCAGGAGCTTACTTTTTCAGCCGATCTGCCTCCAAGTATATCATGGTGGCCCAAAACGTTGAACCCTCCCCTCCGCCGGCTCAACCTCAACCCTCTCCGCCACCCGCTGTGACGGTGACGGAGCAACCCCAGGGGAAGCCACTCCTAGAGGTAAAGAAGGAACCTTTACCGGAAGCAAAGCCTGCTCCCCCTGTGGAAAAACCAGCTCCTCCAGCAAAGAAACCCGTACCACCTTCGGGGAAAACCCAACCTCCTGCAGAGAAACCTTCCCCACCCGTGGCCAGAGTGACGCCTCGAGAAGAGAAACCCTCGCCTCCTCCCCAAAAAATAGAACCTCCTGCAGAGAAACCTTCCCCACCCGTGGCCAGAGTGACGCCTCGAGAAGAGAAACCCTCGCCTCCTCCCCCAAAAATAGAACCTCCTGCAGAGAAACCTTCCCCACCCGTGGCCAGAGTGACGCCTCGAGAAGAGGAACCTTCACCTCCTCCCGAAAAAATAGAACCTCCTGCAGAGAAACCTTCCCCACCCGTGGCCAGAGTGACGCCTCGAGAAGAGAAACCCTCACCTCCTCCAGAAAAGCCAAAACCTGTCTATCAGGAGCCCAAGGTTCAGGCTGAACCAGGGGTAAAACCCTCCCCTCCTGCCCCAGTTGTAAAACCGAAGGTCATTGAAGAAGAGAGAAAAAAAGTTGTACCAGTAGAAAAACCGGAACCTGTGACCAAGCCAGAAAAAGAGGCCTCCCTTCCAAAGAAAGAGGCTCCGGCAAAAGTGATAGAACAGAAACCACCCAGCCCCTTAGCCGATTTACTCAATCAAGGGCCTCAGCTCCTCCATGAGAATCACCAACTAGGACTATTAGAAAAGATCAATAAATTGTCGGGTGAAGAGAGGCAAAATATTAGTGTCAGGGTCCTTGAGTGTTTTGCCCATCTGAAAAGGTACCTCCTCGACCGAGATAGAAATTCAAAACGGCCTTGGGCCCAACTCTACGCGTCTATTGAAAACTCGAAAGATCGGGAGGCCACTCCGATGCTCTTGAAGGTTGTGAAAGACAAGGATGACTACACTCGACTCTATGCCGTGTTGCTTCTAGGAAACATCGGCGATCAAAGAGCTTTGGATGATCTTCAACAAATTGCGGACACGGATCCCAACCGGAAGGTCCGCAAGAGTGCCGCCTGGGCGGTCGCCATGATCCAAAAGAGAGGATAGGACACCCCTTCTCGCTAACGTCGTTCAACCTTCTCCGCCTCTGTCAACGGGGGCTTTTCACTTATAGACAATCGTCCTAAAATATTGTAAAAATTAAGTAACATTATCTAAAGACCGCCCTGGAGTGGTTAGAGGGGAGAATCGCTTATGAGATTTCCAGACTACAGGCTGAGAAGGTTGCGAAAAGATGAGATTTTTCGTGAGATGATTCGAGAAACTCATCTCAGGCCAGATGACCTTGTCCTGCCTCTCTTTGTCCGACCCGGCAAAGGGGTGAAGCAAGCGATCTCCTCCATGCCGGACCATGCCCAGCTGTCGATCGACCTCATCATCAAAGAGGTGCAGGAGGCCAAGTCTCTTGGCATTTTGGGAATAATCCTCTTCGGAATTCCTGAGAAGAAAGATGAAATGGGGACAGAGGCTTACGCTGAAGACGGAATCATCCAGAGGGCGTTGAGGGCGATCAAGGACAAAGTAGATGGGATCCTCGTCATCACCGATGTCTGCCTGTGTGAATACACCAGCCATGGTCACTGTGGTGTGGTGAAGGAGGGAAGGATTCTCAATGATGAAACCCTCGACCTCCTTGCCCGGCAAGCCCTTTCCCATGTCAAGGCAGGGGCGGACATGGTCGCCCCTTCGGATATGATGGATGGAAGGGTGGGCGCCATTCGAAAGAAGTTGGATGAAAACCGGCTCGATGACATCCCCATCATGGCCTACTCAGCCAAGTATGCCTCCGCTTTTTATGGACCCTTTCGCGTGGCTGCCGAATCCAAACCTCAATTTGGAGACCGGAGATCGTACCAGATGGACCCAGCCAATGCCGATGAAGCCCTGAGAGAAGTCCGGCTCGATATCGAAGAGGGGGCCGATCTGGTCATGGTGAAACCTGCCCTTCCCTATCTAGACATCATCCATCGGGTGAAACAAACGTTCAACATCCCGGTAGCCGCTTATAACGTGAGCGGTGAATTTGCCTTGGTCAAGGCGGCTTCCCAGCTAGGATGGGTGGATGGGGACCAGGTAATGATGGAATCCCTCATGGCCATCAGAAGGGCAGGAGCGGATCTCATTTTGACCTATTTTGCGAAAGAAGCAGCTAAGAAGTTGTGAGTTAAAAGTTGAGAATTAGGAGTTAAGAGCGATGAGTCATAAATTGGCGGTGAAACATCCCGATTTAGATATCATCGACCAAGAGGCAAAGCTCGCAATCCCTCAGTTGCGGATGGTGGCATGGGAATTGACCCGTGAGTGTAACCTTGCTTGTGTCCACTGCCGGGCCTCCGCCGAACGGGGCCCTTACCCTGGGGAACTTTCCACCGAAGAATGTCTCAGGGTGATGGATGAGATCGCTTCCATTAACAAACCCGTCATCATTCTAACGGGGGGAGAACCTCTCCTCCGACCTGATATTTTTAACCTCGCCCAATACGGAACCGATCTGGGATTCCGAATGGTGATGGCCACCAATGGTACCCTGATGACGGAAGAGACCATTCAGAAGATGAAGGCCTCTGGGATTCAACGAATCAGCATCAGCCTCGACGGCCCCACTGCAGAAACGCACGATGCCTTTCGAAAGGTGGAAGGGGCTTTCGAGAGGTCCCTGAAGGGAATTGAATTAGCCAAGAAGGGAGGTCTTGAATTCCAAATCAACACGACCATCACCCAGGTTAACCTCCATTTAATCGCCGACATCCTCAACCTTGCGGTTGACCTTGGTGCTGTGGCCCATCACATTTTTCTCTTGGTTCCTACTGGAAGGGGAAAGGAACTTCAAGATCAGGAGATCTCAGCCCTCGACTACGAGAAGACGCTCAACTGGTTTTACGAGCAGAGGGACAAGGTCCCTCTCCAACTGAAGGCCACTTGTGCTCCTCACTATTACCGGATCCTCCGGCAGCGGGCCAAAAAAGAGGGGAAGAAGATTACTCCAAAGGAGTATGGTTTGGATGCCATGACCCGCGGTTGCCTGGGGGGAATCTCTTTCTGCTTCCTCTCTCATAGGGGGCAGGTTCAACCCTGTGGTTATCTGGAATTGGACTGCGGAAATGTGAGGAAACAATCGTTCAAAGAGATCTGGGAAACCTCCCCGGTCTTTCTCAATCTCCGAAACACGGACAGCTATAAAGGGAAATGCGGAATCTGTGAATATCGAAAAGTCTGTGGAGGGTGTCGCGCCAGGGCTTATGAGGTCCTTGGGGATTACATGGATCAAGAACCTTATTGTATTTATGAACCCCATCATGTATGAAACGATTTAAATCCTTTTTCCGTATCCGAATCAGCCTGACCGCCAAATTCATTTTCGCCATGATCTTTCTCGTCTTGATGGGTGCGACCGCCTTTGGATATTTCTTTCTTGGAAGAGAGAGCGCCCTTCTCAAGACGGAAATGGAGACCTATGGAAGGTCTCTCGCCAATGCATTCCAACCTCTCTTCCAGTATGGCATCAGTATATCGAATCGGTCTTTCTTGCAGCACCAGGTCGAGATCATCGTCGAGGATGAGAACATCGTTGAATGTTCCCTTTTCAATCTGGAGGGAGAAAGAATCGCACACGCGGAGAAAAAAGAATTCCCTCCTGATCCCCATCTCATCCATCCTTTCAACCAGAAGATTAGGTCCGCGGATGAAAAGGTCATTGGAAGAGTCTACATGGGATTCTATCTCCATCAACGGGGCGCCAGGATGAAGGCCTTGAGAATGGAAATTTTTCGCATCACCTTAGGCGTGATCGGGATCGGGGTTCTGTTCGCCCTTATCCTGGGACGAATTCTCCTACGGCCGATTGAGAAGCTGGTGATGGCTACGGAGACCGTTGCCAGAGGAGAACTGGCTCACACGGTTGATATTCGTTCACGCGATGAGATTGGAGACCTGGCGCGCGCTTTTAACCAAATGACCCTCCAGCTGAAGGAGTCCAGAACCGATCTCGAGAAAAAAGTCGAAGAACGGACACGCCTGCTAGAGGAGAACATCAAAGAACTGAACCGGACAAGGACTTCTACCCTGAAGATGCTCGAAGACCTCCAGTCTGCCAAGAAAGAGCTCGAGATGGTCAACCGCGAGCTAAGGGAGATGGATGAGACCCGCATGAAATTCGTCGGGACGGCCTCCCATGAACTGAAGACCCCCCTGACAGCCATCAAGTCCAATATCGATTTCATCCTCTCGGAAAAGGAATTAAAAGTCCCGGAGAACTTGAAATCCTATCTGCTGACGATTCAGAGGAATACGAACCGCATCCATGGGACCATGGATCATATGCTCGACCTGACACGGATTCAATCGGGCCGTCTCCATCTTTCCCGCGAAAGGATTCCCCTCTCGGAAGTGATTCCCGGGTACATTAACGAGGTCAAGCCCGTGGATAAACATCTTTCCATCCGGGTGGAGATCCCCGATGACCTCTTCGTTTATGCCGATCGGGGCCGACTTCATGATATCTTTATCAATCTCCTTTTCAATGCGTTCAAATTTACAGCCGATGGAGGTCAGGTGTCCATTGCGGCCAGTCGGAAAGATGCCTACATCCTCCATGAGATCCGCGACAACGGGATTGGGATCCCGGAGGATAAGATCGAAAAGATCTTTGAAGAATTTTATCAGGTGGAGGGTGGGAAACATGGTGGAACGGGATTGGGGCTGGCCATCACGAAACGATTGGTGGAAGAACACGGTGGGAAGATCTGGGCCGAGTCCCGTTTAGGGGTGGGGGCCACGTTCTATTTCACCCTCCCTCTTTCCATGGAGAAGGAAGATGAAAAATCCCTACCAACGTAACCCAACCAAAGGAAAAGTCTTGATCGTTGACGATGCTCCGGACACTTTGGACATCATCCAGAAACTCCTCTCTTACGAAGGATATGTGGTCATTCTGGCCACCACAGGCGAAGAAGGGGTGAAGAAAGTCGAAGAGGAAAAACCAGACGTGGTCCTGATGGACATTAACCTTCCAGGGATCGATGGCACGGAGGCGCTGAAGAAGATTCGAAGGATCAATCCCATTCAAAGCGTTATTATGCTCACGGCCTATGCCACCGTGGATAATGCCATCCGGGCCCTTAAAGAGGGGGCCAGCGACTTCGTCAAGAAACCTTTCGAGAATGAGCATCTCATTCATATCGTTAATCAGGCCCTTGAGAAATACCGGACGCTGAGGGAGAGAAATAATTTGGAGGAGGAAGTGAGGCGGCTTTCCATCACCGACGATCTCACCGGCCTTTACAACCACCGCAATTTTTTCAAGACCCTGGAATCCGAGCTGACCCGCTTGAGGCGTCAGAAGACCTCCCTCTCCCTTCTGATGTTCGACCTCGACAACTTTAAAAAATATAACGATGCCTATGGCCATCTTGAAGGGGACAGGGTGTTGAAAAAGATCGGAGAAATCATCAAGCATTCGATCCGACACAATGTCGATTCAGGCTATCGATACGGAGGAGATGAATTTGCCGCCCTCCTCATCGGGGCCTCTCTTGAGCAGGCCCTGACCATTGCGGAACGAATCCGCTCCACCATTGAAACAGCCGGTTTTGAAGATATTACGGTCAGCATCGGTTTGGCTGAATATCGAGACGGGTTTGACCTTGAGCGGTTTGTCAAATCGGCCGATGACGCGATGTATGCGGCCAAGCATTCAGGGGGGAATCGAGTTTATACGAATGTCCCGTAAGTTAATTCAATTTCAGATTTCAAATTTTGGATTTTAGATTTTTCAATCCCTGCCTACCGGCCCCGGTCCCGACCGAGGGCGGGGCAGGCAGGTACAATCATCAATCTACAATCTGCAATTTATTGGCTTCAAAAATAGTCATGTCCAATCGTCCCCGGCTTTATCTGATCGACGGCTCTTCCTACATCTTCCGGGCCTTTTACGCCATCGGTCATCTTTCCAATTCCAAAGGTCTCCCCACCAATGCCATCTATGGCTTCACCCAGATGCTTCTCAAGGTTCTCAAAGACCATCAACCGGACCGCCTCATCGTCATCTTCGATTCAAAGGCCCCCACCTTTCGAAGTCAGGTATATCAGGAATACAAGGCAAATCGACCGTCCATGCCGGAGGGGCTCGTTCCCCAGATTCCCTATATCAAGAGGATCATGGACGCGTATCGCATTGCTACGCTGGAGATCGAGGGATACGAAGCCGATGATGTGATCGGGACCATTGCTAAAAGAGCGGAGTCTGATGCCGATGTGGTGATCATCACAGGGGATAAGGATATCCTCCAGCTGGTCAGTGAACGGGTCGAAGTCTACGATACCATGAAAGAGAAAAAATTCAGAGTGGACGAGGTGATCCAGCGCTTCGGTGTTCCTCCGGAGCAGGTGGTGGAGGTAATGGGGCTCTCTGGAGATGCCATCGACAATATTCCCGGTGTCCCCGGCATCGGAGAGAAGACGGCCATTGAATTGATCAAGGCCTTTGGATCGATCGAAAACCTTCTCGCCCATCTGGAACAGGTCCCGAAAAAGAAACTGAGAGAGAATCTGGAAGCCTATGGAGAACGGGCTCGTCTGAGCCGGCAACTGGCAACGATCCATACGGATGTCCCCATCCAGGCGAAGTGGCAAGACTCCCTCCTCTCTCCCCCCGATTTGAAGAGCCTCCGGGAGATCTTCAAAGAGTTGGAATTCAACAAACTCCTCAGAGACCTTCCAGAGGAGAAAGTCTCCGACCAGAAGGACTATCATCTGATCCTAAGAGAGGATGAATTTCTCTCCTTGCTGGAAGATTTGAAAAAGGCAAACCATTTTGCCCTTGATACGGAGACCACCTCGCCCTATCCCATGTGGGCAGATCTGGTCGGAATGAGCCTATCCCACACTCCGAACCAAGCGTTCTATATTCCCGTAGGCCATCAGCAGCGGGAGGGACTCCAACAACTTCCCCTTCCCTGGGTCCTGCAACAGTTAAAACCCCTCCTGGAGGATGAGAGGTTGAAGAAGGTGGGGCAGAACATCAAATACGAATGGATCGTTCTGAAACGATACGCCATCCAGCTTCAGGGGATGGAATGCGATACCATGATCGCTTCCTATCTCCTGAATCCTACCAAGCATAACCACAACCTCGGCGAGATTGCCCGGGAATATTTAGACCGTTCGGTTACCGATTACAAAGAGGTGGTGGGAACGGGCGCGAAGGCACTCACCTTCGATCAAATCGATCTTGAAAGGGCCAGGAACTATAGTTGTGAGGATGCGGATGTGACGCTCCGGTTGTCCGGGCTCCTTCTTCCGAAACTGGGTGAAGGAGGATTTAAAGACCTCTTCGATCAGGTGGAGATGCCTCTTATCGCCGTCCTGGCTAAGATGGAGATGAACGGGGTGAAGATCGATACCAATCTCCTCAACGATTTCTCCAAAGAGATGGAGGTCCAGTTGCAACAAAAGGAAGAGCGCATCTATACCCTGGCCGGGGACGTCTTCAATATCAATTCCTCCCAGCAGTTGGGAAAGATCCTTTTCGATAAATTGAAACTCCCGGTGATCAAGAAGACCAAAACCGGCTATTCCACGGATGTGGATGTTCTGACCAAGCTCTCTATTCAGCATGAGCTTCCTCAGGAGATCCTGGCTTACCGGAATTTAACCAAACTCAAATCGACTTATATCGATGCCCTTCCCCGACTCATCCATCCAGAGACGGGAAGGATCCACACCTCTTACAATCAAACGGTCACAGCCACCGGAAGGCTCTCCTCAAGCGATCCTAACCTACAGAACATCCCCATCCGCACCGATGAGGGCAACCGGATCCGACAGGCTTTCATTCCGGAGAAAGGACGGCGCATTGCCTCCGCAGACTATTCTCAAATCGAATTGAGACTTCTCGCTCACCTCTCCCAGGACAAAACACTTGTCGAGGCTTTCCGGAGGGATGAAGATATCCATGCTCGAACTGCCTCAGAGATCTTTCGCGTTCCCATAGAGAAGGTGAACCCCTCGATGAGAAGGGAGGCCAAGGTGATCAACTTCGGGATCATCTACGGAATGAGCGCCTATGGTCTCGCTCAACAGTTGAACACGGAACCGAAAATCGCTCAGGCCTACATCGATGAATATTTCAAAAAATATACAGGGGTCCAGGCCTACATCGAAAAAAGTTTGCAAGAGGCCCGGCAGAGGGGATATGTGACCACCCTTCTTCAACGGCGCCGTTATCTGCCGGACATTCAATCCCCAACCGTAGTCATTCGACAGGCTTCGGAAAGAATGGCCATCAATACCCCTCTCCAAGGGACGGCGGCAGACATCATCAAAGTGGCCATGATCCGCATCCAGAACCGTATCGAAGAACACCGCCTTTTCACTAAGATGATCATGCAAGTCCACGACGAATTGGTCTTTGAGGTTCCTGAGGAGGAGGTCGAGAGAGCTCTCCCCATGATTCAGAAGGAAATGGAGGGAGTGATGGAGCTCTCCATCCCTCTCAAGGTCTCCATCCATTCGGGAAAGAATTGGGCGGAAGTGCATTAACCTGATCTCGGAATGGGGAATGCGGATTGCGGAATTAAGTCTAAGATCGGAAAAAGAATAAGAAGGTCATTCTGAAATCCGCAATCCGAAATCCGAAATTGAACAAACGGAGAAAGATCTATGAAAAGATTGGCGCTTTTTATCTTCATCGCAGTGATCGTCTACTGCGCTGTAAGTTTGGGCCAGGAGATTTATCAATGGGTAGATGAGAAAGGGACGGTTCATTTCACGGATGACGTCAGCCAGATTCCTGAAAAATATCAGGATCAGGTGACAAAGAAAAAGACCCCACCGAAGCCTGCTCCCTCTCCTTCAATCAAACTGGATCGGGATCGAGTTCCTCCGGAACCGGATACTGAAAAGAAAGATATTTTGGGACGCGGGGAGGAATGGTGGCGAGAAAAGGCAATCGAGTGGAAACAAAAGCTGACGAAAGCTCAAAAAGATTTTAACGCTGCCCAAACCGCTTTAAAAAACAAAGAGAAGGAGTTGGAGGACGCAAAATTCAAGCCCAAAAGTTATCAGCGGAGATTGCAGGAAGAGATAAAAGTTTTGGAAGAGAAGGCGAACGAACAGCAAAAGAAGGTTGAGGAAGCCAAGAACATGCTGGAAAAAGTCCTTCCCAAGCAGGCGGAAGAGTACCGAGCTGACCCGAGTTGGGTGAGAATTGAGTA
>Ga0209427_10001426_pt1 | contig 27555 bp, 21 predicted proteins | sample DeeMarSWOR136_30_FD_187465 | JGI IMG/M metagenome (GOLD analysis project Ga0209427, IMG submission 187465) | Marine sediment microbial communities from White Oak River estuary, North Carolina - WOR-1-36_30 (SPAdes) (version 2) | ecosystem: Environmental > Aquatic > Marine > Intertidal zone >...
GGGGCGACCCATGGGTAAGCAGTTCTTTGTGCTCGTCGCCGCCGTAGTGGTATGTGCCGTGGCGGTGGTAGAGCTGCGCCATCGCAATCGTCAGCTTTACGTCCAGTTGCAGGCGCTGCAGTCCGAGCGTGACGCGCACGTGACGGAGTGGGGTCAATTGCTGCTGGAAGAGGGCGCTTGGTCGCAGCATCGACGGATCGAAGCGACTGCGCGCAGCCGCCTTGGCATGGATCTTCCGGATCCGCGTCAGATCGTGGTTATCCGCAGTCAGTCGGCCGGAGGACGCCAATGAGAGTCCGTCATGCGGGTGTCGCGCATCCGGTTCGTACTTGGCTGGTGCTCGGTTTCCTGCTCTCCGTGCTTGGTCTGCTCGCGACGCGCGCCGTCTACCTGCAGATCTTTAACGCCGATTATCTGCAGAGCCAGGGCAAGCAGCGGCACTCTCGGGTGCTCAAGGACAATTCACACCGCGGTATGATTCTGGATCGCTTCGGTGCGCCGCTCGCCGTGAGCACGCCGGTCGATTCAGTGTGGGCGCATCCGGCGACTCTCGCCGAGAATCGCAAGGACTGGGGGCGGTTGGGCGCGCTACTTGGATTGAGCGCGCGCGAATTGCGCGAGCTGCTCGCGCGCCATGAAGGGCGCGAATTCATGTATCTGCGCCGGCACGTGCCCCCCGAGCTGGCCGAGAAGGTCATGGCGCTCGGCATCGACGGCGTCGCCCTGCAACGCGAGTACCGCCGCTATTATCCGCTCGGACCAGTGGCCGGGCACGCGCTGGGATTCACCAATGTTGATGACCAGGGCCAAGAGGGCATCGAACTTGCGTACGACGACTGGTTGCGGGCGGTGCCGGGGCAGCGGCGCGTATTGCGCGATCTGCACGGTAACACCGTTGAGTTGGTAGAGAGCATGGTGTTGCCGGTGCCGGGTAAGGACCTGCAGGTAAGTCTCGATCGGCGCATCCAGTATCTTGCCTATCGCGAACTGAAAGCTGCGGTTGAACGCCACCGCGCGCGGGCCGGCAGTGCAGTCGTACTCGATGCGCGGAGCGGTGAGGTGCTGGCGCTCGTCAATGAGCCGGATTTCAATCCCAACAATCGGACCAACCTGAAGAGTCAGGTGTTTCGCAACCGCGCAGTAACCGATGTGTTTGAGCCGGGTTCCACGCTCAAGCCGTTTACGATCGCAGCGGCACTGGAGAGCGGGCAGTTCAACGCGCGCAGCATGATCGATACATCGGGCGGCGCGCTCACGGTAAACGGTCGCACGATTCACGACACGCATGCCTACGCGGCGCTCACCGTGGCAGGCGTAATCGAAAAATCGAGCAATGTCGGTGCGGCGAAAATCGCACTTGCTCTTAACAAGAGAGATCACTACTCGCTATTGCGTCGCGCCGGATTTGGTTCCAGCACCGGCATCCGACTGCCTGGCGAAGTATTCGGGCAGTTGCGCTCGCCGGAGAGCTGGGTGCCGATCGAGCAAGCCACGATTGCGTTCGGCTATGGGATTTCCGCCACGCCACTGCAACTCGCCCGCGCCTACGCCATGCTTGCCAATGGTGGCGTGTCGTTGCCCGTCACGATGCTCCGGCAGACGGGCGCGCCAGTGGGAGAACGTGTGCTGACCGAGCGTACCACCCGTGAGGTGCGCGCGATGCTGGAACTCGCAGTGAGCGCCGAGGGCACTGGCGCCGGCGCGCAGGTGCCCGACTATCGCGTGGCTGGCAAGACCGGAACGGTACGAAAGCTCACCTCGCAGGGTTATAGCGAAGACAAGTACGTTGCTTGGTTCGCGGGAATTGCGCCGGCCTCGAACCCGAGACTTGTCATGGTGGTGGCAGTCGATGAGCCGCGCAGCGGCGGCTATTTCGGTGGCCAGGTGGCAGCGCCGGTTTTCTCTCGAGTGATGGCGGGGGCGCTGCGTCTGCTCGATATCCCTGCCGATGCCCCGCGCGGTGCGCCGAGCCGGCCGGTCCTGCTGGTGAAAAATGTCGGGAGCGCGCATGCCGAGCCGGCTCAGTGAGCTGCTGCGCGGTTTGCTCAGCGTGCCGCCCGCGCAGGATCGCGTGGTAACCGGGCTCGCCATCGACAGCCGACGCGTGCGCGCGGGCGACCTGTTCTTCGCGACGCCGGGCGTACAGGCCGACGGCCGCAGCTACATGACTGATGCCGCGGCGCGTGGCGCGACCGCGATCCTCTACGAATCCAACGGCGTGGAGCCGCCAACGCTGCCGATCCCGGCGCTCGGCGTCGAGCGCCTGCGCCAGCAGGCCGGTGTGGTCGCCGATCGCTTCTACGATTCACCCTCGCGCCACCTTGTGGTGATCGGCGTGACGGGCACAAATGGCAAGACTACCTGCACCCAGCTGCTTGCCCAGGCGCTTGATCAGGAAACGCAGCGTTGCGCGGTTATCGGCACGCTCGGATTCGGTTTTCCCGGCGCGTTGAATGAATCGCTGCACACGACGCCAGATGCGGTGACGGTGCACCGCCTGCTGCGCGAGTTCCTCGATGCGGGCGCGCGCTATGCGGGCATGGAGGTTTCCTCGCATGCGCTCGACCAGGCGCGCGTCACGGCGGTGTCGTTCGATATCGCGGTGTTCACCAATCTCACTCGCGACCATCTCGACTACCACGGCGACATGCAGGCCTACGGTAACGCCAAGGCCAGCCTGTTTGACTGGCCCACGCTGCGCCACGCCGTGGTCAATGCCGACGATGGATTCGGCGATGCGCTCGCGCAGCGCATCCGCGAGCGTGTGCCGGTCAGCACCTATGGCCTCCTGCAAGGGGATTTGCATGTGCGGGAGCTTAGCCTCACGCGCCGTGGCATCGACATGTTGGTGCGAACGCCGCAGGGAGAGGCGCGGCTGAAGAGTTCACTGTTCGGTCGCTTCAACGCCTACAATCTGCTCGCGGTGCTGGCCACGCTACTCGCGCTCGACTTGCCGCTCAGCGATGCGGTGGCGCGGCTCGCGCGCGCCCGCCCGGCGCCGGGGCGGGCCGAGCACTTTGGCGGACAGGGTGGCCAACCACTGGTGGTAGTGGACTACGCACACACACCAGATGCGCTTGAGCAAGTGCTCGCGACGCTGCGCGAGCATACCCGTGGACGCGTCATTTGCGTGTTCGGTTGCGGGGGAGATCGCGATCGCGGCAAGCGCCCGCAAATGGGCGCGATCGCAGAGCGCCTGGCCGATCAGGTCATCCTCACGGACGACAATCCCCGCACCGAAGACGCGGATGTGATCATCGCCGAAATTCGTGCCGGTATGCGCTCCGAACCGGTAGTGGCACGTGATCGGCGCGGCGCGATCGCGCAGGCGATTGCCCAGTCCAGTAGCGAGGATATCGTTCTGGTGGCTGGCAAGGGCCACGAGGACTATCAGCAAGTCGGCACGACCCGCCTGCCTTATAGCGATCGCGATACGGTTCGCGAGCTGATCGGCGAGGAGGCGGCGGCATGAGCACGCGTCCCGAGATGATGACCCTGTCGATCGCCGCCGAGGTGCTGCACGGCACGCTAGTGGGACACGATGTCACGTTCTGTGGGGTCAGCACTGACAGCCGCAACCTGATCACGGGCGATCTATTCGTCGCGCTCGTTGGCCCACGCTTCGATGGCCACAACTTTCTTGCCGAGGCAATCCACGGCGGTGCGGCGGGCGCGCTGCTGTCGCGGACAGTCGAGACCTCGCTGCCTTATGTGCGGGTAAGCGACACGCGTCTTGCGCTCGGGCAGCTCGCCGCCTACTGGCGCGGGCACTTTGGCGTGCCGGTTATCGCCGTTACCGGCAGCAACGGCAAGACCACAGTCAAGGAAATGCTCGGCGCCATTCTGGCCGGTCGGGGATCTGGTTGCGTGACGCGCGGCAACCTGAATAACGACATTGGCATGCCGCTCACGCTGCTCGGTCTGCGTCGGGCGGACCGCTATGCGGTGCTCGAGCTGGGCATGAATCACGTGGGCGAAATCGACTATCTCTCGCGGCTGGCGCGCCCGACCATCGCCTTGATCACCAACGCCGGCGAGGCGCACCTTGAGGGGCTTGGCAGCGTGGAGGCAATCGCCCGGGCGAAGGGAGAAGTCTTCAACGGCCTCGCCGACGATGGCGTGGCGGTCATTAATGCCGACGATCCGTACTGCAAGCTGTGGCGCGGTCTGGCTGGCGCGCATCGCATTATCACGTTCGGGCTTGAACAATCCGCCGATATTACTGGCAGCTACGCGCCCGATGCGCGTGGCAGCCGTGTTCACCTGAGGACCCCGGAAGGAGACATCGACATGCGTCTGCCATTGCTCGGACGTCACAACGTCATGAACGCCTTTGCCGCAGCCGCGGCGGCAGGTGCTGCCGGCGCCTCCCTTGAGCAAATTTCGCAGGGGCTCGCGCACTTGAAGGCCGTGGCCGGCCGGCTTGAGCTGCGTGAGGGCGTGAGCGGGGCTCGCATCATTGACGATACCTACAACGCCAATCCCGCCTCGGTCACCGCCGGCCTGCAGGTGCTGCGCGACTTCGGCGGCGAGCGCACGCTGGTGCTGGGTGACATGGCCGAGCTTGGTCCGGCCGGTGCCGATATCCATCGACGCATCGGCGAGCTCGCGCGCCAGCTCGGCATCCAGCGGCTCTACGCCGTGGGGGAGTTGAGCCGCGGCGCGGTCGAGGCGTTCGGAAAGGGTGGGCGCCATTTCGAGAGCCACGAGGAGTTGGTGGACAACATGCTCGACTGTTTGCACTCGGATATGACGGTGCTGGTCAAGGGCTCGCGGGTGATGCGCATGGAGCGCATCGTGAATGGCATCGTGCGCCAGGGCGCGGCGGCTACCCAGGGGGCCTGATGCTTTACCATCTCTTCGACGCGCTGACGGATAGTTACTCGTTCTTCAACGTGTTTCGCTATCTCACGCTGCGCGCGATTCTTGGCGTGCTGACCGCGCTTGCCATCAGCTTCGTTATCGGCCCGACGATCATTCGCAAACTTGCGGCGATTCGCTTTGGCCAGACTGTGCGTGACGATGGACCCCAGAGCCATCTCGTCAAGGCGGGCACGCCGACGATGGGCGGCGCGTTGATCCTGATCGCAGTGTTTGTGAGCACCCTGCTGTGGGCAGATCTGACCAATCGATTCGTATGGGCGGTGCTGTTCACCACCGGTACGTTCGGCGCGATTGGCTGGGTCGATGACTACAAGAAAATCGTCAGCAAGAACCCGCGCGGGATCGGCGCCAAGCAGAAATTCCTGTGGCAGACCATTTCGGGGCTGGCGGTGGCGCTGTTTCTCTACTACACGGCGCGTACGCCGGCCGAGACCCAGCTGATCCTGCCGTTCTTCAAGAACGTGGTGTTCAATCTCGGGCCGTTCTTCATCGTGCTCACTTATTTTGTGATCGTCGGATCGAGCAATGCGGTGAACCTGACGGATGGCCTCGATGGCCTCGCGATCATGCCGACTGTGATGGTCGCGGCTGCGCTCGGTGTTTTTGGCTACGTGCTGGGTCACGTGAAGTTCGCCGGTTACCTCGGTTTTCCCTACATCCCCGGCGTGGGCGAAGTGCTGGTGTTTTGCGCGGCCATTGTAGGTGCCGGACTGGGTTTCCTGTGGTTCAACACCTATCCGGCCATGGTGTTCATGGGCGACATCGGCGCGCTCGCGCTCGGCGCCGCGCTCGGCGTCGTGGCGGTGACGACCCGGCAGGAGATTGTCCTTTTCATCATGGGTGGCGTGTTCGTGATGGAAACCGTATCGGTGATGCTCCAGGTCGCGTCGTTCAAGCTCACCGGCAAACGCATTTTTCGCATGGCCCCGATCCATCACCATTTCGAACTGAAGGGTTGGCCCGAGCCGCGCGTCATCGTGCGGTTCTGGATCATCAGCCTGATTCTGGTGCTGGTCGGGCTCGCGACATTGAAGATTCGCTAGACGGAACCAGGGAACGACAGGAACGTGGCTGCGGTGGCAATGGCTAGGGGGCAGGAAAAGCGCGCACTGGTGGTGGGACTCGGTCTCACCGGCCTGTCTTGCGCACGCTACCTCGTCCGCCTGGGCTATGAGGTGACGGCGGTGGATACGCGCGCGCAACCTCCGAAGCTCGATGCGTTGCGGCAGGAACTGCCGCAGGTGAGCGTTCAGACCGGGACACTCGCACCGGCGCTATTCGAGGTTCCGGGCCTGCTGGTGGTGAGCCCGGGCCTGTCGGTGAATGAGCCGCTTATTGCGCACGCAGTGGCCGGCGGCGCACGTCCGATCGGTGATATTGAACTCTTCGCGCAAGCGGCGCGCGCGCCGGTGCTCGCAATTACTGGCGCTAACGGCAAGAGCACCGTCACGGCCCTGGTGGGCGAGATGTGCCGGGCCGGCGGACTAAAGACCGCAGTCGGTGGAAACATCGGAGTGCCGGCGCTTGAGCTGCTGGAGGCAGAGACGCCGCAGGTCTACGTGCTGGAACTCTCCAGCTTTCAACTCGAGACCACCTGGAGCCTCGACGCGCACGCTGCCGCTGTGCTGAATCTCACCCCCGATCACATGGATCGCTACGGCAGTATGGATGCCTACGCGAGTGCGAAGGCAAGGATCTTTCGCGGCCGTGGTGCGATGGTATTGAACGCTGATGACGCGCTGGTAGCGCGGATGGCGACCCCCGGCCGGCGCGTGTTGCGCTTCACGCTCGGCGCGCCGGCGGGTGTCGACGACTATGGCGTGGTGCAGCGCACAGACGGCGAGTGGTTGGCACGTGGCACGAGGCTGCTGATGCCGGCGGCAGAAGTTCCGCTCGCGGGCCGGCACAACCTTGCGAACACGCTTGCGGCCATGGCGCTGGCGCAGACGATGGGAGTCTCAGACAACGATTGCCGCACGGCCGTGCGCAACTTCAAGGGGCTCAGGCATCGCACCGAGCTGGTGGCCGAGCGCGACGGCGTGCGCTGGTACGACGACTCCAAGGGAACGAATGTTGGCGCGACCATCGCGGCGCTAAATGGCATGAGCACGCCGGTCGTGCTGATCGCCGGCGGCGACGGCAAGGGCCAGGATTTCAGCGAACTCAGGACAGCGGTGGTAGGGCACGCGCGCGCCGTGGTGCTGATTGGACGCGATGCCCCGCAGATCGAGCGCGCGCTCGGGTCCGTGGTGCCGGTACGACACGCGCCGGACATGCGCGCCGCGGTAATTGAAGCCAAACAGCTGGCGCAGAACGGCGATGTCGTCTTGCTGTCCCCGGCGTGTGCGAGCTTCGATATGTTTCGCAACTACGAGCATCGCGGCGACGTATTCCGTGCGGCCGTGCAGGAGGTGCTCGCGTGAGCGCAGTGATGAGTGATTTCCTGCGCCGCGCGAGTGCTTTCTCCGGCGCACGCGGCGAACGAGCGGGACGCCCGCGTCTCGCGTGGGATCCGTGGCTTGTCGGCACGGCGGCAGCGTTGATTCTGTTCGGGGTGGTCATGGTTTACTCGGCATCGATCGGCTACGCGAGCCGCGCGAGCGGCTTCAGCGGTTACTACTTGTTGCGCCACGTCGTGCACGTGCTGCTTGGACTTACCTTGATGGCGTTGGTAGTGCGCTTGCGGATCCGATTGTGGGAAATGGCGGGGCCGGCGCTCTTGCTGACCGGTATCGTGCTGCTGATCGTCGTGCTGATCCCGGGTGTCGGCGCGCATGTCAACGGAAGTTCGCGCTGGTTGCGGCTCGGCATTATGAACGTGCAGCCCTCGGAAATGATGAAGCTCTTCATGATTGTCTACGTGGCCGGTTACCTGGTGCGCAAGCAGGGGGAGCTCCGGAATTTCACCCAGGGTATCGTCATGATCAGTCTGGTGGTCGCGGCAGTCGGAGCCTTGCTGCTGTTGGAACCAGACCTCGGCACCGTGGTGGTGATTACGTTCGCGGTGTTCGGGATGCTGTTTCTTGGCGGCGTGCGGTTCTGGCACTTTGCACTGGTGGTTGGTGCGGGAATCGGCGGAATGGTTGCGCTTACCGTGATTTCGCCTTATCGCATGGGCCGTGTGACCAGCTTCCTTGATCCCTGGGCCGACCCATTTAATTCCGGCTTTCAGCTGGTGCAGGCGCTGATCGCCTTCGGGCGCGGCGGCTGGCTAGGCGCGGGGCTGGGCGCGAGCGTACAGAAACTCTCCTACCTCCCGGCTGCCCACACGGACTTTCTGCTGGCCGTCATCGCCGAGGAGCTTGGCTTGCTCGGGGTGCTGACGGTGATGGCTCTATTCGGGCTGTTGATCATGCGTACGTTTGCAATAGCCCGCCAGGCCGAGCGCGTCGGCATGATTTACGCGGCTCGTCTCGCGCAGGGCCTCGGCATGTTTCTCGGCGGGCAGGCGCTGATCAACATGGGCGTAAACCTCGGCATGCTGCCGACCAAGGGTCTCACGCTGCCTTTCATGAGCTACGGCGGCTCAAGCATGCTGGTGAGCTGTATCGCACTCGGTCTGTTGTTGCGAATCGAGCGCGAGACACGCGGCATGCCGGGAAAGCGCGCGACTCAAGAGGTGGTTTACCCATGACTACTTCAGTTCTCATCATGGCCGGCGGCACGGGCGGGCATGTCTATCCCGCGCTCGCGGTTGCGCGCCGGCTGACCGAGAACGGCGTCCGCGTGACCTGGCTCGGCACGCGCCGCGGTATCGAGGCACGTGCGGTGCCGGCCTCCGGACTGCCTATCAATATGGAATGGCTAACCATCCGCGGTGTGCGTCGCAGCGGTTGGCGGGCATGGTTGCGGCTTCCGTTCACGCTTACCTACGCACTGTGGCAAGCGTGGCGCGTCCTGCGCCGCGTGAAGCCCGATGCAGTGTTGTCGATGGGCGGATTCGTGGCGGGTCCGGGCGGCGTCATGGCCTGGCTCACCCGAGTTCCGCTCGTCGTCCACGAGCAGAATGCGGTACCGGGACTGACCAATCGTGTCCTCGCCGCGCTCGCTGATCGGGTGTTGAGCGGATTCCCCGGTGCGTTCGGATCGCTCGCCGCCGCGCGCCACGTTGGCAACCCGGTGCGGCGCGAAATCGCGGAACTGGCGCCGCCGGAGACGCGGCTTGCCGAACGGAGCGGCCGGTTGCAGCTACTGGTTATCGGCGGCAGCCAGGGCACCAAGGCCTTCAACGATATCGTCCCTCAGGCGGTGTGTGCGATGCCTGCCGCCGCGCGACCGGAGGTTTGGCACCAGTGCGGCCGCGGTATGGCGGAGTCGACGCAGGCAGCCTATGGCGACTGTGCCGCGCGGGTCGTCGAGTTTATCGATGATATGGCTTCAGCCTTTTCTTGGGCGGATCTGGTGCTGTGCCGCGCCGGTGCTATGACAGTTGCCGAAGTCGCGGCCGCGGGCGTAGCGGCAATTCTGGTTCCCTATCCACATGCCGTCGACGATCACCAGACCGCCAACGCACGTTTGCTCGTTGAGGCTGATGCGGCCACGTTGCTTCCGCAGACGGAGCTCACCGCGGAGCGTCTCGCCACCGTGCTTTCCGAGTGCACGGACAACCGCGAACTGATTCTCAAGATGGCGCGCGCCGCGCGCAGCCTGGCGATTGTCGACGCCGATGAGGTGGTCGCCCACGAAGTCAGCGAGGTAGCGACATGATGTGCACCGATGGACAAACTCGCAATCGCTACCCTCTCGACACTCGTATGTTCCCGTGCTTCAGCGGGTCCCCACTCGGTGCGGAGGCGGCATATGCGTGACCGCGTGAGACACGTGCACTTTGTGGGCGTCGGCGGTGCGGGTATGTGTGGCATTGCCGAAGTCTTGAAGAATCTCGACTTCGAGGTCAGTGGTTCGGATGCCAGGGAATCTCCAAACACCAAGCGATTGGCCTCGCTTGGTGTTGCCGTTCACATCGGGCACGACGCGCACCTTGTGGAGGGCGCCGACGTGGTAGTGATTTCCTCGGCGGTAACGCCCGCCAATCCGGAGGTGCAGGCCGCGCGCGCAGCCAAGATCCCCGTCATTCCGCGCGCCGAGATGCTCGGCGAACTCATGCGTCTGCAGCGTGGTATCGCCATCGCGGGCACCCATGGCAAGACCACGACAACCAGCCTTGTGACGAGCTGCCTTGCCGAGGGCGGCCTTGATCCGACGTTTGTGATTGGTGGCCGACTCAACAGCGCGGGCACCAATGCGCGGTTGGGTCGCGGCGCCTATCTCGTTGCCGAGGCTGACGAGAGCGATGCGTCTTTTCTGCACCTGCAAGCGTTCATGGCTGTGGTGACAAACATTGACGCGGACCATATGGCGACCTACGGCGGGGATTTCGAGCGCCTAAAACAGGCTTTTATTGATTTTCTGCACCAACTGCCATTCTACGGGCTGGCGGTGCTGTGCGTTGACGACGCTACGGTGCGGGACATTATGCCAGCGGTACATAAGCCATTACTCACCTATGGCCTGAGCGCGGATGCGGACGTGCGAGCGCGCGACATACGTGAGGACGGTCTGACCATGCGCTTCATCGTCGACGTACCTGGAACGCGCAACTGGCTCAGCGTGACGCTCAATCAGCCGGGTCGGCACAACGTGCAAAACGCGCTCGCCGCCATCGCAATTGCCAATGAGTTGGGAGTGGGCAAGGACGCTATTGCCCGGGCACTAGCGAATTTTTCCGGAATCGGGCGGCGCTTCCAGATCAACGGTGACGTAAAAGTAGCCGGCGGAGAGGTCATGTTGGTGGACGACTATGGTCACCACCCGCGTGAGATCGCTGCGACAGTGGACGCCGCCCGGCGTGCCTGGCCGCAGCGCCGCTTGGTCGTGGCTTTCCAGCCGCACCGTTACACCCGGACGTACGATTTGTTCGATGACTTTACAGCGGTACTTGCCGAGATAGATACGCTGCTCGTCACCGAAGTTTATGCCGCGGGCGAAAAGCCGATTCCCGGTGCGGATGGGCGGGCACTCTGCCGGGCAATTCGCGCACGCGGCAAAACCGACCCGATATTTGTGCCGGATGTGAACGAGTTGCCCGCAGTGCTGGCGGGCCTGCTACAGCCGAACGATATCGTGCTGACGCTTGGTGCTGGCGATATCGGGCGAGTCGCGGCCGCACTGCCCCAGACGTTGAGGACGCCGCAATGATGGCCGCCAGCACATTGCGTGGACAGCTGTTCCATAACGAGCCAATGGCGCGCCATACCAGCTGGCGCGTCGGCGGGCCGGCCGACCGGCTCTATGTGCCGGCAGATCTCGAGGACCTGGTGGAGTTTCTGAAGCAGACCCAGCCGACGGAGCCGCTCACTTGGGCGGGGCTTGGCAGCAACCTGCTCGTACGCGATGGCGGTATTCGCGGCACGGTGGTGATGACGAGCGGTGCACTCAATCGCATCGGTTTCGTCGGCGAGGGCAGGGTGCGCGCCGAAGCAGGGGTGGCGAGCGCCAAAGTGGCGCGCTTCTGTGTCGACAATGGTTTTACCGGCGCCGAGTTCTTGGCCGGCATACCGGGCACCATCGGCGGCGCATTGGCCATGAACGCCGGTGCCTTTGGCGGAGAGACCTGGAGGATCGTTGAGGCCGTAGAAACGGTGGATCGCCACGGGATATTGCGCACGCGCATGCCGGGCGACTACGAAATCGGTTATCGCCAACAGCGCGGGCCTGCGGGAGAGTGGTTTGTAGCGGGCGTGTTTCGTTTGGCACGAGCCGAGCAGGAAAACGGCAAGGCACTAATCAAGTCACTGCTCGCCAAGCGTGGCGCGACCCAGCCAACGCAACTGCCAAATGCCGGATCGGTATTCATGAACCCGCCGGGAGATCATGCCGCGCGGCTCATTGAGGCTTGCGGGTTAAAGGGTGTATGCGAGGGAAATGCATGTGTCTCGGAGCTGCACGCGAATTTCATCGTGAACCGTGGTGGCGCCAGCGCTACTGACATCGAACGACTGATTGCGCGCGTGCGCACTGAAGTGGAGCGGCGCCACGGGGTACAGCTCGTTTCCGAAGTGCGGGTAGTGGGGGAAGCGTCGGCATGAATAGCGATTTCGGCAAGGTCGCCGTGCTGATGGGTGGGCGCTCGGCCGAGCGCGAGATCTCGCTCATGAGCGGGACGGCGGTGCTCGAGGCGCTGCGGCGCCGTGGCGTGGATGCCCACCGCTTTGACCCAGCAGAGCGACCGCTCGAAGACCTGAAGCGCGAAGGATTCGCACGCGTACACATCGCGTTGCACGGACGCTATGGCGAGGATGGGACGGTGCAGGGTGCGCTTGAACTGATGGGTATTCCATACACCGGTAGTGGCGTGATGGCCTCGGCGCTGGCCATGGACAAGTGGCGCACCAAGTTGATCTGGCTGGCGGTGGGTATTCCGACGCCGCGCTTCCGAATGCTGGACGCGGCAACCGAATGGGACGCATTGGCGAGCGAGCTTGGCCTGCCACTCGTTGTGAAGCCGGCGCGCGAGGGTTCGACCATCGGACTCAGCAAGGTCAAGGCGGCGGCCGAGCTGCCGGCGGCATACGCCCTGGCCGCGGAGCATGACGCGCTGGTGATGGCCGAGCAGTTTATCGAGGGTGAGGAGCTGACGGCCTCGATTCTTGGTGAAACGGCGCTGCCGCTCGTACGTATTCAGCCGGCGACCGATCTCTATGACTACGAGGCCAAGTATTTTTCGGATGAGACGCGCTACTTTTGCCCGAGCGGGATCGCGCCGGAACAGGAGCGGCGAATTCAGGCGCTCAGTCTTGAGGCCTACCGGATACTGGGTTGCCGAGGATGGGGGCGGGTGGATGTCATGCTCACCGCGCGAAACGAGCCCTATTTTCTCGAGGCCAATACCTCGCCCGGCATGACCGCACACAGTCTGGTGCCGATGGCGGCCCGCGAGGCAGGCATCGGGTTCGATGAACTGGCAGTACGCATTCTGGAGTTGGCCGATGTCGAGCGTTGAAGCGAAAGCTGATCGCGGTGCTTCGCTCTACCAGGCCTCGCTCCTGGTATTTACAGCGCTTCTTGCGCTATTCGCGGCGCTGTTCGTTCTCGACTGGCTTCTGCGAACCGACAGCTTTCCTGCGCGGCACGTGCGTTTTGAAGGCGAGTTCCGTCACGTCACCAGCCGTGAATTGGAGCTCGCGGTGCGCGATGCGGTGCGCGGCAACTTCCTGATGCTTGATCTCGATGCCGTCAAGGCGAAGGTCGAGAGCCTGCCGTGGGTGTACGAGGCGTCGGTGCGACGTGCCTGGCCGCGCGACATCAGTATCGCATTCCGCGAGCAGCAGCTGGTTGCGCGCTGGGGGGCAGGTGAGTTCGTCAATGATGTCGGCCAGGTGGTGCCGGTGGGCGATGAAGATGACGCCGACTTGCCATTGCTTGAGGGGCCGGAGGGAACCAGTGCGCAGGTGCTGGCGTTGCACGGCGAGCTCACCGCGCTGTTCGCACCGCTTGATCTTTCGATCAAGCGCCTGGCGCTCAGTGCCCGGCGGAGCTGGCAGGTTGAACTCAGTAACGGTTTGGTGCTGGTGCTCGATCGCCACCAGCCGAGCCACAAGATCGAGCGCTTTGTGCGCGTTTATGCGGCGGCGCTGGCACCGCATCTGGCAAGTATTCGCCACGTCGACTTGCGCTACGCGAACGGTTTTGCCGTGCAGTGGATTGGTGGTGCACCGCCGCCTGCGGTGGGCGTGGCACCCACACGCTCGGCAGCCCGCCGCGAGGCCCGGTACGCCGAAAACAGCAATGAGGGATGAGAATGGCCAAGAAAGATGATGAGCGATTGATTGTGGGGCTCGATATCGGGACCTCCAAGGTGCTCGCAATCGTGGGAGCGATTGCGCCCACGGGCGATGTGGAGGTCATCGGCGTTGGACACCATCCATCACGTGGCATGAAGAAGGGTGTGGTGGTGAATATCGAGTCCACCGTGCAGTCCATTCAGCGCGCGGTGGAGGAGGCCGAGCTCATGGCGGGTTGCCAGATCCACTCGGTGTACGCCGGCATTGCCGGCTCGCACATCTCATCTATCAACTCGCATGGCGTGGTCGCGATCAAGGACAAGGAGGTGGGGCCCGGGGATGTCGATCGGGTGATTGCCGCGGCGCGCGCGGTGGCGATTCCGGCCGACCAGAAGGTGCTGCACGTGTTGCCACAGGAATTCATCATCGACAAACAGGAGGGGATCCGCGAGCCGGTCGGAATGAGCGGGGTGCGCCTCGAGGCTAAGGTGCATATCGTCACAGGAGCCGTCTCGGCGGCACAGAACATTATCAAGTGCGTGCGCCGTTGCGGATTGGAGGTGGACGACATCATTCTAGAACAGCTCGCCTCCAGCATGTCCACGCTAACCGAGGACGAAAAGGAACTCGGTGTCTGCCTGGTGGACATCGGTGGGGGCACTACCGACATCTCGGTATTCACCGAGGGCGCAATCCGGCACACCGCCGTCATTCCGATTGCCGGAGACCAGGTGACCAACGATATCGCAGTGGCGCTGCGCACGCCGACGCAAAGTGCCGAAGACATCAAGAAGAAATATGGCTGTGCGCTTACCCAACTGGCGAGTCGGGACGAGACGATCGATGTGCCGAGCGTCGGGGACCGTCCTCCGCGCAAGCTCTCGCGCCAGACGCTGGCCGAGGTGATCGAACCGCGCATTGAGGAGTTGTATGGCTTGGTGCAGGCGGAACTGCGGCGCAGCGGTTTCGAGGACGTGCTCGGCAGTGGTGTCGTGATTACAGGCGGTAGCGCCAAGATGGAGGGCATGGTGGATCTCGCTGAAGAGGTGTTTCACATGCCTGTGCGTCTTGGTCTGCCCCAATACGTCGGTGGACTAAAGGGCGTTGTTCAGAACCCGATCTTTGCCACTGGCGTCGGACTTGTGCTGTACGGCGCGAAGTGTCAAAGCGGGCAATCATTTGTGCCGCGGGCGGGCAAGGTCGAAGGCGTGAAAGGAATGATGGAAAAGATGAAGAGCTGGTTTCAAGGCAACTTTTAGGGTCGGGACGACGGCGGGTCTCAACGGTTCAACGCACAGGAGGAACTTGGCATGTTCGAGTTAATGGATACCTACGGCCAGCAGGCCGTAATCAAGGTAATAGGTGTCGGCGGAGGGGGCGGAAATGCCGTCGATCACATGTTGGGCGCCGAGATCGAGGGCGTGGAGTTTATTAGCGCCAACACCGACGCTCAGGCGCTGAAGCGCTCGCGCGCAAAGAGCATTCTGCAGCTCGGTACCAATCTTACGAAGGGGCTCGGCTGTGGAGCAGATCCTTCGGTGGGGCGGCAGGCTGCGGTCGAGGACCGCGAGCGCATCGCCGAAGTGTTGTCCGGCGCTGACATGATATTTATCACTGCTGGCATGGGCGGTGGGACCGGTACCGGCGCCGCACCAGTGGTCGCACAGGTGGCGAAAGACATGGGCATCCTGACTGTGGCGGTCGTGACCAAACCGTTCCCGTTCGAGGGCAAGAAGCGCATGACGATTGCCGAGCAGGGAATCAAGGAGCTGGTTGAGTTTGTGGACTCGATCATCACGATTCCGAACGAGAAGCTCCTGACGGTGCTTGGAAAGGAAGCTACCCTGCTCGATGCTTTCAGCAAGGCGAATCAAGTGCTGCAGAACGCCGTGCAGGGAATCGCGGAGCTGATAACCCGGCCCGGCCTTATCAACGTCGACTTTGCAGATGTCCGTACCGTGATGGCCGAAATGGGTATGGCCATGATGGGTTCAGCCACTGCCCGGGGCGAGGGGCGGGCGCGCGAGGCCGCGATTTCCGCGGTATCCAGCCCGCTGCTCGAGGACGTGCACATTTCTGGTGCGCGCGGGATTCTGGTAAATGTGACCGCCGGCATTGATATGGCGATCGGGGAATTCGACGAGGTCGGTAGTGCCATTAAGGAATTTGCCTCGGATGACGCGACGGTCGTCATTGGAACTGTGATCGAGCCGGAAATGCGCGAGGAGCTGCGCGTGACCATCGTGGCAACCGGGCTGGGCCAGGAAAAGCGCAAGCAGCCGTACAAGGTGGTGAAAACCGGAACCGGAACAACGGATTACGAGCGGCTGGACACTCCGACGGTGATACGCAATCGGCGCAGCAGCGTCGCTGGCGGCACGGGGGGGGATGGGGGTCTTGAGTACCTCGACATCCCTGCGTTTCTGCGCAAACAGGCGGATTAGGCAGTTCTGAGACCGGGCGGCCCGGGATGTAGGTCCACCGGTTCCTCGGGTATTTAGGAGTGCCACTTCTGTTGCGAACTTGCTGGACAGGCGCGGATTTATGACCTTAAATACCTGTTAGTAACAGGAGTGTGGCCGGCTTTCCCCCATCCCATGGGGATGCGTCTGCCCCGCCTGTTTTTGTTTGTCTATTCCGCGACCATACAAAACGGATTCGGGCGGTCAGGGTGGAGTTCTTCAACAATTTTCTTTCAGATGATTCGCCAGCGCACACTTAAGAATGTTATTCGTGCGACCGGCGTCGGTTTGCACACGGGCGAGAAGGTTTACCTCACCTTGCGTCCAGCTCCAGCAGATACGGGTATCATTTTCCGCCGCGTCGATCTCGATGAACCCGTCGATGTGCGCGCTTGCCCGGAGAACGTAAGTGATACCCGGCTCTCGACCACCCTTGAAAGTGGTGGTGCGCGTGTCTCTACCGTTGAGCACTTGATGTCAGCCTTTGCCGGTCTTGGTATCGACAACGCCTTTGTTGACCTGACCGCGCCAGAAGTGCCGATTATGGATGGCAGCGCCGGGCCGTTTGTATTCCTGATCCAATCCGCGGGTATTGCCGAACAGGCCGCTCCCAAGCGTTTCCTGCGAATCAAGCAGCCGGTTCGCATCGATGATGGTGATAAGTGGGCTTGCTTCGAGCCGTTCGAGGGCTTCAAGGTTTCCTTTACGATAGATTTCAAGCATCCGATGTTTCAGGATTCTTCCCAGCGGACGACCGTCGATTTCTCCACGACCTCTTTCGTTCGCGAGGTGAGCCGAGCTCGCACTTTCGGGTTCATGGGCGATCTCGAGGCGCTACGTGCTGCCGGCCTTGCGCGCGGCGGCGGCTTTGACAATGCCATCGTGCTCGACGATTACCGGGTTCTGAACGAAGATGGCTTGCGTTACGAGGACGAGTTTGTCAAACACAAGGTCCTGGACGCGATCGGCGATCTTTACTTGCTCGGACATCCGCTGATTGGTGCGTTCAGTGCTCACAAGTCCGGGCATGCGCTCAACAATCGCCTTTTGCGCAAGGTCGTCGCCACGCGCGACGCGTGGGAACTCATTAGCTACGAGGAAACGGACGAAGCACCGATTTCTTTCGTGCGTGCAGTTCCGGTTTCCTGATTGCAACGATTCCAGCCGGCCAGTCAGCTCAACATGAATGTCATCATTGTTCCCGGAAGTCGAAGCGGCAAGGGCCACAATGCCAGCTTCAGTCGTGGACATCTGATTGTCATTGGATTGGTACTCATCGCGTTGCCGATTTTGCTTGGTTATCTGACGTTCCGCGTGCAGGTCATGCTGGCGCGCGATGGCGGTGAACTCGCCGCGATTGCGGTGCATGAGCGCGCGCTTGCTAACCAGCGGGCCAAGCTGGTCGAAATGCGCAAGAATTCTGAAGCGCATCTGAACGCACTTGCGCTCAAGCTCGGGCAGATGCAGGCACAGATTCTGCGGCTCAATGCCCTGGGTGCGCGACTCACGCGTATGGCTGGGATCGACAATCGCGAATTCAATTTCTCGCAAGATGCGGCGATGGGTGGCCCAGAACGAAAGGTGGCGCTCGCGGCCGCGTCGAGCCCCGATGTGCTAGCTTCACTGGATCGCGTGGGCGGAGAGATTGACCGCCAACGCGAACGGCTCATGGCGCTCGAAACGCTCTTGCTCGACCGGAAACTGACGGCCGCCGTAACACCTTCGGGCTGGCCGGTGGAAGGCGGCTGGGTATCATCCGGTTTTGGTCAACGCGCTGATCCCTTTACCGGCTATCAGAGTTACCACGAGGGCGTCGACATTGCCTCGCGCCTCGGATCGTCCATTCTTGCCATGGGTGACGGTGTGGTGTCCCATGCCGGCGAGAAAGCGGGATATGGGCTCATGGTAGAGATCACGCATGAGTCCGGTCTGATCACGCGCTATGCGCACACTCTTGCGGCACTCGTCAAGGTTGGTGATCGGGTTGCTAAGGGTCAAGCGATCGCGCGTGTCGGCTCGACTGGCCGTTCCACGGGCCCGCACCTGCACTTTGAAGTGGTCAAGAATGGCGTTGCGGTAAACCCGGGGCGTTATCTGCGCTCCGATCGCTGATCGCGCACGCTTCAAGTCCCGGCGCTTTTCCTCCATAATCGCGGCCTCGCACCCCGGCCCCGGGGCGTGAGTCGCGTCGATTCATGATCACCAACGTCCTTACCAAAGTTTTCGGCAGCCGCAACACGCGGCTCGTTAAGCGTCTGGGCCACGATGTCGCGCGCATCAACGCCCTGGAGGCAGGTCTTGTGCCGCTGTCGGACGAGCAACTGCGAGCCAAGACAAACGAGTTTCGCAACCGGATTGCGAATGGCGAATCGGTGGATTCGCTGTTGCATGAGGCCTTTGCGGTAGTGCGCGAAGGCTCGCGGCGTGCGCTTGGAATGCGCCACTTCGATGTCCAGCTGATCGGTGGCATGGTGCTCAATCAGGGCCAGATTGCCGAGATGCGCACCGGCGAAGGCAAGACACTGGTCGCAACACTCCCGGTGTACCTGAATGCCCTCGGCGGGCAAGGCGCCCATGTGGTGACGGTGAATGATTACCTGGCCCGACGCGACGCCGAGTGGATGGGTAGGCTCTATAGTTTTCTGGGTCTCAGCGTGGGAGTTGTGGTGTCTGGTCAGGACCAGGCCGAAAAGCGCGCCGCTTATGCGGCGGATATTACCTACGGCACGAATAACGAGTATGGGTTCGACTACCTACGCGATAACATGGCCTTCCGCCTTGAGGAACGTGCTCAGCGGGGACTCCATTTCGCTATCGTTGACGAGGTCGATTCAATCCTGATCGATGAGGCACGCACGCCACTAATCATTTCCGGACCTGCGGAAGAAAGCACAGATCTGTATGTCAAGATCAATGCCATCATCCCAAAGCTTGAGCGTCAGCAGCTCGAGGATGGACCAGGCGATTACAGTGTCGATGAGAAGACCCGGCAGGCATTTCTGACGGAGGCGGGGCACGACAAGGTCGAAGGCCTGCTGGCGAAAGCGAATCTGCTGGCGGCGGGCTCGAGCCTGTACGATGTCGGCAATCTGATTCTAATGCATCATCTGAACGCCGCGTTGCGCGCACATGCATTGTTCAAGCGCGAGGTCGACTATATTGTGCGCGACAACGAGGTGATCATCATCGACGAATTCACCGGTCGAATGATGCAGGGTCGGCGCTGGTCGGAAGGTCTGCATCAGGCGATCGAGGCGAAGGAAGGGGTGGCGATACAGAACGAAAACCAGACGCTCGCCACGATTACCTTTCAGAACTACTTCCGACTCTATAAGAAACTCGCCGGCATGACCGGTACCGCAGATACCGAAGCGTATGAGTTCCAGCAGATCTACGGTCTCGAAGTGGTGGTTATTCCGACCCACCGCGCGATGATCCGCAAAGACATGGGTGACCAGATCTACCGCACGGCACGCGAAAAACACGCGGCGATCCTGTCCGATATACGTGACTGTCATCAACGTGGTCAACCGGTGCTGGTTGGCACGACCTCGATTGAAGCCTCGGAAGAACTCTCCTCGCTGATGGGGCGCGAGAATATTGCGCACCAGGTCCTGAACGCCAAGCACCATGAGCGCGAGGCGCATATCGTGGCAGAAGCCGGGCGTCCGCGCGCCGTGACGATCGCGACCAACATGGCGGGGCGTGGTACCGATATCGTGCTGGGCGGCAACCTTGAAATGGAGCTTGCCGCGCTCGGGGACGATGCTACCAAGCATGCGCATGCGCGCGAGGCGTGGCGCAAGCGCCACGAGGATGTGCTCGCAGCCGGAGGACTTCACGTTATCGGCACTGAGCGCCATGAATCACGGCGCATCGATAACCAGCTGCGCGGTCGTTCGGGACGCCAAGGCGACCCCGGTTCATCACGTTTTTATCTTTCGCTGGAAGACAATCTGCTTCGTATCTTCGGGAGCGAACGGCTTGCGGGACTCATGCAGCGGCTCGGAATGCAGGAGGGTGAGGCCATTGAGCACCCATGGGTGACGCGCGCCATCGAAAACGCCCAACGCAAAGTTGAGGGACGTAACTTCGACATTCGTAAGCAATTGCTCGAGTATGACGATGTCGCCAACGACCAGCGCAAGGTGATTTACGAGCAGCGTAATCGTCTCATGGAAGTTGAGGATATTTCCGACAGCGTCGCGGCGATTCGCCGGGACGTGCTGAGTGTACTGGTTGGTCAGTACATCCCGCCGGACAGTCTCGAGGAACAATGGGACATCAAGGGGCTCGAAGAAGCGCTCGCCCGCGACTGTGGCCTTCAATGTCCGCTGAGCGATTGGCTAAAGGCGGAACCCGGTTTGCACGAGGAAACCCTGCGGGAGCGATTGATCGCAGAAGCCGACACGCAGCACCAGCAAAAGGCTGAGGCGGTCGGTGTGCCGGTGATGCGCCATCTTGAAAAAGTGGTGATGTTGCAGATTCTGGATACCGCGTGGAAGGACCATCTGGCAGCGATGGACTATCTCCGTCAGGGTATTCATTTGCGCGGCTATGCCCAGAAGAATCCAAAGGAGGAGTACAAGCGGGAGGCCTTCGAGTTGTTCTCGGGTATGCTTGGCCGAATCAAACAGGAGGTGATAGGACTGCTCGCGCGGGTGGAGGTGCGGGCCGAGTCCGATGTAGCCGCCCTAGAGGAGAAGCAGCACGCGCCGCAGGAAATGCACTTCTTGCATCCATCCGTGAGCGCAGGGGAGCCCGAAGCGGCGGAACCAGAGACTGCCGCCGTTCAGACGATTGTGCGCGAGCAGCCTAAGATCGGCCGCAATCAACCCTGTCCGTGCGGATCGGGAAAGAAGTACAAGCACTGCCACGGGAAGCTAGGCTAATCCGTACGGGTCTGGTGTTTTCTGGCTAGAATCGCAGTCCGATACCAGAACCAGCGAGCGTTGCGCATGCCTGTCGGTCTAACCGGTCTGCCGCTGTTGCATCCCGTCCCAGGTGTGCGTCTGGGAACGACCGCCGCTGCGATACGCAAACCCAATCGCCGCGATCTGGTCGTTATTGAATGTCCCAGCGGGGCTCAATGCGTGGCGACCTTCACCCAGAATCGCTTCTGCGCGGCGCCCGTCACAGTTGCCAAGAGGCATCTCAGCCGGCAAACGCCCCGCGCGCTGCTCATCAATACCGGTTTTGCGAATGCCGGCACCGGCGCGCCCGGCATCGCGGATGCCGAAGATTGTTGCGCGGCATTGGCGAAGCAAATCGGCTGCTTGCCAGATGAAATTCTGCCATTCTCAACCGGGGTAATTGGCGAGCGACTTCCCGTTGCGCGCGTGGTTCATGGCCTGGCCGGGGCGCTTGCGGCACTTTCCGATACCGGATGGCCGGACGCCGCGCACGGGATCATGACCACCGATACCGTGCCCAAGGGAAGCTCACGACGTATTTCGCTAGGCGGGCGGCAGGTAACCGTGACGGGTATTGCGAAGGGTGCCGGCATGATTCGTCCGGACATGGCTACCATGCTGGCCTTTGTCGCGACCGACGCGACCGTATCGCGCGAGGCACTGCAGGCGTGCGTGCACGCAGCGGTTAGCCAGTCATTCAATCGCATCACTGTCGATGGCGACACGTCCACGAACGACAGTTGTGTGCTCGTGGCAACTGGCCTATCTGGCGCGCCATTGATTGGTGCCCCGCAGGGTAGCGACTATGATCTACTGCTCGGCGCGGTCACTCAGACATTCCAGGAATTGGCACAGGCGATTGTGCGTGATGCGGAAGGGGCCACCAAGTTCATCACGATTCACGTGGTTGGCGCAGAAAATGAAGGAGACGCGTTGGCGATTGCCTACACGGTGGCTCACTCGCCGCTCGTAAAGACCGCGTTTTTTGCCAGTGACCCGAATTGGGGACGTATTCTTGCAGCGGTTGGCCGCGCACCGATCGTGCGGTTGGATGCCGAACGCGTGACAATTCATCTCGACAATGTTTGTGTCGTGCGCAATGGCGCGCTCGCGCCCGATTACACCGAGGCACAGGGCCAAGCCGTCATGAAGTCACCGGAAATCCGCGTCACGATCGGCCTTAATGCGGGCCCAGCCGAGGCCACGGTTTGGACCAGTGATCTTTCGCACGAGTACGTCAGTATCAATGCAGACTACCGTTCCTAAGGCGCGCCGTTACCTTTCGGATTGCGCTGCCAAGGCAAGATAGCGATCGTGCAGTTTGGCGATGTCGGCTTCCAGCGCCGCGATATCACGATCATTAACAATCACATCGTCAGCATGTGCAAGTCGCTCGTTCCTCGTGACCTGGGCCTGCAGAATGGTGCGGATTCGGGCCTCGCTCAGATGATCGCGGGCGGCAACTCTTGCGATTTGTTGTTCCTCCGGGCAGTCGACGACAAGTACGCGATCCACCATTGTCTTCATTGAACCGGTTTCAAAGAGTAGCGGAACGACTACGATGCAATAGGGCGCGTTGAGCGCCACCATTCGCTCGCTGACGATGGCCCGTATTTTCGGGTGGAGAATCGACTCGAGGGCGCTTCGTTCTTTGGTATCGGTAAAGATCAGATCACGAAGGCGACTTCGATCGAGGCGTCCGGACGTATCCAAGACGTCTGATCCGAAGTGATTTACGATTTCTCTCAGGGCGGGTAGGCCAGGTTCAACCAGTTCCCTGGCAATGACGTCGGTGTCGATGACCGGGGCGCCGTGGCGCGCGAACATGGTGGCAATCGTTGACTTGCCGCTGCCGATTCCCCCGGTAAGTCCGATGCGCAGCACGGCACTCAGCCGAGGCGCGCGAATTGCAGGTAGGCGCGCGTAATCTGTTCCCCCCACAGTAGGGCCACCCATCCCGCCACGCACAGGAAAGGCCCGAACGGAATCGGCAGACGCCGGTCCCGGCCGAGTGCGATGATCGCAGCGATTCCTACCAGGGCACCGGAGAATGAAGCGAACAGAATCACGAAGGGCAGTTGTTGCCAGCCGAGCCAGGCTCCGAAGGCTGCAAAAAGCTTGAAGTCGCCGTAGCCCATGCCTTCCTTACCGGTGAGCCACTTGAAAACATGAAATACCAACCAGAGCGAGAGATAGCCTGCGGCGGCTCCAATGATGGCGCTCGACGCCGATGCGATTGGTACGAGCAGGTTGATGAGCAGCCCCGCCCAGAGCAGCGGTAGTGTAATGTCGTCCGGCAACAAGTGGTGGTCATAGTCGATGACGGTGAGCGTGATCAAGGTCCAGGTGAATCCGAGCGCCGCGACGGTTTGCCATTGCCATCCAAACTGCCAGGCGACGATCGCGGATGCCAGGGCCGAAGCCAGTTCTACCGCCGGGTAGCGCCAGGAAATCGCCTTCCCGCATTCCCGGCATTTGCCGCCCAGCCACAGAAAGCTGACTACTGGAATGTTTTCCAGGGCCTTGATCTGGTGTCCGCAGTGCGGGCAGCGCGAGCGCGGGAGGATAAGATCAAAGCGCTCTGCCTCCCTACTCTCCGAGGGTGCACCGATCATCTCGGCACATTGGCGACGCCACTTGCGCTCCAGCATCACGGGCAAGCGCAGGATCACGACGTTCAGGAAGCTGCCGACAATCAGTCCAAGCAAACCGGCAGCTAGCGGCAGCACCAGGGGGTAGTGCAGCATGACCGCCTGAATTGACGTCATCGTTCCACCCCGGAGTGGGCAGGTCGCACTCGGGCGGTCAAGAGCTAGACAGTAGCGGCCATCTTGAAGATCGGCAGATACATGGCGACAACCAGGCCGCCGATGACCACGCCAAGAAACACCATGATAATCGGCTCGAGCAGACTCGAGAGGCCAGCGACGGCGTCATCAACTTCGCGTTCGTAGAAGTCCGCCACCTTCCCGAGCATGGTATCGAGTTCACCCGACTCCTCGCCGATGGCAACCATCTGTATGACCATATTCGGAAACAGTCCGGTACTGTTCATGGCGGCCTGCAGTTGCATGCCAGTGCTTACGTCCGAGCGAATGGCGAGCGTGCCCTCGTAGTAGACGCGGTTACCGGAGGCACCGGCCACAGAATCCAGTGCTTCCACCAGGGGGACGCCGGCGGCAAACATGGTGGAAAGCGTACGGGCGAAGCGCGCGATGGTTGCCTTTTTGATGATTTCACCGATGACCGGAACCTTGAGCAGCGTCCGATCCATGGTGTGCTGGGCCTTTTCCGAACGCTTGTAGAAATAGGTGGCGGAGACCACCGTGCCGATGATGCCTCCAATGATGACATACCACCATTCTGTGAAAGCGCGCGACAGGTCGATCACCATTTTGGTGAGCGCGGGGAGATCGGCGCCGAAACCCTGAAACAAGCTCTCGAACTGGGGAATCACAAATACCAGCAACACGGCGGTGATGATGAAGGCAACCACAATGACCGCCGTCGGGTAGAAGAGTGCTGACTTGATCTTACCCTTGATGGCCTCGATCTTTTCCTTGTAGATCGCCAGCTTGTCGAGAATGTTGTCCAGGATGCCGGCCTGCTCACCAGCTTGAACGAGATTGCAATAGAGCCGGTCGAAGTAGAGCGGGTGTTTGGAGAGCGCAGCGGTCAAATTAGTGCCGGATTCGACGTCCTGCTTGATCGACAGAATGAGTTCCTGAACGCTTGGATTCTCGTGCCCCCTTCCAACGATGTCGAAGGATTGCGCCACCGGGATGCCGGCTTGCATCATGGTCGCGAGCTGACGAGTGAAAATTGCGATGTCCTTTGGCTTAATTGGCTTCTTGAACTTGAATAACTCGCCGCGGCGCCGCGCAACGCGCTGCGGGTTAATTCCCTGGCGGCGCAAGGAAACGTTGACCGAGGCCACATTCGCGCCCTCGATTTCACCCTTTACCTTGCGTCCCTGCTTGTCGACACCTTCGTAGGTGAAGATCGTGGTTTTGGGTTTTCTGACCGCTGCTTGTTGCGCCATGAGTTCCGTACCGGTTATTGATTGGTGACGTTTTCGACTTCTTCGAGCGAGGTGACGCCTTCCCTGACTTTCTTGAGCCCCGATTGACGCAGATCAAGCACGCCCTCTTTTTGCGCCTGCTTTTCAATATCCAGCTGATTGCCCCCGCGCATGATGATCTCGCCGATCGCCTCACTGACGGGCATTACCTGATAGATACCGACACGGCCCTTGTAGCCATTGCTACAGGCGTCGCACCCGACCGGTCCGTAGACAGTGATCCCGCCCGCAATGTCTGGTTCCTTGAAGCCCGCTCGAAGGAGCGCCTGTTTCGGAATGTCGAGCGGCCGCTTGCAGGTATTGCAGAGGCGCCGGCCGAGACGCTGCGCAATGATGAGGTGTACCGAAGAAGCAATGTTAAAGGGCGCTACGCCCATATTCACGAGTCGCGTCAGCGTCGCGGGCGCGTCGTTGGTATGGAGAGTCGATAGCACCAAATGACCAGTCTGGGCAGCCTTGATCGAGATTTCGGCAGTTTCCAGATCACGAATTTCGCCGACCATGACGATATCCGGGTCCTGGCGCAGAAAGGCGCGCAACGCCGCAGCAAACGTCAGTCCGGTTTTTTCGTTGATGTTTACCTGGTTGATTCCGCCAAGATTGATTTCCACCGGATCTTCGGCGGTCGAGATATTGTTCTCCGGCAGGTTAAGCATGTTGAGCGCGGTATACAGCGTGACGGTCTTGCCGCTACCGGTCGGCCCAGTAACAAGTACCATGCCTTGGGGGCGGGAAATCGCTTCCTCAAACGCAGCCTTCTGTTCCGGCTCGAAACCGAGCTTCTCGACGCCAAGCATCGCCGAGGTCGGATCGAGAATACGCAGCACGATCTTTTCGCCCCACAGCGTCGGCAGTGTGCTGACGCGGAAATCGATGGCCCGATTCTTGGATATCTTCATCTTGATGCGGCCATCTTGAGGAACGCGCCGCTCGGCGATATCGAGACGGGCAAGGATCTTCAGGCGCGCGGAGATGCGAGGCGCCAGCGCGAGCGGAGGGGCCGCAACTTCGTGCAGTACACCGTCTTCGCGATAACGTACCCGGTAGGTCTTCTCGTATGGCTCAACGTGAATATCCGAGGCGCCACGGTTGATGGCGTCCATTAATACCTTGTTCACAAACCTGACGATCGGGGCTTCGTTGACACCTTCCTCGCCCCCGGCGCCACCGGCGTCATCAACATCCGCCACGATCTCCAGATTATCGAGACCGTCTAGGGCGCCGTCCTCCGTCAAATTCTGGAAACTTGTATCGTGCGCCTCGATGCCCTTCTCGAGCACCGTCGCAAGCTTATCTTCTTCGACAAGGATGGGTTCCGTGATCAACCCGGTGTGGAACTTGATCTCGTCCAGAGCGGCTAGATTGGTCGGATCGCCGATGGCAACATACAGTCGTTTACCGCGCTTGAAGATCGGTAGCACGCGGTGACGGCGAAGAATCTTTTCTTCCACCAACTTGACCGGTGCACCCTCGATGTCCAGGGAGCCGATCTGGAACAGCGGTACCCCGAATTCCTCCGAAGCGATCCGCGCCACCGTGGCACCATCGAGTTTCTTGCTCTCGACTAGCTGGGTAACGAACGAGGTTTTGTTGGTAACAGACTGCGCCTGCAGGCGCTCAGCATCTGTCGTGCTGAGCAGCTTGTCGCGCACGAGGCGCAGGGCCAAACCGCTCAAATTGCTTGCCGTGCTCGGAGTTGCCATTCTTGAGTGTTTCGGTAGCTGCGGGTGAGAAAACGTTGATTTCGGGCGAGGATTGCGTGGCAACCACTGGTTCGCCCGGGGCTTTCCACATAGTAGTTTAGGAATGTGTCGACGCCAAACCCATCCGTGCCTGCAGGCCTAACACAGGAGATTCAGCCAAGCGGCCTTTTCTCTGGAAATGCCGGGGCCTCGGCAGATGTGCCCCAAGGCGTTTCCAAGTCGCTGCTCGACTGACGGTCAGCATGTCGGATAGCCGGTTAGGGCGTGCTTTTTGATGCCTATCAAAGCGACCGTGCTGCATACCCACCAGTATTGACCTCCGGTCCATTTATATATTAGAATTAGTCTAAATCAGTGTAAGCTGGTTTTTTAGGTCTGTTCCCACCAAGCACCCAGACATACGAGTAAGGAGACTTTTTCCATGAAACTCAAAGGCAGCAAGACCGAGCAGCATCTGAAGGACGCCTTCGCGGGCGAGTCCCAGGCCAACCGCCGTTACCTGTATTTCGCCTCCAAGGCCGATGTCGAGGGTTATAACGATGTGGCCACCGTGTTTCGCTCCACCGCCGAGGGCGAGACCGGGCATGCCCATGGGCACCTCGAGTACCTCGAGCAGTGCGGGGACCCGGCCACCGGCCTTCCGTTTGGCCCGACCGGAGACAATCTCAAGACCGCCATTGCCGGTGAGACCCACGAGTACACCGACATGTACCCGGGCATGGCCAAAGA